>Ga0315912_10000623_pt1 | contig 58871 bp, 37 predicted proteins | sample VfabasoilMG_FD_204469 | JGI IMG/M metagenome (GOLD analysis project Ga0315912, IMG submission 204469) | Garden soil microbial communities collected in Santa Monica, California, United States - V. faba soil | ecosystem: Environmental > Terrestrial > Soil > Garden | place: USA: California...
AAATATTTCAAATGGACCTGCTTGCCGGTTCAATTTCTGATATTATTAATTCGAAGGCAGTGATTAATCCAGGGCACATAACATTACAAAATGCTGCTGCATTACAATTAGGCCCTGATCACAAAATATATGCGGCGCAAAGAATTAATCGGGCAATTTCTGTTATTAACGAACCTGAAAATAGTGGGTTAGCATGTGATTATCAAGACAGCATTCATTTGCGCACTAATTTTGGACTATCTTTTCCACAATTCATTGAAAGCTATTTCTATTGCCCTGCCGTTTCAAATTTAACTGTTGACACCATAGGATGTATTGGCGATACTATTTCATTTAATGTTGATTCTGTTTTTAATGCTTCAAATTATGAATGGACATTTGGAGACACCAGCAATTCAATTTTTGGAACGAATGTAAACCATATGTACCGGACACCCGGCACTTATGAAGCAAACCTCATCGTACATTATAATTGTAATGCACTGATAGCAGGAAGAAAAAACATCACGATTTATAGCAATCCAACAAGTCAATTGGGCAGCGATACCATTTTTTGTGGCAGTGACAGCATTCGCATTCAGGCAGGAACTGACACTTCCTTATTTTATCATTGGTCTACCGGCGATTCGGCGGCTTATACATACGTTCAGGCACCTGGCACCTATGATGTCAGCATATCAAATGGAACCTGTATTATCTTAGATAGCATTTTGATTAACAATCTACCATATCCGGGATCAATATTGCCTTCCGATTCAATTGTTTGCGGCAATGATTCCATATTGCTCATTGCAAACTCTTCCACTAGCTTTTCATACCTATGGTCAACAGGCGATTCTACAAATAGCACCTATGCTATAATGCCAGGTATTTATTCGGTAAGTATATCTGACAGCCTATGCCATACCTATGATACGATTGTGGTAAATCAAATTGCATATCCTATCTCCTCGCTTCCGGCAGACACTATTTTTTGTGGAAATGATTCCATAACCTTAATCTCCTCCATGGCTACCGTACTCGAATATGTTTGGTCAACGGGAGATACTACTTCCAACATTGTAGTTGCAGATACCGGCATTTATTCGGTAACAATAATGGACAGTACATGCTTAACGGTGGACTCAGTTCATGTACATAAAGAATTATATCCGCTCTTAAGTTTAATGCCTGATACGTTTCAATGTGGGAATAGCCCGGTATTATTGACTGCAGGCCCCATAGGATATTCCTATCTGTGGTCTACAGGGGATACAACAAATCAGATTGTGGTGGCAAATCCGGGAACTTACTTCGTCAGCGCATCAAGTTCCATTTGCGTAACTTACGATACTATCTTGGTTAACCAAAAATCAATACCTCAAATTTCATTGCCGAATGATTCCACTATTTGCGGTTCCGGTCCACTTGTTCTGAAAGCTTCTCAAACCAATAACAACCAGACCTTTTTTTGGTCTACCGGTGACACTACGAATACCATCAACATATCGGAGCCTGGGCCTTATAGTGTTCATGTCACCGATTCATTTTGCAGTGCAGATAAAGCAATTTTAATTACGCAAAAACAAATTTTACCCAACCCAACCAATGTAGTTACACCAAATGGAGATGGAAAAAATGATGTTTTCTTTTTGGGAGATAGCGTTCTATTTCGTTCTCTCGTAATCTGGAACAGGTGGGGAACACAAATTTTCGAAAGCCATGACCCAAACCCGGAATGGGATGGAAAACTAAATGGACAACTGCTTGCTGAAGGAACTTATTATTATGCTGCTGATTACCTGGATTGCGACGCTAAACCAACTAGTATTAAGGGTACAATTTATTTAAAGCAATAGCGTAAGCACCTCTGAAAATCTTACCGTTTAAAAGCAGGCAATTCCCGGCGGGCGCCTTTTTTTATAGACATTACCGTCAAATATCTGGTATGTCAGGCAAATTATTAAATTGCATTCATGCGTCGCTTTTCTCTTTTCCTCTTTCTATGCGCTTCACTATTGGCCGCCGGGCAAAAACGTGCAAACGTCTGGACCTTTGGCAACCATATGGGATTGGATTTTAATGCCACCCCTACGCCTTCCCTGATTTCCTCTTCTTCCTTTGAATTATTTACTTCCTCCGCATGCCAGAAAGATACGGGCAACCTGCTGTTTTATGTGGACGCCTTTCACATATTCAACCGGTATGGCTCTCCCATCGACAACCTGAATAGCTACCCTGTATCGAGTGTTATTGTGCCTATGCCCGGCAATGATTCGCTGTACTACATCTTTTTCTCGAATTACAATAATAACCAGGGACTGAAATACACGATCATGAACATGAATTTAAATGGCGGAACCGGAGGAATACAACCTGGCTTCCGGGACTTATATATTGACTCCGGATCTGCAATGAGCCGCTGCATGTTAGCTGCTGTTCATCATGCAAATGGCTGCGATACCTGGGTTACGGTTCATAATGACAGCGCTGATGTATTTAAATCGTACCTCGTAACTTCGGGTGGAATACAAAGTCCCGTCATCTCACATTCGGGAAAACAATTTACGAAACTGGCTATCTCCGATGGCCTGCTGAAATTTGCTACAGATGGCAGTAAAATCGCTTCTACCTATAGTGAAAGGGTGACCGGCATGCCGGGATATACCGATTACGGACTTGAGATATTTAACTTTAATAACCTTACCGGTTCGGTTTCTGCGAATCCCCTCAACCTGTCATCAGGCCCGATACCCACCAATTACGTGAATCATCTCCAGGGAATTTCCTTCTCATGCGATAATTCAAAATTGTATTTCAGCAAAAATACAGGGCAGATTTTCCAACTTGACATGATGGCAGGCAGCGATACAGCAATAGTACAATCCAAAACGCTCATCAATACCGGCCATGTATTCTATGATAATCTCAGTACGCTGCAACTAGGCCCGGATCATAAAATCTATGTGTCTCAGCGGATCCGTAACTGCATTGCCGTCATTGAAGATCCGTCAAATCCAGGCATTTCCTGCAATTTCAGGGACAGCGTGGTTATGCTCCCACTGGCCACCAACCGTTGCTTTCCACAATTTGTAGAAAGTTATTTTTATTGTCCGCCCGTCGCGAATATTGTGATGGATACAGTGGCATGCCTTGGCGATAGCCTCTTGTTCAGCGTCGACTCAGTTTATAATGTAACCAATTACGAATGGCAGTTTGGCGATTCCACTTCCTCTTTCGGCACCTCTTCCACTCATTTGTATGGCGCTCCCGGTAACTACAACGCCAGCCTGATCTTTCATTACAACTGTAATGCCCAGATTGCTGCCTCGAAACAAGTTACGGTTTCAGCCTTTCCACAGCTTGACCTGGGCAACGATACCACCCTCTGCGGAAGCGACTCCATCCGGTTGATAGCCGGGAATGACACTTCATTTCAATATGCCTGGTCAACCGGCGATTCATTGGCCGCAATCAGGGTCAATATGCCTGGCACTTATCATGCCCTGGTTAGCAATAATGGTTGCGCGGTTACCGATAGTATCCATATAGATCAGCATCCATTTCCATCCAACCCGCTTCCCGACGACACGGCAGCATGCGGTAATGATACTATCCGTCTCTCGGCAGGTACCGTGCCGGCCAATTATCGATGGTCGACAGGCGACACCACAGCATCCCTTTCTGTTTCTTCATCCGGAATTTATCGTGTTACCGTTTCAGACAGCCTGTGCTTCACCGCCGATTCCATCGTGGTTCAGATTATACCTTTTCCTCCCTGCCACCTGCCATCCGATACGCTTCAGTGCGGCAACGATTCCATACAATTGATCGCATCAACAGATACTACGCTTAGCTATTTGTGGTCAACCAATGACTCTACATCTTCTATTGTTGTGATGATGCCGGGTGTATACGCTGTCGCCGTTACCGACAGGGGCTGTACCACGCTGGACAGCATACTTGTAAATCAATTGCCGTACCCGGTTATTTCCCTTCCGGGAGAAACCAGCCTATGCGGCTCCGGTCCTATTGTCCTTACTGCCAATCCCAATCCGGGTTTACACTACATATGGTCAACTACCGATACGACACAGAGTATATCCGTATCCGCACCGGGAACGTACAGTATCTCTGTTTTTGACAGCGCATGCAAATCAACGGATTCGGTTATCGTAAACCAGTACCCTTTGCCGGCCCTGAGCTTACCTTTGGATACTCTCCTATGTGGAAACACCCCGCTGCTGCTGACTGCATCAACTGGAAATTATACCTTTCTCTGGTCAACAAGCGATACAACCAAAAGCATCCTTGTTTCGTTGCCCGGGATTTATACGGTTACCGCTTCCGACAGCATGTGTCAATCAACGGATTCTGTTACAGTAAATCAAATCTTAATTCCTGTCCCATCACTTCCATCCTACGCCTTTTTTTGTGGCAACGACCCTGTATTCCTTACTGCAGCAAACAACCCAGCCTATTCTTATCAATGGTCTACCAATGATACATCGCAAACTATTTCAGTAAATGCTCCGGGATTATACAGTGTTATAATCGGGGACAGTATCTGCTATACGTATGATATGGTGCTTGTCAGTCAAATCCCTTATCCCGAATTAACCCTTCCGACCGACACGCTGCTGTGCGGAAGCGGCCCCCTGGTACTGTCTGCAGCTACAGGAAGTTACCATTACTCCTGGTCCACGAACGAGACAACGGCATCGATCCTGGTGAATCAACCAGGCATCTATTTTGTCACGGTTACTGATAGTACATGCTCAGCAAATGGAAGTGTAAATGTCACACAAAAGCCGGCCTTTGAGTCCGGCACTTTGCCGAACGTCTTTACCCCCGACGGCGATGGCATCAATGATTTATTTCCTTTGGCAGACAATATCGACATACTATACCTCCTGATTTTTGACCGGTGGGGTCAGCCCGTTTTTGAAAGTACGGACGAAGTGAAAACCTGGAACGGCAAAAAAGGTTCTGAAGAACTTAATGAAGGCACGTATTATTACGTGGCTGTGCTGGAAGATTGCAGTAATAATCCTGTTACTGTTAAGGGTACTGTCTTCTTAAAAAGGTGAATCGCCTTTGTTGCAGGGCTATTTTTTACCACGGAGATACGCTTCGCCCTCCGAAGCTTTAGCGTAGGTTTGGAGGGCACTGAGTGGCACGGAGGAATAATGCTTAGGCGGTAACTTTGACCTGCTTCAGTGTGGCAATTGTCTCCACAGGATTCTTTGAAGAAAAAACAGTATTGCCTGCTACCAGGATGTCGGCGCCGGCCGCAATCAGCTTATGGACATTGTCGAGGTCTACCCCGCCGTCGATTTCGATCAGCGTGGGAGCGCTCATCTTCGTGATAAGCTGCTTCAGATCCTTAATTTTTTTGTACGTCCCTTCGATAAATTTCTGTCCGCCGAAACCGGGATTTACGCTCATCATGCAGACCAGGTCGGTGAGCGGAAGGACGTCTTCCATCAGCGAAACATTCGTATGCGGGTTAATGGCCACTCCGGCTTTCATTCCATGCTTCTTAATTTCCTGGAGCGTGCGATGCAGGTGCGTACAGGCTTCAATATGCACATATAAATGATCGGCGCCGGCATCCCTAAACTCTTTTATATATCGCTCAGGCTGTACAATCATCAGGTGCACATCCAGCGGTTTTTTTGCGTAGGCTTTAATAGCCTTCAGTACCGGAAATCCAAAGGAAATATTCGGAACGAATACGCCGTCCATAATATCGATGTGAAACCAGTCGGCAGCGCTGTCATTGATCATTTCCACATCGCGCTGGATGTTGGCGAAGTCGGCGGATAATATTGATGGGGCTAGTATCATTGAGAATTTGTTTATCTATTCAAATGCGGAGGGAGGCAGTCGGCAGTTTGCAGTCGGCAGTTTGCAGTCGGCAGTTTGCAGTCGGCAGTTTGCAGTCGGCAGTCGGCAGTCGGCAATCGGCAATCGGCAGTCGGCAGTTTGCAGTCGGCAGTTTGCAGTCGGCAGTTTGCAGTCGGCAGTTTGCAGTCGGCAGTTTGCAGTCGGCAGTCGGCAGTCGATGTAACAGTAGTTATAAACCTCCCTAAATCATAATACCTTATGCAAAGATACGGCAATTCCGGCAAAGGATATAATTATTGAGCATTGGAAGATGGAACGAGGATGATAATCAATAGCAATCAGGCGGGCATCAATCCGAATTGAAGGAAACAAATAGCATGTATATTTTAAACGCAGAGATTAGGACGCAGAGGGCCGCAGAGCACTAGACTGTCCGTTTATTGTACTACTTATTAATAAAGACTGCTTACTGCCGACTGCAGACTGCAAACTGCCAACTGCCTACATTCTCCATGGAGTAATAGCATGCTGTATACAACACCATCAAAAGAAGTTCAAAACATCCTGCATAAAAAAAACGGGGACCCCGCACAACTATGGGATCCCCGTTTAATTCTCCAACCAAATAACTATCCTAAATAAGTCTTTAATATTTTGCTGCGGGAGGTATGCTTCAGCCTGCGGATGGCTTTTTCCTTGATCTGGCGTACGCGCTCCCGCGTAAGGTCGAAACGCTCGCCGATCTCTTCCAGCGTCATGGGCTGCTCGCCGGCAAGTCCGAAGTACAGTCTGACCACATCGCCCTCACGTGTCGTCAGGGTCGACAGGGCGCGCTCCACTTCCCTGCGAAGGGATTCGCTGATGAGGGAGGCATCGGGATGTTCCTGGTCTTCGTCTTCCATGACGTCCAGCAGGCTGCTGTCTTCCCCGCTCAACAGCGGCGCATCCATGGAGACATGGCGGCCGGAATTGCTCATGGTGTCCTTGATATCTTCGGCCGAAAGATCGAGCAATTGCGAAAGCTCTTCATGCGACGGTTCGCGCTCGTATTCCTGTTCCAGCTTGGAGAAGGCCTTGTTGATTTTGTTGATGGAACCGATCTTATTCAGCGGCAGGCGCACGATACGGCTTTGTTCGGCCAGGGCCTGCAGGATGGACTGACGAATCCACCATACGGCGTAGGAAATAAATTTAAAGCCGCGGGTTTCGTCAAATCGCTGGGCTGCCTTGATCAGGCCGAGGTTGCCTTCGTTGATCAGGTCGCCCAGGGTGAGTCCCTGGTTCTGGTACTGTTTGGCTACGGAGACCACGAAGCGGAGGTTGGCTTTGGCCAGTTTTTCGAGGGCTTTCTGGTCCCCTTTTTTAATGGCCACGGCCAGGCGTACCTCTTCCTCTGCCGTAATCAGCTCTACCTTCCCGATTTCCTGGAGGTATTTGTCGAGGGAAGCTGTTTCACGATTGGTAACCTGTTTTGTAATTTTTAGCTGACGCATAGTTTCGTTAAGTATAAATGTTAAGTAATTATTGATGCAAAATCATGAGTGTAAAACGACCTCAAATCGATTAAGTTTCACGAATTGGTTCAAAACGGCTTTGTTTTCTTACACTGTAATGATTCAGGCATGCAACTCCTGCCAGGCATCTAAAAACATGGATTATTCGGTCTTTCTGCAAAAACGTCAAAGGAAAAATCCTGTTTCAATGCTGTAAAATACAATAGGAAACGCAGGTAAAATGTGACGATGCCTTATTGCGCCTTTAAACACTTTGCAGGAAGCATCTTATTTCTTCCTGTCCAATAGATTCTTTTACACCGAAACAAGATTCTTCCAGCATGACAAATCTGGAAAAGTCAAGCCTGCTATTCAAATGTCGACTGCCAACTGCTTACTGCCAACTACTTACTTCTTCTTTGGCATGACTTTTCCTGTCCTATTATATAATAAGTACCAAAAATTAAAAAGTCATGAAAGTTCATCCTAATCCATATTCCAATTATCCACTAGCTGTCGTGGATCCGGAAAAGAGTATTCCTACCAAACCTGATCTCAATCCCGATCCAACCAAGCCTACTCCCGGCAAGGTGGATCCAAGGAGAAACGATCCGACACGTATTGAAGAACCCGGAAAGTCAGATCCTACGCGGATCAATGAGCCTACGCCGCCCAATAAGCCGCAACCTTCCACAGATCCTGATCCGGGTTCCCCGGGCTTCTATCCTGCTCAAATTGCTTGACGGATATTTTCGGCGGAATGAATCCGGTAAAAGTTCTATAGCATTATTCTATGCGATGCCCGCCGCAATAAAATATGCCGACGACTTTCCCGCTTAAAAAAAAAGGCTGTGCAAAGATTGATTTTTTTTGCGCACTTATTCGCTGATTAAATTCCCCAATATTCTACAAGAAATTTGAGAAAAAACAGAGCATGCGCTGAAGCGTTTTTTTCGGGCCGAATGGCGGCAAATAAAACCACTTAATTATGGCATGCTTTTTTAGGATAAGAGAGCAACTATATTCTTAAACCATTAAAATCAAAAAGTCATGCTTAGATGGTCTCTAATATTCTTCGTGGTTGCAATTATTGCCGCCATATTCGGATTTACCGGAATTGCCGCAGCATCCGCAGGAATTGCCAAAGTGCTCTTTTTCATTTTCATTGTTTTGTTCCTCCTTACTTTAATACTGGGCGGAACGCTGATCAGAAAAAGATAAACCGGCATGTTCGATTCACACGATGCCTTGAAAGGCATTACACCTTATTATTGTTTAATTCTTAATTATTAATTTTATTAATTTCTAAAAAAATGAAGAACGATCAAAAAGACCAGGAACAAAAAAATCCTCAAGGTCAACAGTATGGTTCGGGAAACCAGGGCCAGACCGGACGAAGAGAAGACGATGAACGAAGCCGCGCAAGCAGCCAAAGCCAGGGACAACGCCAGGGACAAGGCACGTCGGGCCAGGAACAGGAAACCGACAGGGGCCGTTCAGGCAACCAGGGCTCAGGCTCAGGAAAGTCGGATTCGTCACGGACTGATTCCAACAGAGGAATGAGTTCTGACCAGGGTTTTGAGCGCCGCTCCGACCAGGGCAGAACGTCGCAGGAAAAAAACCGCGAAAGCAGTGAAGAAGAAGAAAGCGACAATCCTCGTGAGAAAGGATTTTAACAGTTATCCTGAATAGGAAACATAAAAAGGACTATGCAAGTGCATAGTCCTTTTTTCATGCTTTCGCGTCACCCACGGCCCATCGGTGGTTCGCCTCACCCAAGGCACCCTCGGTGGTTCTCCTCACCCCCGGCCCCTCTCCAGAATCATGACAACATTATTATTCGTGTTTTTCGTCTGGAGAGGGGAGAAATATTGTTCTTGTTGAGTGATCTAATTCTACGAAATACTACTCCCCTCTCTGCATACTAAACTTACCATGTGCAGGCAGCTCTTTTGCGGAGAGGGGCCGGGGGTGAGGCGAACACGCAGTTTGAGGAGAGCGACCGGCGGTGAGGCCTTTTCTCCTGCTGAGCGAACATCATGCTATGAAGTATCTCTCCCCTCTCCCAATGACTGCCGCAGATTAAATTACTTTTGTTTCAGGAACTTCAGGATTTGGATCCTTTTTTCTTTTCCTGCATTTTTTGTTTGACCTGTTTCTTCATCTCCTCCTTTTTGGCCAGGTAATCGGTGAATTGGGCTTCCGAAAGCACGGCTTTCAACTCACTGTCCTTTTCTTTATCCAGCGCTTTCAGGGAAGACATCTTTTCCTTCTTCTCTGTCTTAGACATATCTTTCATGTCTTTTTTTAAATCCCCGGTTTTCATGGCATACCGCTGGTTGATTTCGCTCACCTTCGAAACCTGCTCGTCGTTGAGTTTCAGATTCGCTTTCATCCATTCGGTAATTTTGGCGGCACGCTGTTCCGGTGCCATGTTTTGCCTTTCCTGGGCTTTTGCCGGCGACAGCCAGAGCATGACTGCGGCCAGAATCATCATTCCTTTTGTTTTCATTTTGATCTTTTTCTTTTAGACCTGCGAACCGGTATAAAGTTTAACAATGCGAAAGGCGGATCTGGAAAAATTTCACGTCCGCAATGAAAATACACGACGGTGTAAGATTGACAACCTGATTTGCCATATGGCTCCGGCTTTTCAGCGTACCTTGTGCCCTTAAACAAAAACATCATGATAAAATGCATTCGAATATGCCTGGTCCTCTTAGCCGGACTCGTTGGCACCCTTGATTCCCGGGCGCAGTTTTCTGCCGGCCTGGATCTGGGCTTCCCTACCGGCGACTTCAAAAATATGGCATCGACCGGGATCGGAGGCTCCATTCGTTACGACGCCAATTTGGGAGATAAGCTAACCCTGACAGCCTCGATCGGCTTCATCTCCTTTGCAGGAAAAACATACAACATTAATAATGTCAGCATACCCTTTGACAATACCACCAATGTCCCGGTTTCCGGCGGTATCAAATACTACTTCTCAGGGGATTCAAAGGGCCTGTATGGCGCTGTGGATGTAAGTATGAATTTTCTCTCCACCTGGGTGTACACAATCAACAGCGGCAATGGAAACGGATATAACCTGGCCTCCGACTCCCGAACTGAATTTGGTATTAACCCCGGAATCGGTTACCGCATTTCAGCCTTTGACTTTTCCGCAAGGTACAATGCCGTGGGTGACTTCAGCTATTTCGGAATCCGCGCAGCGTATGTTTTTGGAGGAAAATAAAGCCGGAGGTATTGTAGAAAAGCGTCACCACAAAGGCGCTTTGTGCACGAAGAAACACTTTGAGCAAGCCGGTTAAATGAATTCTTAGTGAAACTTCGTGCCCTTCGTGTCTCTGTGGTGAAAAAAATCATTCTACAAAGAAAATACACCTATTCTTTATCTTTACCTGGCGATTTAAAATGCAAAAAACAGGTATGAAAAAAATAGGCTTTTTATCCTTCGGACATTGGGCCAACAACCCGGGCTATAATACCCGCACGGCCAGCGATACCCTCCTTCAATCCATTGAGCTGGCTGTTGCCTGCGAAGAAACAGGGTTGGATGGAGCGTATTTCCGGGTGCATCATTTCGCCGCGCAGCTGGCATCGCCGTTTCCCTTGTTGTCAGCCATCGGTGCAAGAACCAAAAAAATTGAGATTGGAACAGCGGTGATTGACATGCGCTATGAAAATCCGTTGTACATGGTGGAAGACGCAGGGGCGGCAGACCTGATTTCCGGGGGCCGGCTTCAGTTGGGAATCAGCAGGGGTTCGCCGGAACAGGTCATCGATGGATGGCGTTATTTCGGGTATGAACCTGAAAAAGGAAAAACGGATGCCGACATGGGCCGGCAAAAGGGACTGGAGTTTTTGGAGAAGCTAAAAGGCGTGGGCTTTGCCCGGCCGAATCCAAATCCCATGTTCCCGAATCCTCCCGGTTTGTTACGTGTGGAACCTCATTCGGAAGGATTGCGCGACCGCATCTGGTGGGGCGCGGCATCCAATGATACTGCTATCTGGGCAGCAGAAAAAGGAATGAACCTGCAAAGTTCTACCCTGAAGTTTGATGAAAGTGACAAACCGTTCCATGTCCAACAGGCCGAGCAGATCCGGTTGTATAAGGATGCATGGAAAAAAGCCGGACACAAACGAACGCCGAGGATTTCAGTAAGCCGTTCCATATTTGCCTTGGTATCAGACCAGGACCGGTATCTCTTCGGAGGAGAATCCAACCGCACCGACCAGGTCGGATTCATTGAAAGCAACAGGCGCGCTATTTTCGGAAGAAGCTATGCCGCGGAGCCGGATCAACTCATTAAAGAACTGGCCGGCGATGAAGCGATACAAGAAGCGGATACATTGCTTTTAACTATACCCAATACCCTTGGCGTGGAGTATAATGTTCATGTTTTGGATTCTATTTTAAAGCATGTTGCTCCCGGATTGGGCTGGCGCTAAATTAGAAATCAAAGTGCCAGGCCGGCCTTCGCCCGTAACGATGTCATTTTTTGTGGTAACCCAAAATTCACATAATGAAAGCTTGCTCGAAATGTATCATGCATATTGGTACCTCAACAAAGAAATCCAAGTTGAAATTTACGGGAGCGGTTTACAGTCGTTTAAGATTCCATTGAACAGAATTGCTGTTTTTGAAAACGAAAATGAACGATGAATAAATTTCCCCCGAAATCAGATCAACAAAAATGAAAACGTAACAACTTGGGCATAACCTGTGCGTCCTCCTCTGCGCCTCCGCGTCTCTGCGGTAAAATATAGGTGCAGGAAGTTTAATGAGAGAGGGACTATTAGACTTTAGAAATCCAACGGATGTTTCTTCCACCGCGGAGGCGCAGAGGCGCGGAGTTATCGCAGAGATTTTTAGGAGAGAAATGTTCAATCCCACAGCGATGACCAATACCGATGTGGACCGGGTACCTTATTTTCCTCTAACCTCGCAAGACTTTATTTTTCCAGTCCGTCTACTTACTCATAGAAAATAATACTCATTGCCGTGCCCTCTTCTTCCAGACTTTGAATTTCAGGACCAGCTTTTTCTTCTGCAATAACGTCCGCCAGTCAATAAAAATCAGGGCCAGCACCATGAGCAGGCCCAAGACAAATCCGGAAATGGATTGCCAGGAAGTCAGCCCTTCACTGATATTGCCGACATTCTTTGCCGCATAATGTCCGAGAAGCACGGCCGTGGCATCGCTGAGCACTTTCCCGACCGTAAAGGCCGGGATAATATTTACAGGGCTGAGACTTGCCATGCCGGCGGCAATAAACAACGGTGTTGTAGGCAACGGCATCAGCGAATAAGCCAGGATAAAAGCCTGTCCGCGCCATCCTTTTTCCCGGAGCTGGCTGCCAAGGTATTGAACATCTTCATTCTTTGCCCGGCTAAAAATCCGGGGCGACAACTTTGAAATGTAAATCGTCAGGACCGTACGTCCTAAAATGGAACCTGCAACACCCAGCGCAATAACGATCCAGATGTTAAGATGATAAATAACCTGGAAAAGGATCATCACCGTAAAAGCCGGCGGAATCGGAACCGGCACCACATCTACCAGAAAAGCGCAAATAAAAACCAGTAAATATTTCCAAAACATAGAAAACAGAAAACTGTTAACTGCAATATGAAAAATCTGCTTAAAGGTAGCACCTTTTTCCGGGTAAATTCCCGGAAGACCTTTATTACTTCAAACTTTCTGGATCCGAAAAGTCTATCCTTCAATTGGCAGCGCTTTTGCGTCTTCGCTTTGAACAATTCAGCCTCTGTAAGTTTGAGTGTTTTACCTGGATAAAATTAATGCTGTGAACAGCCTTTGACCAATCCGCGTTAAATCGAAGAAAGTTTGCCGTGATTCAGGTAAGCCGAAGTAAGCCTGTCTGATTGCAAATCCGAGCCTCGCAGTATTTCTTATTCTTTATTTTTAATTTCTATTCTCCAGGCAGGAGCCTCGTAATCTTTATTTAAATAATTTGCCGGAATGCTCGTCATATTTCCGTCCCGGGCAGACCGGTAATGCGGAGATAAAATTTCAATACCCGCTTCGTTGCAGCAATCCTGGATATGCTGATGCAATTCGGAATAAATAGTTGCCTGTTTTGACGGCTCTTGGGTGTATGCATTAATTTGATAGGAAACATAAAAATCATCCAGGCTCGTTTGCAGAACAAATGGCTTGGGTTCCTTTAAAAAATGCCGGGTCCTGTCGGCAGCCAGCAGCAGCGCCTGGTGCATCGCTTTCCATGGAACATCATAACCAATGGTTACCGTAGTGTACATAATCAAGGCGCTTCCCTGTTCCACTTCACTGCTGTAATTAACCGTGGAGCCGCTCATTACCGTTGCGTTCGGAATAGAAATAATTTCATTCTTAATGGACCTGACCCTCGTTACCAACATAGATTTTTCTATTACATCCCCGGTCACATCTCCTATTTTTACGCGATCGCCTATTTTGAAAAGGCGCATATAGGTCAACACAATTCCAGCAATGATATTTGAAATGGACCCGGCGGATCCAAAAGTAAACAAGAACCCAAGAAACACCGAAACACCCCGGAAAATCGGGGAGTTGCTCCCGGGTAAATACGGAAAAATCAATACGAACATAAAAGCATATAGAACAATCTTCAAAATCTGGTACGTTGGACTGGCCCAATCCGGGTAGAATCCCGGCACATGCATTTTTTTTGTTTCAATCTCTATTTTAAGAAAATAAAATGCTTTTAAAATGTATTTAAAAAACACAAATATGACACTGATGGTAAATAAATTCGGCAAATAATTCCACATGCCCCACCCTATTTTTTTTACCGGATCCAGGATGTATCCGAATAAGGTTTGCGCAAAATTTTGAGTCCAGGGGAAAAATCCGAATATAATGGGTAATGCAATGTATACAAGAAGAATAATGAAAATCCACCGAAAAGCAGAATTGATTTTCATAAGAAATTTTACCTGGCTTGCTTCGTTTAACAGGGTGTAATTATTGAATTTGATGCCAACCAGTTTTTTCCCTTTTTGCGAATTTATTTTCAAGGTAATCCATTTAAATAACCTGTTTACCGCAACAATCAGCATGATCAAAACAGCCAGTACCAGCAATGCGAAACCGGCTTTTTTCAGCAAGGTTGTTACATTCGTTTCGGCTTTGTATCGCTTCACATCATCGGTAATTAATTGCCGGTATTTCGTTGCCAGCTCCATTTGGCTTGCATCGTTTAACATGGCATCCGCTTCAGAAACGCTGACAACGATAACCTCTCCGCTTACTACATCTACGGTCGATTCTGATTCCACAATCTTGAGCGTACTATCCGAAAAAGAATACGTATCCTTAAGTTGATTTATTCGTTCCGTGATCCTAATGGCCCTTTCTGACGGAGTAAAACTACCCGACCTGTAATACATAAAAAACAAGGTGTCCTGCTCGTACCCGAGCACCGGGAATGCCTCCAGGGTATTTTTAAGCGAATCAATATTCGCCTTCCATTCTTCTGTTCTTTTTTGCACTTGCCCGGCAATAGCATCCAATTGGGTTTGAAGCGATTCCCTTCGTAAGGATTCCGCTGCACCGAGCTGCGAGAGCTGCCGCTCCAATTCCGCTTTCTTCACCGAATCGGCCTGCTGCTGCTGCCTGTTCAATTCAATATTGGACTTGTAACTTCTTTGCAGAGCGAGATGCAACGAATCGTTCCAATTTGAAGTGGGTGTTTGGGCCCATACAAAAATGGCCTGGAGGTAAAAAAACAAAAAAGCACCCGCCAGGATCGGGAAACTTTTTATTATTCCGCAAAAATTCATTCTAGCAAACGAAAAACGAAGACTATTTTCCATAATACTATTTGTATCATTCATTTTTCTATTTTAGGTAATCCCTGCCGGCCTGTGTCATGCGATTGAAGATCCGGCTTTGTGTTTACGGAGATCGATCGCCACGAACAAGATACGACAAATTCCTTTTTCAGGCCAGAATTTGAACACAGCGCCCCTAGGTGCCGGATTGCAGTGGGGGCCAATTTTGCCAGCTATACTTTTTGTTTAATTTTAGCAAATCCACAACAAACAGGCTTCCATGAAACACCCCCTCGTATTCTGTATCGTGTTTTTAATTCGCGGTGCTTTTGCATTTGCGCAACAAGACGCCGCGGAGCTCGCAAAAAAATTATCGAACCCCATATCGTCGCTTATCAGCGTTCCTTTTCAAAATAATACCGATTACGGAATAGGCCCTCTGAAAGGCAGCCGGAATACGATGAATATTCAACCCGTGATACCGTTGTCCGTTACCTCCAAACTGAATCTCATCACGCGGATCATCATGCCGGTTATTACACAGTATAACATAAGCGAAGCGGCAGGGAGCCAGTCCGGGATCGGTGATTTTGTTTTAAGCGGTTTTGTGAGTCCGAAGGAAAGCAAGAATGGCATTACCTGGGGTGCGGGCCCGGTATTTCTGTTGCCTTTGGGAAGCAATGATTTCTTCACCGCTCATAAGTTTGGCATCGGGCCTACAGCGGTCGGACTGAAACAATCCAATGGCTGGACCTTTGGCGCCCTGGTGAATCAAATCTGGAGTGTCGCCGGCAGCAGCGAATACACGAAGGTAAACCAGATGTTTCTTCAGCCCTTTCTCTTTTATAACTGGAAAAGCGGAGCAGGCTTAGGAACCAATATGGAGTATACGCAAAATTGGGAGGCAGGCACGGCAACCATTTTTATCAACCCGCTGGTAAATGGGATTACCAGCATTGGTAAACAAAAAGTACAGTTAGGTTTCGGCCCCCGGCTGAATGTGGCTGCACCTGATGGCGCTTCCTGTTCAATGGGTTGGCGCGCAGTTATTGTCTTCCTCTTTCCAAAATAAGTGTCCCAGCGGATTTTCATACATCCTACCAGCTACTGCTTTTTCCCTCCGGCAGTTAGTAAGTATTACCAGTACGAAAAAAGGCCATTCTTCTTGGAAGAATGGCCTTAACGTGATCCCGCTGGGAACATATACGTCTTTATATTAATCTGATTACCAATAGTATAAGTAATAATTTTACTTATTGGTCACCGAATCTTCCCCCTTTGGCTACAGATGAGGAAGGCGAAACCAGAAGTGAAATTATTGATTTTCCTGATATGTCCAAACTTTATTGATATATGCCTCCCTAACATTAGGGATAAATGCAAGAAAAATAAAATGTGCTTTCACCTATTTGATTTTATAATATTGTGTCTAAGTTATCGCTAAGGGTATATGGATCAATTTTTCAAAATCAGATGTTGTCTGATTCTCGTCTTAGCCCCCTAAGTGATTGGACAGATTCTTAATAAGACTTTGTGTAGTAAATTTAGGGAAATATGTCAAAAACCAAACGCACCTTTACGGCTGAAGAAAAAGAGTCAAAACACATTGTACCAATTGAGAAAGCTAAGCGGATTAATATTACTTCTATTTTTATATTTAATAAATAACCATTCTTTTGCGCAAGATAAAATAACTATCAGCGGATTTGTGAAGGATAGTTTGAATGGTGGCGTTTTAAGTGAAGTGATTATCTTTTCACAAACCAAAGGCTCCGAGGTAAAATCAAATGCTTATGGATTTTTCAGCTATCGTTTGGAGAAGAACAGACCAGAGTTATTAATAGTTTATAAAGAGGGATATGAAAGCCATCTGATTTCAATCTTAACTTCAAGCGATACATTTCTCACAGTATTGCTGAATTACCACCGTCTTCGCGAAATTAATATTGTGTCTGATAGCTTGGTTGACAATTCCATAGCTAAGCACGATTCGCGAGCCTTCGTAATTACGTCTGAAAAACTCAATTCCCTTCCCTTGCTTCTTGGAGAAAAAGACATTGTCCGTAGTCTCCAGTTTCTTCCAGGCGTCCAAACGGCAAATGAAGCAAGCACGGGCATTAACGTTCGGGGTGGTGGATCTGATCAAAACCAGTTTATTCTGGATGATGTCCCCATTTACAATATCAACCACCTCTTCGGCTTTGTTTCTGCATTTAACCCTGATATTGTAAAGGAAGCAACTTTTTACAAAGGCGACTTTCCGGCCCGATACGGGGGCAAGTTATCATCCGTAATTGATGTAAAAAGTATTGATGGAAATGACAAGAAATTCGGAGGTGGCTTTTCCATAAGCCCTGTCAGTTCAAAATTGTATTTCGAAGGGCCTATCAAAAAGGATAAATTATCCTTCGCGCTGTCTGCCAGACGATCGTTTATTGACTATGCGACCCCTGAATTGCTCCAGGAATTTACAGATTATGAACGATTCAACTTTTATGATCTGAATTTAAAGATAAAATGGGTAGTTGGAGTCAAGGACCGAATCTATTTAAGTGCTTACAGAGGAAAAGATTCCTTTGGGAATGCCTCTTCTGATAATGGAGCCAGCAATGAAAATAGCACCCTATTTTGGCAAAACACCGGAGCGAGTTTGCGATGGAACCGGATTTTATCGAAATCGGTTTTCGCCAATACGACAGTAGTTTATAGCAATTACAAATTTATGTCTGAGCAATCAAGCTATTCCAACGGATCGTTGAATTATCTTGTCGGTTACCAGAGCACATTAGCTGTCTTCACTGGGAAGACTGACATTGAATGGTTGCCGCAAAACAATTTACGATTTCGTGCCGGAGCCGGGTTCAATCTATACGAGGTCAGCCCTGGTGCTGTTGAAGAATTCAATGGCTCCAAAAGATATTCTGTTTATTATGATTATCGCCCAAATGAATATAATGTATATGCAGAATCCAAATTTGATTTCACCTCTAAATTCCACCTAATGGCCGGCTTACGGGCAGATTTTTTTTACAATAATTATAATTACTCATCAGTACAACCGAGAATTTCATTGGATTATGATTTTTCAAAATCAATGTACATGCATGCTGGCTATAGCCACACCTATCAGCCAATGCATCAGTTGACAAATACGTCCATAGGACTGCCTAGTGAACTTTGGGTTCCTTCGATGCGTAATCTTCAGCCTGAAAGTGCAAATCTGTTTTCACTTGGAGCAAATTTTAAAATTAAGCAACAATTTGCTTTTTCTATTGACGGCTATTACAAAGAGCTTGCTAATGTTATTGATTATAAACCTGGTTCAACATTTCTATCGATAAGCCAGGACATTTCAAAAAATGTAATCCCGGATTGGACTCAAAATGTTACACAGGGAAAGGGAACAGCCTATGGTACAGAAGTTATGATTGAAAAGACAAAGGGTCTATTCACCGGATGGATCTCTTATACATTTGCATGGGCTAAACGACAATTTAATGAAATAAATTTTGGTGAGGAATTCTATCCCGTTTTTGATAGGCGACATAATCTTTCTGTGACGCTCAATTATAAGATAAAGCGAAAAGAAAGCAGGAAGAACCTTGTCGAATTTTCAGCAACATGGGTTTATGCATCGGCAAACCCAATTACTTTGCCTTCAGGGAAAATATTGGATTTTCCTTTTACGGCGCACGATGTCATGTTTCAAGAAGATTTGACTACTTATGAAAGCTACTATCGAATAAAACCTTTTCACAGACTTGATCTTGCAATACGGCTCATTCGGGCAAAGGATAGCAAAAGAACATTGGAATTTGGAACTTACAATGTGTACAACAGGGCAAATCCCTACTACTATTATCTAACAGGAACTTATACGTCAGGAGGAGCCGGTGCAGGCTACGCTTATCTGACTTTAAAGCAAAAATCGTATTTTCCTATCTTGCCATACTTATCTTATGCAATTAAATTTTAAATACTTTTCAAAATCGTTAATTATTATCAGCTTGTTTTTTTCAAGCTGCGAAACAGATTTTGACCCAACAATTTTTGTGCCTCCCGCTAAACCATTTGTTACTTGCTATCTTACGAATACCAAAAGCCAAATACTCCTCTATTATAGAACTCCGATTTCTGTGAATGATACTGGCTGGTATGGAAATGTTACCAACGCCAGCATATTTCTAGAAGACGGGCTGATAACTCAACAGATGTATTACGATACAAGTCATAAGGTTTACAAGCTTGACACGAATTTGCTTCCAATTGTAAAAGGCCACACCTATGAATTAAATATTATGAATGCTGATGGCACAGAAATGCATGCCACTACTTCAATCCCATATTATGAACCACCTGTTTTCGATTATAATGCATCTCGGAATGGTTCAGATTTCCATTATAGTTTTAGTTTCAGTGATTCCTCCATGCAAGAAAAGTACTTTTTGTTTCAGCTGCTAATAACTACTAAATGTACGACCACTGGCTGTAATGACACCAATATTTACGTGCTAAAATCAATACCCATATACAAAGCACCAGAACAAACTCAAATACAAAAAACTATTAACTTTTCTATTGGTTATGATATTACGTTTTATGGGACAGTTTATGGCCAAACAATTGAGGCATTTGCAATAGACAAAGACATGTTTAATTATTTTAATTCGGTGGCATCAAACATGCCCGCTCAACATTTTGATGGTTCAAACGCTTATTCTTCTCCTTCACCTATTTATAGTAACTTTAAAAGCGGGAACGGCATTTTAGGCCCTGTAATGACGGAGTAAAAGCAACAGTTCAATTGTAAGCAACCCCATTTATAGACAGAAATCACTTTGGGTAATACAGATTTACTTATTCCATGACAAGGACGTAGCCATCCTTATAAAAATACTCACCGGAACATCCCATTAAATAGGAAAGTCTATAGTTATAAACGCCCGGCTGTACCAGGTTCCCATTTACAGTCCCATCCCAGCCACTTTGAAGGCTTTTTGATGTAAAAAGGTGCTGACCCCAACGGTTGTAAATTTCCATATTCATCTCTTGAATATCATTTCCAACTGGTAGGAACACATCATTTTTGCCGTCACCATTAGGCGTAAAGGCGTTGGGTATCCAAAGTCCGGAATTGGTTATGGTAACATCAATGGAATCCGTTTCCAAGCAGTTGGCATAGCTGATTTGATACCAGTAAAGCCCGGACTTAAAAACCTGGATTCTGAGAGTTGTATCGCCAGTATTCCATAAAAGGTCAACTCCGCTAATTTTAGCATCAAGAACAGCATCTGAAGGGTCGCAGAACGAAACTTCCTCCTGTGGTTGAATAATTGGCAGAGACACTGATACATGAATCGTATCTGAGGCTTTGCATTGGGCATTACCTACCTCAACCCAATAATCGCCTTCTGACGAAGTTTGAATCAAGGTTGTAGTATCCCCGGTAGACCAATGGTGTGAGCTTTGCAGATTCCCAGCGTCTAAATTCATGACAGGTAAATTGTAGGGGCAAAATGTGGTATCTCTTCCAAGATTTACGATAGGGTAATCAATAAAACCAACGGAGATGCTGTCTCTTAAAGTACAAGCTTGCTTATAAGCATCTACCCAGTAAATTGCGGCACTGTTAATCTGGATAGTTGAAGTTGTATCGCCACTGGACCATAGATAGGACTCCCCAATAACCTGGGGTTCTAACAATATAATTTGCCCTGTACATAAGTTAGTATCGGGGCCTAAATCCGGAGGAGCCAGCTTGTCAACAATAAAAGTATCTCTTACTGCGCATCCCTTGTTTGATATGTCTACCCAAAAGGTATCTGCTCTATTAATTGTAATATAACTTGTAGCAGCATTTGTACTCCATTGATAGTTATTGCCGCTGGTAGTATCGTGGGCTTGAAGGTTCATTGATGGAACATTGCATAATATCGTATCAACAACTACTTGCTGGACTAACTCAGGTGCAACGTATATATTTAAGTATGTAGTATCAGCAACTACACATAAAGTACTATCATACGCTATGAGTTGAACTTGAAAATTACCTGTATCACTGAAAGTATGAGTTGGATTACGAGCAGTGTCTAAAGCAGTTCCATCGCCAAAATTCCAGGTAAATTTCTTTCCATTACTGAATCCTGATGAAAAACTTGCATGAAATGGACTACAGCCGGAATCAGCGGGGCTTACAGCAGCATTAGCATTAGCTAAAGATTGGAAATCAACTTTTAAAAGATAAAGATCGTTACCTCCACCAGGCATTGCCAATGAGAAAGAATTAGGCAAAGTTGGAGCTACATCTATACCCCTTATCATACAAATTGCCTGATACATATTTCCCACTTTATCGAACCTACTTAAACCACCATCTACATGGCCTCCCGGAAAAAAAGTCCCAAACTTTAACGAAGACGCATTGGCTGATAATTGAGCAAAATAAAAAGCACCATAACCGACATTATTAGTTGTAAGTATATATGGATCGGCATAAAAAGCATTGCTAGTAATCGGGAAATCAAAATCGACTAGTGTATTGCCTGCATTGTAATAACCTGATAAATAAATATTTTCACAAGTATCAACACAGAAAGCTGTTGGCGTTAACCTTTTACCAATGCCAGTCATATTCCCTATAACTGTTTGGAATACAAGCGTTGATAAGAGGGGGTTCAGCTTTGCGATGAAATTTCTGCTTCCAGCAACTCCAAAAGTATTCGCTGTAATAATCGGGATATTTCCAAGGGTTTGTCCATAAATGTATACATTATCACTGCTATCAATATCAATTAAGGATGACTTGTCGTCAACATCTGTTCCATAAAAGGATGAAGAAACAATCGAATTACTAAATGGGGAAATTCTAGTAATGAAGCCATCGTTAGTTCCACCCTGGTATGATGTGTGATAGGCTCCTGGTGTTGAAGGAAAATCAAGTGAGTTTGTGCTTCCTGTTATTACAATATCTCCCAATTTTAAGGATCTAATCCCAGACCCTCTATCATTATCAGTTCCACCGATGCAAGTACTCCATAACAAATTGGAACAATCGGCATTAAGTTTAAAAACTACTACATCTTCTCCTGCTACATGTGATCTAGCACCTGGAGTAATGGGAAAATTACTTGATAGGCTTAAACTAACTGCATATATATTTCCAGAAGAATCAGTGATTATTTCACCGGTAGGTCTGATTCCGCCGCCAAACCTGGCTGAATCCAAACAACCATCAGCATCGTCGCCTCCAATAAATGTTGACCCTAATAACAAACTTCCAAATTCATTCAAGTGCGAAATCACTATATCGCGCCCGCCATTTAAACTATTGTCGTAACAACCTGAACTTGTTGGGAAATCAATTGACCCCGTGGCACCAAATATGCATAATTCATTATCTGAATTAACAATTAAACTCTGAGGCCATTCAACCCATTCTCCGCCAAGAAAAGTTGAATATAAAAGTGAACTACCGGTTGGATTTAATTTGCATATCGAAATATCAGTAATACTATTGAATGAAACATCAAATGCACCAATGGTAACTGGATAACCGTTGCCATAACTTACTCCTCCACCATAAATATTCCCCTGAGAATCATAAGTAGCGCAGCAACCTAATACAGTGCTTGTTGAGCCAAGATAAGTAGCTGCAGTAATTAGTGGGTCAATGATTAATGGTATTGTGCGGTCGTACGAGGATAATATTTCAAAAGAAACTATATTGCCTTTCAATTTATATTTGCTACGAAATTCTATCGTTTGACCATTGACTTCCTGATAAGCATTAGGCTTTTGCTCAATAATTTCGTTAACAGAGGTAATCACTTTCAGATTTCCATCTTCTATGGCTAAGCAATTTACACCTTCGTATGACAGGCTGATATTTCTGAGGTCGGCATTGGCATTCAATATGAAATCGTATTTCGGCATTCCATTGTAACTATAGACAGAAAGATCAATTGAAGGATAAATCTTGGAGTAACGGACTCCGTCAAAAACCTCTACATTCGATGCCCATTTGCTTTTATCGTTTCCGATAAAATAATTGCGGTATTCTTCCTTTATCTGTTCTCCGTTTACTTTTGTGGCTTCTGAACTTCCAAGAAAATTAACTTTGAAAGAATGACAACGGATTTTTGTTGATGCGGCTGCGATAATTTCTTCGCTGGATTCTGCTTCGTGTATTTTATGACACTTTTCAAGGTCTTCTGTATTATGATATACGAATGTCAGCTTGTTTCTTTCCAGGAACATTCTTCCTGATGGGATGTCAGCCTTAAATAACACCTGTGATGGCCATTGAGCCTTATTCCTTTCAAAGCTAAGGCCGGAATTGGCGACTGGTGCCGTGGCGTAAGAATCCAGGACGAATACGAAAAAGAGAATACCAAAAACAAAGGTTCGTAATTTGCTACACATTAGTTAGCCTCTGAGAAAAAGTAGAAAAACTCAACAGTACTAAATTAGACTAATTGGATGAGGAATCAAAGTACCAATTGCTTCAATTTCAATGTTTTTTTGCACCTAAAAGGACTGTAATCCAGTACAAACAAAAATAAAGTACTTTTAACCTAAACGAAAATGTGGGATATACTTTTGTAGATTATTAGCTAAGAAAATCCAATCAACATGAAAACTACCCTGGCTTTTGCTCTTTTTATGACAGCCATTTGTTATGAAACCTCTGGACAAACAATAGTAAGCGGAGGTATTTATTCCAACACTACATGGACAAAAGCAAATAGCCCTTATATCTCAAACTCAGTGGTTGTCTTTCCAAATGTGCTTTTGACTATTGAACCTGGAGTTACAGTAAGGGTTAATGGAGTTTTGGAAATAAGAGAATCGCAATTAATCGCCATCGGTAACTCAATGGATTCAATTACGTTTATTCCAGATACCAATCCAGGTAATTTTCTGGTTACGTTAAGCAATGCGCACTCGTGCAAATTCAGCTATTGTAATTTTCGGAACAACCATTCTAATTTAGGGGTTGGGTTGGATGTCAGATTGTTTTCCAATGCAGATACTTTACTAATCTCCAACTCCAAATTTTCTAATAACAAATGGGGCATGAATGCCTCGGCTACACCAAAGTCCTTTCTTGATAGTTGCATATTTGAAAATGACTCTATTGCAATGTTTCCGACCATTGGAACCATATCAAATAGTATAATTAAAAACAATAAATTCGGCTTGGCTTCTGCAAGCGGTGCAATAATTACTAATTGTTTATTTGATTCAAACCTGAATTTTGGAATTGAATCAAATCAATTAAATACGATTATGAATTGTCAGATTCTAAATAACGGCATAGGGATTTCATTTAATTATAACTCAAATGGATTCGGATCTCAAATTCATCATAACATTATTGAGAGCAATAATCTAGGTATTCAACTTCACGATTTCGGCACCAACGACTCCATTTACTGCAATAAGATTTGCAATAATGTATCATACAATCTCTACATTTCAACACCTTCAAATCGTCATGTTAAGAATAATTATTGGTGTTCAACCGACTCTTTAATGATCGCAAATTCCATCTATGATGGCTACGATAATGCTACGGTGGGTCTTGTAGATTTTATGCCAGTTGATAGTAATCAATGTTATTTAACAACGGGTATTTTAAGTCCTGAACTTCGGACTTTAGCATTAAACATTTATCCTAACCCCGCTACCAACTATTTACAGGTTGAAGTTCCAATGACTATTTCCAATGGAAAAATTGGAATTTACAATATTTTAGGAGAGTTATTATTTTCCTCAGTGCTGACAAAGCTAAATGGGACAATAGATATTTCAACACTTAAAAATGGGGCATACTTTGTGAAATTGTCCTCTGGAGAATTAATTGGCAGGCAAACGTTCTTAAAAATTAGCAGCGACTAATATTTCCACATACTATTTGATCGCATTATATAGAATGCTGCTAGCTAGTGTTGACCAAATTTAATATGGAATATACCATCTCTTATTCTTAAAGTATCAGGATAAGAACTCAATGGGCAACCAAATAATCTTAAAAAGTTAATATTGAAAGTTCCCCAAATTTCTTTATAGTCATTCTTTAGGGAATCTATAATGAAATGGTTTGTTAAAGAATCATCTTCAATGACTTTATAATAGTCGCAAGCCACATCACCATCATCCTGTGCAGTTACAAATGTCGATTCTGTTTTATAGGATGGTGGATTCAAATGAGCATAAATGGTTTGACTGATAAGTTTTTTTCTGATATACTGAATATTCAGTGATTCCCACGGAACCTTTACATCATCAATCATTTTAATTTTAGAACAATTAATCTCCATAACTGAGTCCCGATCAAATGGCCTTAATGATCCTGTCCATGGAACCCCGTTGATAGTGCAAGACAATTCACCATAATATGGATCAACCGAGTTCTTTTCGTTGAGACAGCCAACTATTAAAAGACATAGAATACTAACCAGAATCTTTTTTGGGACATTCATCGAAGACAATCTTTTGAATGTAAAGGCTGTAATGTGCAAGAAAGATACTTTTCCCTTCTATAATATCAAAACTCAATGTTATAAAAGGAAGATCAAAATATACTTAACTTGCACTGTAAACTTGTGATGAAAAGAGATTTAAGAATTGCGGCAATTGGCATTCTTCTAATGTCATTAATATATCTCGTTGGAATCATTTTATCAGGGCTATCTTCAGATAAACTGGGCTACCTGGCATGTTTGTCTGTAATGTCAAGTATATTTTGGTATCTAAGCAATAGAGTACAACGCTAATTATTAGCGTTTGTTTAGGCTCTGTGCTTTAGTACCTCTGTGGTGAAAAAAGAATTCACCACGGAGGCACTAAAGCACAGAGAAATAAATTGCTAACTGCCTGTGTATAAACCCTCTGCTTTGTTAAAAAAAAACGTCTAAATAGGTTTCCCGTTAAGCTAATAATTCTATTTTTGCACCCTCGTTAAAAAAACACCTTTTTTAACAAGAATGATTCCGTAGCTCAGTTGGTAGAGCACAACACTTTTAATGTTGGGGTCCTGGGTTCGAGCCCCAGCGGGATCACTGAAACTAACCCTAATGCATTATAACACAATAAGTTATAATGCATTTTTGTTTTAAAGCATGGGGTGCCGGACAAAGGGTTTGCTCCGGTCAAACAGGTACCGGTAGGTACATAAAGTGCGGCTGCGTTCCGTGCCCAGGTTTTCGGCGATGCTTACCATTTTAGGATTGAAATCGCCGATCCACTGCATTTCATATTCCGAATACAGTTTTTCTTCCTGGATAAGGTTCGCTCCTTTCACGATCATATATGCATCCACTCCTTTTCCCTGGTGTTCGGGAATGACGCCGAAAACAAGCCCGATAAATTTATTTCCCCTCCTCCTTTTCAGCATCCAGATAAACCGCAGTTTCTCCAGCAAACCGAAACGGCCGTTGAACTTCGCGAAGAGCCGGTTGATGTCGGGCAGGTTTACCCACATGGCCACAGGCGCATCGTTGTAATAAACATACCAGATAATCTTTTCATCCATGACAGGCTTCATCTTCCTGAACATCAGCTGCACCTGGCGGCTTTCCAGTTCTTTGCCTCCCCCATGCTTTGCCCAGGCAAGGTTATATACCGTACGAAAGTCTTCCGCATACTTTGAAAGGTTCGACTTCCTGAGATGCTCGGCCCGGTATCCGGCGGTGGCAGCCACGGCATCGTGACGGTCATAAAATTTCTGATGCGTTCGCTTCATCGGGTCAAGCCCGAAACATAGCTGGTAGAAATAAGGCTGGAAACCGTAATTTTCAAAGAGGTCCTTGTAATAAGGCCTGTTGTAATTCATCTTATACGGCGGCGGCGTAAATCCGTCCGTAATCAGTCCCCACCAGCTGTCGCGCTCGCCGAAATTCACCGGGCCGTCCATGGCCTCCATACCCCGTGCGATCAGCCATTCCTTTGCCGTATCAAACAGCAGGTTGGCCGCTTCCTGGTTGTTGATGCATTCAAAGAACCCGACACCGCCGGTCGGCTGCTTTTCTTTTTTCGCCGTGCGTTGGTTGATAAAGACCGCTATCCGTCCTATGATTTTTCCAAAACCGTCATCCAGCAGGTAGCGGGTTACCTCGCCGTGCTTAAAGAATTTATTTTTCGCGGGGTCAAAAACTTCTTTGATGTCTTTGTCAAGCGGACGAATCCAGTTTTTATCGTCCCTGTAGATTTCCAGCGGCAACAATAAAAAAGCACGCCGGTCACCCTCCGTTTTTACTTCCCTGGTGTTCATTTTAGCTGCACTCAGCCATTTGTCCGCGGTTAAAGACGGCGATGGCCTTGCCCGTCAGTTTCTCGCCTACGAAAGGAGTGTTCCTGGATTTAGAGGCAATGTCATCGTCGGTAAAAGTCCATTCCCACGTGGGATCAAAAAGAGTCAGGTCGGCCGGTGCGCCTTCGCTGACGGAAGGAACTTCCAGCCCGAGAATTTTTCGCGGGTTGATTGCAATGAGTTCCACAATCTTTTCCAGCGACATGGATTTGTGAAGCGATTTATTTAAAACTCCAAATGCCGTTTCCAGTCCGATAATCCCGTAATGCGCCAATTCGAATTCCTTTTTCTTATTCTCAACATCTTCCGGGGAATGGTCGCTGCAGACGCAGTCCAGCGTACCATCCTTGAGTCCCTGTATTAATGCTGCAATGTCATTCTTCGTGCGCAAGGGCGGCATCACCTTAAATCCTGAATCAAATCCTGCCAGGCTGGATTCATCGAGTGCCAGGTTATGCACGGCCACATCGGCCGTTACCTTCTGACCTTTGGCACGTGCTTTCCGGATCAGGTCAACAGTTCCGGCAGAGCTGACCGTAGAAAAATGGATGGGCGCTTCTGCATATTCCGCAAGGAACAAATCCCTTACAACCATGACTTCTTCAGCCAAAGCCGGAATGCCTTTAATACCGAGGTTTACATTCATTACGCCTTCATTCATCTGGCCTTTTCCGGAGAGGTTCCTGTCATCGGCAAAACTCATGACAAGTCCGCCAAAGTTTTTCGCATAGAGCAAAGCCCTAAGCATGAGCCCGGAATCAGCGATGGCACTTTTATCATCCGTAAAAGCGCGCGCGCCAGACATCCACATGTCATACATTTCACTCAGGTCCTTGCCGGCCAGGTTGCGTGACATGGCGCCGGAAGGAACTACCTGCACCAGTCCGTTTGAAGCGCGGGTACGGATAAACTCCACTTCCGATTTACCATGTACGGGAGGATCCGTAGAGGGCATAACCATGACGCCCGTGAAACCGCCCCGAATGGCGGCGCGGCAACCGCTGTCGATATCTTCCTTGTATTCCAGTCCGGGCTCGCGAAAATTGGCCCGCAGGTCAAACCATCCCGGTGATAAGTGGTAATTTTTACCGTTAAAAGTCTTATCCGCCTTTTCACTAATCGATCCTGCCTTTCCAATCCTGGTAATCACCCCTGCTTCAATCCAGACATCCGTGGATTTGTCATGATGGTCTGAAGCGGGATCGACGATTTTAACCGATTGGATGAGGATTTTCATTGCGGGTCAAAAATAGTGATTAGAATGCATCTCAAAAACATTATTTCAGATATTGAGAACCTTTATCATTCAGAATTCTTGCTGGTATTCAATACTCAAGATCCTATCATTCGTTCTGATTTCGCACGGAGGCACTGATAAACTCTTCCTAACCCACCTAAATGAGTTTAAAGTATTCCACGCACTATGGTTTCACTACGTCGTCCCCCGCCTCGGCGGGGTCAGGGGTGCGTACATGCCGGGAACGAATATTTTTTTCAATCTAAAATAGCTTCCTAGGGAGTTAAAAGGTCTCAATAATGGAGACATAGGATTTCTAGCCTGCTCCGCGCAGCCCTGACCCCTAAAGGGGGACGTCAAAATGGAACACATAGCTGGCTTTCGACATTCAAAATTCTATCATGCGGCATGTTTCGCACGGAGATATGAAGCTATATCCTGCTAAATAACGAGAATGAACTGTTTTCTCTACGAGTCCCTGTTTGTCATGCTGGAAGCATCTTGTTTCTGCTTATCCGAAAGATTCTCTTACCCTTCAACAAGTTTCTTCCAGAATGACCAAAGCAACGCATATGCTGGATTGAATTAATACAGTTCATCAGTAGCTCACGGAATGACATTATGCCGATTTCATATACCGTATAAGCAGCGACTCTATGACCAGGAAGATCAGCACCGCTATAATGCAATGCTTCCAGTACTTCTTTCCTCCTGCCAGCTGGGCAAGGGTATGTGAAAGATCGGCACGGGTAGGCTCTATCATCGACAGCGATGGGTTATTGGTTTTTTCAAGTGCCGCTTCCAGTTCTTTTGAATTGTAAGAGGTGAGGTCAGATTCCTTCCTGTCGTAATTAAAGGAAGCTAAAGAAATCACTTTGTTCCCGGCCGTCAACTCATAATTCCCTGCTTCAGTTACCTGGTCATGGAAGGAAATCGTTGTACTGTTTTCAAGAATCCTGCTTTCGGGCACGACGTCAAACTTCATTTTTTCATTGCGAAGATGAAAAACCTGGTCGCCCGAGAGCATGGTATCGGTAATAGCCAGGTCGCGGTCGCGGCCGATAACCAGCGGAATGCCTATTTCAGAAGAAGCACGCAAGGCCGACTTCAGAAGAATGGGAACAAATAAGGCATGATGTGGAAGGCTGCTGAATTCTTCTTCCAGGGGCACGGCGAAAACATAGAGATGTCCCCTGCCATAATCGGATGACGTTACCAGGCTATTGCCGCTTGCCAGCGTCATCACAGGCTGTGATACAGAACGACTCAACGAGAAATACCGGTGGACTACTGGGAGATCCATGTTTTCGGGAATGGACTTCTTATTCTCGAAGATGTTGTAAAGCAAGGGATGATTCGTTTCCAGCCTGGTGACCTTTTCTTCTGCTGTCACCAGGGAAGTATAGTAGCTGCTGTTGCAGGCGGAAAGAAAACTTCTGTAGGATTCCAGGTTGGGTTCGCTGTTCGGAAATACAACTACCGATCCGCCCCGCGACACATACTTATTCAGTTCAGCGGCCATGCCCGATGAAACGGTACGGATGCCGTTTAAAACAATCAGTTGCTGCGAGTTGAAAGACGAATAATCCACCTGGTTTACATCGGCATTCTTCAGTTGGAAATACGGATCACCGGTAAACAATGCTTCCACGAATGAATTCGGAGCCTGTTCGTTAATGCATAATACCTGCAGGTTTTGCCTTACATGAAACGACAGGAAGTAATGATCGTCGAAGATCACCGGGTAATCCGTCAGGCTGACTTCCGCACCAATCCATCCGCCTTCGTGAAGGGTAAAGGAAAGTCGCGCTTCCGCAGAACCCTGCGCATCCACATTTACACTGGTTACGGCACGCTGATTCCCGTTGATGGCAAGTGAAACCGGCACATTCTCAGCCGGTTCTTCCCCGCTGTTTTTGATACGGATCACCAGTTCATTCGGAGCCTGGATCTGCACAAAAGGCTGGGTGAAGTAACAGGTATCGATAAAGACATTTCCTTGCTTCGATGATTCAATAGGAATAAAGTAGGATGTATGATTGCTGTCCGGCTTGATGGAAGTGATGTCGGCAATGGACTTCTGAAAGTCTGACAGCAGGTAGCTGAATTTATTCCCGCCTTGTCCTCCCGCATCCAATGCGTCTTTCTGTCGTGTCAGTACTTCGCTGATGGTACGGGAAGCAGCTCCCGGCCTGACGGCATCCACCTGTTCCATGAATTCATCGCGGTTCATCATCCGCTGGCTGCGGCCAGAAAAATCGTTGGTTAGAAGCTGGAACAAATCCGACGACTGGTATCCCGAAGCGATCTCCCTCGCCCTTCGCTTCGCCACTTCCAGCAAATCGCCGTTGCTGGAGATGGCATCCATACTAAAGGAGTTATCAATATATACGCTTACTCTCTTAACCCCGGCGACTGCCTTACTGCCCTTTGCCGGAATAAAAGGCTGTGCAAAAGCCAGCACCAGGAAGATGACGGCCAGGATGCGGGAAGCCAGGATAAGAAGATGCTTAAGCCGGGAACGATTCCTCGTATCCTGCTTAATTTCCTTCAGGAACTTGACATTGGTAAAATAAACCTTCTTAAACCTTCGAAAATTGAACAAATGCACCAGGATCGGAATAGCGACAGCTAAAAGGCCGAAAAGGAAGGCTGGGTACACAAAACTCATACGCGTCAAAGATAGGAAAATGTGAGGATTTGGAAATTAGCTAATGAGCTAATTAGCTAATTAGCTAATTAGCCAATTAGCGAATGAGGAGATGAGGTGATTAGGTGAATTTAAAAAAATTCACCGCAAAGACGCGGAAGCGCGGAGTTAAGGGATTTAGAATTTCTCGAAGACTCCCAGTCCGAACAATGCCAGGTCATATTTAACAGGATCTTTCGGATCCAGGAGGATCAGGTTGGATGTGAGTTCAGCAGCGGCTTTCCAGTCATTTTGCTTTCTTGTCAGCAATCCTAATTTCCTTGCTACTCTCGCTGAATGAACGTCCAGCGGACAAATCAATTGTGCCGGCTTAATTTTTTTCCAGATGCCGAAATCGATTCCGCTGTCATCCTTCCGAACCATCCACCGCAAATACATATTGATACGTTTGGCTGCCGAGCCTGACAGGGGATCGGGAAAATGCTTTTTGGTTCTTGATGGCGGAGCAAACCGGAAGAAATTATTTCTTGCCGCTGAAATGACCTGTGACAAGTCAGACGATCCAGGCGAGCGATCTTCAAACAATCCCTGCAACCCGTCATGATCGCGGTAAAGATTTTGCAAAGCTTTTAAAAAATAAAGCATGTCCGTACCGTTAAAGGTGCGGTGAACGAATTTCTGCAGGGATTCCAGGTCTGATTCGGTATGTCCGGTAATGAAATCATACGGCGCATCATCCATCCAGGTCATTAGCTGGCGCGCATTTTTCAGGATCGTCTTTCGTTGTCCCCAGGAAATAGTGGCCGCCAGGAAACCGGCAATCTCCCTGTCCTGCCGCTTCGAAAAAAGATGGGGTATGGAAACAGGATCCGATTCAATAAAGCCTGGTGTGCTGTATTGCCTGTATTTAGTATCCAAAAAATCTTTAAGATCCGCTCTCGATTTTTTCACAACAGGCAAAGATAGGGAATGAAAAAAATAGGCAAGGAGAAAAGTAGGCAATGGTTGTGCAGAAAAAAAACAGAATCAAGAATCAAAAAGTAACCCGAACCTTGAAATGACCGCTTAGTGAAACTTAGTGAACATAGAATCTTAGTGGTAAAAAAAAATCACCGCAAAGGCGCAGAGATTTCGCAGAGCTTGATTTGATGCTGCTGCAAATCTTCAAATCTCCAAATCAGCTCATCGTATCAACTTATCGTACCAGCGTAACTTTACCTACAAAATCATGCGGCTTGTGATTGGTATCAAACACGCTGATTTTATATACATAGACATCCTGCATGCAGGGCTGACCCGTGTTATCCATAAGTCCGTTCCAGGGTGCTTCCAGGCTGTTGCAATGATAAATTTGCATTCCCCACCGGTCGTAGATCAGCATTTCATAGGCGGAAATACCCGTACCTGTGGCAATGAATCCGTCGTTCACGCCGTCAAAGTTTGGCGTAAATGCATTCGGGATGTAGACATTGAAATCTTCATCCATGCTGACGATGCGGTAAACGGTATCTGCGCAACCTCCTGCACTCAGCGTGATGAGCATGACGACATAATCGCCGGTATCCTGGTAGGTATGCGTTGGATTTTGAAGATGCGATATGGATGAAAGATCACCGAAATCCCAGTACCAGTTCGTGGCATGTTGACTCAGGTCCGTAAAATCGACTGACGGGCTTTGAGTAGTGATGCGGTTACTGGACATGCTGAAGTTGGCCTTCGGCACGGCATACACTTTTACGGCATTCGGAACACTAAGCTGCGCCGAACAGCCCTGCTGCGACCGCACGGATAAGGAAACAGAATATTGACCGGGGTTTGGATACAAGTGTACGGGACTCTGGGCATTTGAATAATTTCCGTCACCTAAAGTCCAGTGATAGGTAGAACCCTGGGATGTCACTGACGAATTATTGAAGGATACACTTAACGGCGCGCAGCCCGTGTACAGGTGCGGAAGAAACTGCGGTACTGGCAATGGATTGACACGAAGGTTTACAAGCGCCGTAGCGGGCGTTGAACATCCGTCATTTACGAGCACGGTAAATGTCGAGTCATGTGTCGGCGCTACCTGTGCGGAGCTGCCTGTAAAGGCTCCCCCGTTCCAGCTATACGTATAGGGACCGCCGTTACCGCCTGTAGCCAGCGAATGAACCGTGCCTGTAGCGCCTTCGCAAATGGAATCGGTGGCATTGGCTGTCACGCTCAAAGGCGGATGTACCATTACAGGAAGGTTGAGTGATGAAGTTACGCAGCCATGGGCATCCGTAATCTGCACCTGGTAGTTCGTAAACGAACCCGGTGAAACAATTTGCGTGGCACCGGTAAAACCGTTGCTCCATGCATACTGGTAAGGCTGCGTTCCTCCGGAAACTGCAGCGGAAAGCGTGGCACTCTGGCCATTACACAGGGTCGTGCTTCCCGTGGCATTCAACCGCAATTGCGGGGGTTGTGAAACCGTATCCCGCATCTGGGATTGACAGCCGGCAGCATCTGTAATAGTAGCTGTGTATATTCCCGGACCGAGGTTGGAGATGGACGAAGACGTTCTGCCACCCGGCGACCAAAGATAATTGTACGGTGGCGTACCGCCGGTTGGCGTTACGGAAACAGAACCATTAGCCTGTCCGAAACAAACCACATCGGTGGATGAGATCGTAGAAGTAAAATTAGTGGGTGTCGTGACGATGACCTGAGACGAACGGGTGCAGCCGTGGTTGTCGGTAACGGCAACGTTGTAGTTACCCGGCAAGAGACCGCTGATTGAATTCAACGAAGAGCTGTTCGACCACAGGTATTGATAGGGCGACGTTCCTCCTGTTACCGCTACAGTGGCCGTACCATCGGGCAATCCTCCGCAGGATGAAGGCGTCGATGCCATGACAAGGGCCAGGTCCAGCGGCTGGTCGATGGTTACGGTAGTAATCCCCTGGCATCCCAATGCATCGGTGATCATGACGGAATACAATCCTGCTTCCAACCCGGATGCTGAAGCGGAAGTGCCGCCTGATGGCGACCAGGCATACTGGAACGGAGCGGTGCCGCCGCTTAGATTTACCGATGCGGATCCATTGTTTCCACCGTAACAACTTACATTGTTGGATGACTGAATGGCCGGCACGGGACCGTTGATATTCTGCACCGTCATCGTGGCACTTGCATTGCATCCTTTGAAATCCGTTACCGTAACAGAATACAAGCCCGGCACAAGTCCTGTCGCGGAGGAAGTCGTGGAAGATGAAGACGTCCAGAGGTAGGTGTAGGATCCGTTCCCGCCTTGAGCAAGTACGTTGGCTGAACCGGTTGCGGAATTGCAGGCGGCAGCCGTTGTATTCGTAAATAAACCGATGGGCTGAGGTTGGCGGACGAGGGCCGTGTCAATTACCACGCAGCCGTTGGAATCTGTGACTGTCAATGTATATACACCTGCACCCAGGTTCGTCGCAGTGGAGGCTGTACCGGCACTACCCGACCACTGGTACGTAAATGGCGCCGTGCCGCTGCTCACTACCGAAGCCACGCTGCCGTCATGTCCGTTATGGCAACTAACCCGTTGCGACATGGAAGCGGCTACAACGGGAGGTGGAATGGATGGGACGACGGCCACGGACTGAACGATGCAACCGTTTCCATCCGTAACGGTAGCGGTATAATTTCCTCCCGAAATATTTTGCAGCGTCGGTGAAGTCGAACTTCCGGCCGACCATGCATACGTAAATGCCCCCACACCACCCGTAGCCAGTACCTGTGCGCTACCGTTAGGAAAACCGCACGTGGAAGGAACGACCGAAGGTTGTACGACAAGTTGCGGAGGCTGTATCACATCTGCGGAATCGACAGCCGGACAACTATGCGCATCATTCACGGAAACGGTATACCGTCCGGCTGCAACAGCAGGCAAGGTGGCTGTTGTGGCTCCGTTGGACCAGGCATAGGAATAAGGCGCCGTACCTCCCGCCACCTTGGCTGAAGCCGATCCCGTACTTGAACCGTTGCAGTCTACAGGTGTGGATTGAACTACTAAGGATACCGGCAATGGCTGTTGAATCTGCGCGGCGGTAGTAGAGCTGCATCCGTGAGCGTCAGTAATCGTTACGGAGTAATTACCGGCAGGCAAACCGGATACGATGGCCTGCGTATTTCCTCCGGGCAGCCAGGCATACGCATACGGCAGTGTACCACCATTGGCTGATGCATTTACTTCCCCGTCGGCGCTGCCAAAACACCGTGCATTGGTTACGGCAACAGACGATTGCAATACGGCCGGTTGGTTGATGGCAACCTGGTCTACTGAAATACAACCCTTGTCATCCGTAACCGTCACGGTATATGTTCCGGCTGTAAGGCCCGATGCCGAAATTCCTGTACCGCCCGCCGGCGACCATGCATATTGAAAGGGCGGCGTTCCGCTGTTTACCTGGACGTTCGCATTTCCGTTAGCGCCGCCGAAACAGGAAACATGCTGAACAGCCTGTGCACTGGCAGCCGGTCCGTTAATATTCTGAACATTGGCAATATCACTGATGGTACAACCATTCGCATCGGTTACAGTCACCTGGTAATTTCCCGCGCTCACTGCAGGCAGGTTTGCGCTTGTGTTGCCCGTTGACCATAACCAGGAATAGGGACCTGTACCGCCTGCCACGGCAGCCGATGCGCTTCCGTTGGAAGCATTGCATGTAGAGGGCAGGGAACCGACTGCCAGGTTCATTGGCGGCGGTTGAGAAATCAGGACGGCAGCATTTGACTGGCAGCCGTGATTATCCTGTATGCTGACGGTATAATTCTGCGCGGTAAGACCCGATGCAACGGATGCCGTTCCTCCGGCCGGGTTCCACACGTAACTGTAAGGTCCTGTTCCTCCCGCCGCATTCACGGAAGCGCTTCCGTTATTTCCATTGAAACAACTTACGGCATTCAGCTGAACGGCATTCGCTGCAAGCGGTGTTGGCTGGCCGATCTGAACGGAGGAAGTGGATGTACATCCCTGGGCGTCTGTCACCGTGACTGAATAGTTTCCGAAAGCAAGTCCGATAGCCGATGCGCCTGTGCCTCCAACCGGCGACCAGCTATAAAGATATCCGGGCGTACCGCCCTGGGCAGTAACGGAAGCGCCTCCGTCCGCAGCACCAAAACATCGTGCGTCTGAATGGGAAGGAATGGCTGTGACCAGTGCAATCGGCTGACTGATCAACACGGTTGCATTTCCTGTACATCCCTGTGCATCTGTTATATGGACGGTGTAATTGCCGGCCGTGAGATTCAGCGCGGTGGCATTGGTACCGCCCGAAGGATTCCATTGATACTGGTAACCTGCCGTACCTCCCGTAGTTGAAACCGTTGCCATTCCATTCGTTCCGCCGTAGCAGGAAACATTTGCGGAGGAAGTAATCAACGGGTTGAGGGCGTCGGGTTGGTTCACCTGGGCCATGGCCTGCGCCGTACAACCTTTCGAATCCGTGATCGTCACCGTATGTATCCCTGCAGACAACCCTGTGGCATTGGCTGTGGTAGCCCCGGAAGGGAACCACTGGTAAGCATACCCGGGTGTGCCGCCTGCACCTTGAGCGACCGCGGAACCGTTGCTTCCGCCAAAACACGATGCCGGCGACGGGTTGGCGGCGACATTCAGCGGAGTGGGTTGCGCAACAGTAAAATTAGCGGCTGCTGTACAACCATGCGCATCGGTAACATTCACAAAATAATTTCCCGAAGCCAGTCCGCTCACGGAAGAACCCGTACCTCCTGAAGACCAGTTATACGAATAAGGTGTTGTTCCGCCACTCACCTGTGCCTGTCCTGTACCGTTGCTTCCCCCGAAACAACTGGCGGCGACTGGTGTGACTTGCGCCTGTAGAAGGCCGGGTTCCTGAACCGCTACGTTGTCTGTCGACAGGCAGCCATGCGCATCTGTAATCGTGACTGAATAATTTCCAGCAGGTAAATTGGTAGCCGTTGGTGAAGCACCTCCCGTTGGCAACCAGGCATACGTAAAAGGCCCTGTTCCGTTGGCAATATTCACCGTTACCGATCCGTCATTACCGTTTTTACAGGAAACATCATTGACGACTTGTGCCGAAGCAACAGGTCCGCCAATACTGGAGATGGAAGCCACGCCGTTCCACGAACAGTTATGTGCGTCTGTAACCGTCACGCTGTAGTTGGCTGCGGCGAGATTCGTTGAAATCGCACCGGGGCCTGCTCCCGCAGACCAGGAATAACTGTAAGGACCAATGCCTCCGGCAGGGGTAACAGTTGCCGTGCCATTCGCGGATCCGCAAAGCGCATCCGTCGTGATAAGTCCGGCCGTCAGTTGCAGCGGCTGATTAATGGATGCCTGTGCAGTTGCAGTACAACCATGATTATCGGTGACGGTGACGGAGTAATTGCCTGTGGAAAGATTGCCCGCAACAGCGCTGCTGCCACCCGATGGATTCCATGCATATTGGTAAGGCGCCGATCCCCCGTTGGCAGTTGCCGTAGCAGAGCCGTCATTGCCGCCAAAGCAATTGACATCGGTAAATGAACTGATCGCTGCAGCTAAAAGGGCAGGCTGGCCGATATTTACACTGGCATTGGCCGTACATCCGTTGGCATCGGTGACGGTTACATCATAGGCTCCGGCCGTTAACCCGGAAGCGCCGCTAGCCGTCCCGGCCGATGCGGGTAGCCATGCATACGAATATCCGGGACTGCCTCCGTTGGCCGATACAGTAGCTGAGCCATTATTGCCGCCGAAACAACTCACATGAACCGGTGAAACGATCGTTGCATTAAGAACAGGCGGCTGCCCGATGACGACATTGACCTGTGCATTGCATCCATTGGCATCCGACACGGTGACCACATAATTACCTGCACCAAGCCCGGAAGCTGAGGGGACATTTCCTCCTGCTGCCGGTGGATTCCAGGCATAGGAATAGACCGGGGTGCCACCATTCACAGCGATAGATGCCGCACCGGTGTTTCCTCCGAAGCACAGCGCATTCGATTGCGTACTGATACCGGCAATTAGCTGTGTCGGTTGCGCAATAGTCGTAGCGGCATTCGCAGAACATCCATGCGCATCGGTAACGGTTACTGAATAATTTCCTTGTGAAAGGTTGATGGCCGAAGAACTGTTTCCTCCTGACGGCAACCAGGCATAGGTATACGGCGATGTACCTCCGCCGGCTGTTACCGCCGCCGATCCGTCATTGCCTCCGAAACAGCGTACGGCACTATTCCCGGAAATACCTGCAACGAGGGGTGCAGGCTGGTTCACCGAGCCATTCGCCGTTTGTGTACAGCCGTTATTGTCGGTAACTGTAACCAAATAATTTCCCGCGGCAAGCTGGCCGGCCGTTGCATTGCTTCCGCCCGACGGGTTCCATGCATAGGAATATCCCGGTGTTCCACCGCCGGCAGTAACAGTGAGTGATCCGTCGTTGCCTCCGTTACAACCGGCAGGCACAGAGGAAGTAATGGCCACCGCAAGGGCTGGCGGCTGTAGTATAGTTACAGAAGAAGATGCCGTACATCCGCCGGCATCGGTCACGGTCACTGTATAATTTCCGGCCGGCAGCGATGCAGCGGTCGCTGAACTTCCACCCGCCGGTGTCCATGCATAACCATAGCCCGGCGTTCCGCCCAATGCCACGGCCATGGCCGAACCGTCGTTTCCTCCGTTACAGCTCACGCCTCCGCTGGCAGGCACCTGGACAGCCAAAGGTGTCGGTTGATTGATGACAGCGTTCACCAGCGTACTACATCCGTTGTTATCTGTGATGGTTACTACATAATTTCCGGCAGGGAGGTTGTTGGCTGTTGCGCTGTTTCCACCCGAAGGATTCCACGCATAGCTGTAACCCGGCATGCCACCGTTAACAGACACCGAAGCCGATCCGTCACTGCTGCCGTTGCAACTTGCATCATTTTTCGCGGTAAGATTACCCACCAGGTTGTTTGGTTGCGAGACAGTGGCCGGTATGGTCGCCATGCATCCGTTTGCATCGGTAATGGTTAGTGAATAATTCCCGGCAGGCAGATTCGCGGCCGTGGCCGCATTTCCGCCTGTGGGTAACCATGCATACGAATAACCTGGAGTTCCGCCGGCCGCACTCGCTGTGATGGCACCATCAGAACCTCCCGAACAACTGGCATCCGTGATCAACGTAATGGCAGGGTTTAATGCCGCCGGCTGGCTAATCGTTGTGCTTGCCGTCGCTGTGCAGCCGTTATTGTCGGTGACGGTCACCGAGTAATTTCCTGCAGGGAGATTCGTGGCCAAGGAAGTACTTCCTCCTACTGCCGGGTTCCACGCATATGAATAGCCGGGAACACCTCCGGCGACCGCTACCTGGGCAGTGCCGTCATTGCCATTGTTGCAACTCACAGGAGTCAGGCCTGAAATGGCGGCAGCTAAAAGAGCAGGTTGTCCGATCGTAACTAAGGTGGTGGCCTGGCAGTTATTGGCATCGGTTACCGTCACGGAATAATTTCCTGCAACCAGGTTGGAAGCTGTCGCTGCATTCCCTCCCGAAGGCAACCAGGCAAAGCTGTATCCGGGTGTGCCATTCCCGGCAGAAACGGTGGCGGATCCGTTGGCCTGCCCAAAACAGGATGCATCGCTCGTGGAAATCACGGACAAACCGGGACCCGCAATCGAAGCCAAAGCAATGTTTGCTTGTTGCGTACAGCCATTTGCATCGGTGATGTTCACAGCATAAGGTCCGGCGGCCAGGCCGGTAGCCACAGCAGCGGTGCCTCCCGAGGGAAGCCATTGGTAAGCATAAGGCGGTGTTCCTCCCTGTGGAGAAACGGAAGCACTGCCATTCGCATTACCACATGTGGGTAAGGCCAGTATCGCTGAATTGTATGTGAGTGCCTGCGCCGGTTGATTCACGGCAGCGACAGCATTTGCCTGGCAGCCTGCCGCATCCGTTACAGTCACGGTGTACACTCCGGCAGATAGATTCGTCGCGCCGGACGCAGTGCCACCCGCGGGTGACCAGGAATAACTATAGCCCGGTGTGCCGCCATTGGCCGAAGAGGTGGCTGATCCGTTGTTGCCGCCGAAACAATTTACAGGTGTTACCGACGGCATATTGACAAGGAGCTGTGCAGGCTGATTGATGGCAACATTTGCCACTGCCGAACATCCCTGGTTGTCGGTAACCGTCACGGAATAATTTCCTGAAGCCAGGTTGGAGGCCGTCGCAGCATTGCCTCCGGAAGGATTCCAGGCATAGGAATATCCCGGGGTTCCGCCACCTGCACTCACTGTCGCCGATCCGTCAGCGTCACCAAAACAGTTGACCGGAACAGTAGCCGTGATATTGGCAGTAAGCGGCGATGGCTGGGCGATGGCTACGGATGTGGATGAGGTACATCCATTGGCATCTGTAACTGTGACTGTATAATTTCCAAAGGGAAGATTCGATGCCGAAACTGCATTCCCTCCGAAAGGCGTCCACGCATAGCTGTACCCGGGTGAACCGCCGTTCGCCGAAGCTGTAGCCGATCCGTCATTCCCTCCGTTACAAAGAACCGGGGCAGACGCAGCAATATTCACGGCCAGCACCGGGGGCTGGCTGATCATCACGTTCGTTGATTGACTACATCCCCTGCTGTCGGTAACGGTTACGGAATAATTACCTGCTGCCAGGTTGGACGCCGTCGCCGAAGTACCGCCGGCAGGATTCCAGGCATATGAATAGCCCGGGGTTCCGCCACCGGCCGTTACCGTAGCGGATCCGTTATTGAGGCTGTTGCAGGTAACCGGAATATTCGCCGTGATCGAAGGAGCGAGCGCAGCCGGTTGCGCCACACTTGCCGATGAAGACGTGGTACATCCTGCGGCATCTGTCACAGTCACCGTATAGGTTCCCTGGCTTAATCCCGTTGCGGTGGCGCTGCTGCCCCCTGAAGGCGTCCAGGCAAACGTATATCCCGGCTGGCCACCGATTACAACAGCTGTTACCCTGCCGTCGGCATTTCCAAAACAGGAAATATCCGTGGGCGTTAAATTGACAGCAACGGTTGGTGGCGCAGCAACGATAAAGTTATTCTGGGAACTGCAGTTGGCATTGTCTACGACGGTAACCGAATAATTTCCGGGAACTGCATTACTGAACGTATTGCTTCCGTTTACATTGGAAGACGTCTGCAACACGGTGCCTGCAGCATTCTTCCAGATGTAGGTCCAGGGACCGATGCCCTGTCCATTAGCCGTTACGGTTGTGGAAGTTCCATTGCAAGGGATTAACGGGTTTGTGATTTGGGGCGGCTCACAGCAGGCCAGGGCTGCAAAGAAATGCGTGATGGCATCCTGCGTGCAGGCATTGGAACCCCACGATCCTGTTTCACCGTCGCCATACGTATCTACATCAATATTCAGTTTCGCTCCCGGCACGCATTGAGCGGGAGGAAGCGTAGTAATGGACCAGCAAAAAGTCCAGTCGCAGGCATTGAGGGCATTGTAGTCGCCGTAATTATTTCCCGGATCATTATCCGCGACTGAAGAGGGGCCGCCGGCTGACGTTTCGAAAAAGAATCCCGGTCCGGCCGACAAGCCGGTTTCCGAACTGGTGATCGTACCATTATACCAGGACCATACTCCGGCAGCGCTGAGCACCGGGCAATCCTGGGCGCCGGTGGTCGTAAGCGTACTCATGTCCCAACCGGGTCCGAAGCTGGGCACTACGCCATGTAACCAGTTATTGGAAGTCTGGTTATAGTCGGTAATCGTATAACAAAAATCGACGCGCTGCCCGGCCAGGTACGTACCGTTGACAGGGGGAGGATTCGCAACCAGTGAAGATTGTATCACGCATCCTGCGCAATCGTAATTGTTCTGAAGTTCCAGCACGAAATTACATTGGTCAACCAGGCTCCCGCCGCTTACCTGCAAATAATAAACGCCTACAGGCAATCCTCCAAATGTCGCATTCAGCAAGCCGTTGTTTCCTACGGCACAACCCAGCGGAGTAAGGGAATTACAATCGGCGCCCTTATACAATCCGACATTCGGTTCCTGCATGCCTGTGATCCGTACATTCAGCGTGGGATTCGGAATGGTGAAACGGTACCAAACGTCGGAGGCCGGAATGGCCATGGAATCCTGCCCCGTAGGCTGGCAGCCAATCATCGCGGAATAAGGAAACTCCGCTGTTGCACACACGTTGCCGCTGTTAATAGAAACCCAGGGAGCAACACCGCCCAGGCCATTTGCCAGGCAGGGTCCGGGAAGCGGCAATGTTCCGAGATCCTGGGCTCCGCTGCAATCGTCATTGTCAGGGGGCGTACCGGTACAAACGGTATGGCAGGGGCCGGCCGAACAATTGATACAGGATATAGTCGCCGCCCAACCGCTTCTACGGTTGGTACTGTTTGACTTAAACCGAAAAGTCAGGCAACCCGTAGTACCGGTCAGTGTAGTGGGAAAGGTACTGCCGGTGTAAGCCCCAATCAGGGTGGACGCCGTATTCGGACCGTTGAATGCATATAGCGTATCGTTCCCGTTTTCAAGAACGAATGCGGAAAAGACCATCTGGATGCACTGCCCCGTTGTGCCGGAGCAGAACGTCATTTCATAATCTTCGTTATTGTTGTATTGGCCAAGGCCTCCCCCGCTGTCATAAAAATTCCCGGCGCACGTAGAGACCGTTGAGTTGGACATTAAAAAATTCTGCGCGGAAGTTTCCCTGGTGCCAAAAAAGAAAAATAGCAGCAAGAACCCGGATGAGGAAAAGCAAAATGCCCTGAATCGCGCCATGGAAGCTGCGTTCATTCTGCCGGGGACATAATAGTCCCTTCCCGTACGAACTTCAGGTAAAAGTCCGTTCATGCTTTAGGTGTCGGTTAAAAAGATTAGGCTCGAGTATGCCGTAAGATCAAAATACAGCGAAGTTTACTTTTTTTCGCTGAAAATTCCAAGGGGAAGCCGGAAGTAAAAGCAAAAAAAGCGCATTCCAGCGCTTTTTTAAGAGAAAAAATAAAAATACTATGACAAACGGACTTCCCCATTCAATCGGGAAGATCTGGTTTTGTCAGATTCCCAACATGGCAGCATACGATGGCGGGAGCTGTGCTCCATTCTGCCTGGCGGTAAGCGCGTCATTTTTTGCCTCTGCCATCTTACCCATTGCATTCCAGATATAGGACCGGTTTAAAAAGTAAACGGCCAGCGGCTTAAGTTGAATGGCCTTATTCATAGCTTCCAATGCTTTGTCATATTGTTTTAACATCTGGTAACTGATGCTGGCAGCATTGTACATGTCATCAGCCATGGGTTTGTATTTGATATAGGTATAGCAGTCGGCAATGGATTTCTCATATTCTCCCAATTCATATAATACAAGTCCGCGATTCGGATAGGCAGATATATAATCGGGTTGTAATTCGATCGCACGGTTGAGATCTTTCAGCGCCAGGTCGTACTTCCCCTGTCTTGCGTATAAGGCCCCGCGATTATCAAAAGCCGGTACATAATCGGGCTTGATGGACAAAGCTGCGTTATAACCTTCCATGGCCAGTGAATCCTGTCCCCTGTCGAAATAAATATTCGCTCGATTACAATAAGCGCCATGACTGATCTTATTGTATTTAATGGCCAGGTCGTACAACTCAAGCGCCTTGTCAGGCTGGCCTGCCTTGCGGTAAAATGTAGCGCGATGAATATAGGCCCTGTCGCTGGGTGCATTTTTAATGGCATTGTCCCATAAGGCAATGCTGCTCGTCCAGGTCTTGGCCTGGTTATAGCTGACAATAGTAAGTGTCAACCCGATTATTCCAAGGATCGTATACGCTGTTGACGGGCTTTTCCGGAATTGCTTCTCCAGCAGCCATCCAAATAGGAAGAACATGCCGATGTAGGGTACATACGTATACCGGTCGGCCATAACGGCGCCTCCGATTACTTTAAGCTGAAGCACCAAGGCCAGGTTGATGATAAAAAACGCAAAGGCAAAAGTCACTACGGGGTATTTCTTCCAGGTCGCCAGGCAGACGATAAGTGTGGCAACGGCCAGGATAGGCGAAGCATAATAGATGGTAGGTAACGATATATTGACATGCGGCATGGAATAGAAGGCGGAAAGATTCACGGGCACGAGCATCTTAAAGAAGTACATGAGGTACCCGTAAAATGCGAAGAAGATCCGGTTCACAAGCGGATAGACATTCGCATTATCGGTGGCGCCCACCGTCGTCTGCGCATGCATAGTAAGGTAAGTAAGCAGGGCGGAGAACACGAAGAAGGGTATTTTTTCCAGGATCAGGGCAGATGAAAATTTGCGTCCCCTGAAAAAATCAAAGGTGAACAACACCACGGGAAAAATAATAGCTGCCGGCTTCGAAGCCAGCGACAATAAAAACCACAGAAAGCTGAAGAAGTACTGCTTGCGTTGGTTGCTGTCGATGTATTTCAGGTAACTGATCAGTCCGAGAAGGAAGAAGAAACAATACAGCACGTCCTTCCGTTCGGAAACCCAGGCCACGGATTCCACGTGCATGGGATGAATGCCAAACAGCAGCGCCGTGGCAAATGAAATAACGTTGCTTCCCTTGCTGAGCCGCATGGCAAGCTTATATACCAAAAAGGTATTGAGCAGGTGCAGGATAATATTCAGCAGGTGATAGGCCCAGGGTTCGTCGCCCGACATTTGAAAACTCAGGGCCATGCTCAGCATGGTGAGGGGATGATAGTTTCCCTGCAGGGGCGTGGTGATAAGTTCCTTGGCATTTGAAAAACTCCGTATCAGGTGATTGTTCACGACGTAGTCATCATCATCCCAGTTTACATAGCCGGCATTGAAAGCCGGAATATATACGATCAGGGTCAGCAGCAGGGATATGCCGATAAGCCATTTAGAATAATCTTTTCCGGCTGCTTTCGCATGCGCTTTGGCGGGACCTCTTACCGGGGCTTTTGCCTTAACCGCTGCAACGGGTGGCTGCTGTTTCTTTTGCTGGATATTCTTTTTCACAAAGGCAATAACGGAAAAGTATTTTAAAAACAATATTTGTTTTCGGAAATCAGCCTCGCGGCAATTTTTCTGCGGGTTTCTTTCACATTCAGCGGGTCTACCTTGGTGAAACGTTTCAGGCCCATGGCCATCATCCGTTGTTCATCGCCTTCGGCAAAAGAATAGATGGCGTCCTGCCCGGCCTTGTGAATGCGCCCGGCGGCGTCATGGAAAAAAAGTTTCATCATTTCGGCCTGTTCGGCGCATGCGGCCTCCCCTTTCATGCCGGCCAGCTTTTCTACGCGCAGCTGCAGGGATTCACATACATAAACGTCGATGAGCATGTCGGCGATATTCATCAGGATCTCCTGTTCTTTCGCCAGCTGCATCATGAGCTTTTGAACGGCGGCTCCTGCCACCATGAGGACGGCATTTTTAAATCCTGCCAGCATGCTTTTTTCTTTGGCGAAAGGACCTTCTTCGCTTCCCCCCGCTTCCGGAATGCTCATCAGGGATGCGGCAACGGCCTGGGCCGGACCCGTCAGGTCAAGCTCCCCTTTCATCGCGCGCTTGAGCATCATATCCACCGTCAGCATCCTGTTTATTTCATTGGTGCCTTCAAAGATCCGGTTGATACGGCTGTCGCGGTATGCTCTTTCCATCGGCGCATCGGCGCTGTATCCCATGCCGCCGTATACCTGCACGCCTTCATCTACGACATAGTCGAGCACTTCGGAACCGTATACCTTCAGGATGGCCGCTTCCACGGCAAACTGTTCCACACCCTTCAGCTTGGCTTTTCCTTCCGGCATACCGCTTTCGATCAGGCTGCGCGTGGCATCTTCGATATTTTTACTGGCACGGAAAATGGCGGATTCACAGGCATAGATACGCATGGCCATTTCTGCCAGCTTGTAACGAATAGCGCCGTATTTGGAGATCGGCCGGCCGAATTGCTGGCGCTCATTGGAATAGCTGATAGCCTGTGTGCAGGCGCGCTTGGCACCTCCAATGGCGGCGCCGGCAAGCTTAATACGTCCCAGGTTCAGGATATTCACGGCGATCTTAAATCCATTTTGCCGCTCCGACAACATGTTTTCCACCGGCACAGGGCAGTCGTTGAAAAACACCTGGCGGGTGGAACTGCCTTTAATTCCCATCTTATGCTCTTCCGGATTCAGGGTGATGCCGCCGAAGTTTTTCTCCACGATAAAGGCGCTGAGGTTTTCGTCGTCGCCGATCTTGGCGAAGACGATAAAGATGTCGGCGAAACCTCCGTTGGTGATCCACATCTTCTGCCCGTTCAGCATGTACTTTTTTCCGTCAGCCGAAAGCTCGGCCCTGGTTTTTCCACTGTTGGCATCTGAACCCGAACCGGGTTCGGTCAGGCAATAGCAGGATTTCCATTCGCCCGTGGCCAGCTTCGGAATATATTTTTTCTTTTGTTCGTCGTTACCATAATATAAAATAGGCAGCGTGCCGATGCCCGTATGCGCCGCCATGGCTACGGAGAAGGAATACCCTGCGCCCAGGGCTTCCGTGACGAGCATGCCTGTAGTAAAATCCTTGCCAAAGCCGCCGAGTTCTTCCGGGATGGAAACGCCCAAAAGTCCCAGCTGTCCCGCCTTATCCAGCAGCGAGGGCATCAGCCCTTCTTCCTGCGCGTCGATGCGTTCGAGGTTGGGATAAACTTCCTGTTCCAGGAAGTCCAGGCAGGTTTGTTCAATCATCCGGTCTTCTTCCGTCCATTCTTCCGGAATAAAAACATCTCCCGCAGCGGTAGGACGAATTAAAAATTCACCGCCCTTAATGGATGCGGAAATCTTCTGGCTTTCGTTCATAAATACAAAGGTAATTAGATGCTTAACAAGGTGTATACGAAAGCCGGGAGTTGAAAGTTATGAAACGATGAAAAATCACAACCTCTTCATGTCCGGGTCCGGTTTCCTATGAAACGATGCGGTCGGGCAGGTTCAGGGCAGTTTGCAACCCTTTTATTCTTTCCGCCAGTCTGGAACGGTATTCATGCGCTGCCCTGCCATCAGAATTAAACAGCGTGTAGTAGTTTTCAAGCAGGTGAGGAAAATGTTTTGCGACAGCCCGCAACATCAGTGCTTTGCTATCGGCAGGACCATTTCCGAACAACCCGAGTGAAGCAGGCATCACGTACTTTGCGCCTGCCTCAGCAAAGGCCCGGGTCATTTCCTGCAGGCTTTTATCCGTATCGGAAATGTACGGCAGCAGGGGCATCAGGCTGACCCCGGTATGAAATCCTTCGGCCGATGCCCTGGCCAGTGCCGCTAAACGCAGCGAAGGAAGGGTGGCGCCCGGTTCGAAGATATGTGTTACTGCAGGATCGAGCGTGGAGAACGAAAACGTCAGGAAGGCTCCCCGGCTGGTTTTCCCTTCCAGGCTTGAAGGCACGATGGCGTTTTGGTCGATTTGCCGGAGGATGTCAAAGTCCCGGATCACGAGGTCGGATTTGGTGATGACATGCACAGGGAAACGGTAGGTGCGGATGATTTCAAGCAACGTTTTTGTAAGCAACGTGTCCTTCTCTGCCTGCAGGTAAGGATCCGTGGCGGAAGCAAGGACGATGACTCCGTATTTGTTCTTCCTTGAAAGAAGTTTTAATTGTTTTTCCAGGAGTTCCGGCGCATTGACCTTGACCGCCAGTTTTTCTTCCATGTGAAAGCCATACTTGCTGCCGCGGATATAACAATAGAGGCAGTTAAAGGAACAGGCGCTGTATGGATTCAGCGTATACTCGTCCAGGAACCATTCGTCGGCTTTTTTCTTCTTGTTCAGGATGGTCTTTGCCCGGATTTCCGTCCACATCATTTTCCCTTTTTGAAATTTCTCCGGATCCAGATCACCGCCTTTTTTACATAGTACTCCTCATCGTCGGCTACCTTCTTAATCAATTTGTGAATGGATGTATGATAGCGTTTATCGCGCGTATACCATTCGGAAAGCACGAGGGCCAAACGGCGCTGCCACTGGTTTTTTGAAGTGATGAGGGAATGGGAAATTTCAAAAATCTCCGCGGCATGCGTCTTGTTTATCGCTTTGGGAGATTGCATGGCCAGCGTATCGCATACGGCCCAATCGGAAATATCCTTTGAAAACTGTTTGATGAATTTCAGCGTACGCTCCGGGTCCTTCTTCGCTATTTTGCCAAGCAGCTTGGCGGCCAAAATTTTTTCTTCGATGTATTCGCCCTTCCAGAGTTCCCTCACCAATTCAAATCCGGATCCCTTGAACTCTTTTGCCAGCTCATTCAAAACAGGATTGCGGACGCCATAAGCCTTCGTTGTGCCGGGAACAAATTTCGCCGTGGCTGCACGGCCTTCCGGTGTGGCGTTTGCTTTTAAAACGGATTGTATTTTTTGAAGGTCTTTCAAGGATGCAATTTATTATAATCAAATATATGATCTTGTTCGAACATTAGCCATTCACTATTCATTTAACTTTCTTTTATCCGGAATGAGATTGCTTCGGTCGCATCAACATTGTCTTCGCATTCCTGATTCTGCTATGCTCCCTCGCAATGACGGGTTAAATTGTGTGAGTTGGTCAAAAAGAGCAGGGGTAAAAGGGCGCGGAGGCGCCCTTTTACCCCTGCTCTTTTTGACCCCCAAGACCCTTATAATCCGTCATTGCGAGGAGGTTGCGCCAGGGAATATTCCATGTACTATAAACATCCTCGCAACCGACGAAGCAATCTTATAGAGGGTGGCAGAATTAATCTTCGATAAAAATTTAGATGGCCTCACAGCAGCTCATAAATCCCGGCCGCTCCCTGTCCTGTACCTACGCACATGGTCACCATTCCGTAGCGAAGCTTGCGTCTCCGCATTTCGCCGAAAAGCTGGACAGAAAGTTTGGCGCCGCTGCAACCCAAAGGATGGCCCAGTGCGATGGCGCCACCGTTCACATTGATGATGTCCTTATTTAAATTGAGTGTACGAATCACAGCCAATGACTGGGAGGCAAACGCTTCGTTCAGTTCGATGAGTTGAATATCGTCTTGTTTCAGACCGGCGCGTTTCAATACCCTGGGAATGGCTTCGACCGGACCGATACCCATGATGCGGGGTTCCACGCCGGCCACGGCATAATCCACAAACCGCGCAATGGGCTTTACATTCAGTTGCTTCAGCATCTTTTCGCTGACGATAAGCACAAAGGCAGCGCCGTCGCTTGTCTGCGAACTGTTGCCGGCGGTTACGGTTCCCTTCGCGTCGAATACCGGCCTGAGGGTGGCCATTTTTTCCAGCGTCGTGTCGGCACGCGGACCCTCATCCGTATCCATCAAGGATTCACGGGTCTGTTTCTTTTCTTTTTCGTCGAGGTATGTTTCGGAAATTTTTACCGGAACGATTTCTTCCTTGAACTTTCCCTCTGCAATCGCTGTCACGGCTTTCCTGTTGGATTCAAACCCAAAAACGTCCTGGTCTTCGCGGGAAACCTTGTATTCCTTAGCGACCGCTTCCGCCGTCAGGCCCATGTTCCAGTAATAGTCGCCGTGGGATTTCACCAATTCGTAATTGGGAACAATCTTCCATCCTCCAAAGGGTATCGGGCTCATGCTCTCCACGCCGCCGGCGATGATGCAATCAGCCATGCCTGCATGTATTTTAGCTGACGCGATGGCAATCGTTTCCAATCCGGATGCGCAATACCGGTTTACCGTCATGCCGGGGACCTTCACTGTATCCAGACCCATCAGGGAGATCATTCTTCCCATGTTCAGGCCCTGCTCGGCTTCCGGCGTTGCATTCCCGACGATGACATCGTCGATTTGTTCCTTGTCCAGTTGCGGAACAGAAGAAACCAGGCGGCGGATCACATCCACCGCCAGGTCATCAGGCCGGGTAAAACGGAATTTCCCCTTCGGCGCCTTCCCTACCGCTGAACGGAAACCTGCTATGATGTATGCGTTCATCTATGAAAAATTTATCAACCAGAACTTTGGTAAAGGTTGACGAATCAATACGAATTTACAAATTATTATCCTTGCTGTGAAGTAAATCTACCGGTCAATTACGGAATCCTTTTTCATTTCGGGAACTAACAACAAGATTCTTCCGGAATGACTCAATAGACTATTTATTTCAAATGAAACTGCCTGCTAAAGCTGCCTACTACCGTGTCGGACTGCTGACTGCCGACTGCTGACTGCTGACTGCCGACTGCTGACTGCCGACTGCAGCTCTCTCCAAGTCCATTCAATCTACTTTTTCTTTAAAGTGTCTGTCACCGAAGTAGCACCTTTCTGCTTCTCGGGATTATTCTTCTTCAGATTTTCCTGTCTCTTCTTCTCGTCCTGCAGCTTTTTCTTATCCGCCATTTCCTGTTCGCTCACCCCGCCTTTGTAAACCGTTACGCCGGTTACGGCTCCTTTGCGGTTGTAGAACTTCCATTCTCCTTCCTTCTTCCCCATCTTGTAGCTGCCTTCACTTCGCAGGGAACCGTCTTCAAAATAACGCGTCCATTTGCCGTCCTTTCTTCCGTTCAGGTACTGCCCTTCTTCGGAAACCTGGCCTGAAAAATAATAGCGCGTATAGGCCCCTTCCTTGATGCCGCCCAGGTACTCTGTTTCTTCGTGAATGCGCTCATACGCATAGAACTTTTTTTCCATGCCTTCCTTTTTGTCGTTCACATACTCTGTTTCCGTAGTCTTTTCGCCGAAGCCGTTATAGAACATCCAGGTGCCCTGTTTGCGTTCCAGCTCATCGGTTTTATTACGGTGTTTCTCCTTGCCCGGCGCATAGCGCGGTTTTTCTTCACGTTGTGCCTGTGAAGTCAAAGAAGACAGGAATGGAACCAGGATAATTAGTATTCGGAGTCGTTTCATTATTTAATCGGTTAGTTACGGAGTGGTTTTCCGGAAGTAAGAATGCTTTGAATTCGTTCAAGTGTTTTGCGCTCGCCGCAGAGTGAAAGGAAGGCTTCGCGTTCGAGGTCGAGTAAATATTGTTCGGATACCAGGGTGGGCGCCGACAAATCACCGCCGCACATCACCCATCCCAGCTTTTGAGAAATCAGCGCATCGTGTGCGGAAATGTAATTTCCGGCTTGCATGGCATTTACCCCGGCAAAAATCATTCCGAGACCCGACCGGCCAAGCACTTTGATGTCTTTTCGTGGTACCGGGCGTGTATATCCATCGGCCGACAGCTCCAATACAGCCTTTTTTGCTTCAGAAATGCGGCGGTTGAGGTTCAAGACCACCTCATCACGATCTTCTTTCAGCACCTTCATATCAAATGATTCTGCCGCCGAAGTTGACACTTTGGCCTGGGCGATAGTCAGGTAATAATCACGCAGGACCTGCTCGTCTATAAGCCCCTCGGAGAAGGCGTCGGAAGCACGCAACGTCATTTCCTTGCTGCCGCCCCCCCCGGGAATCAGGCCTACGCCGAATTCAACGAGGCCAATATAGGTTTCCGCATGCGCGACAACTTTATCGGCATGAAGCGTCATTTCGCATCCGCCGCCCAGTGTAAGGGCATGCGGGGCCACAACGACAGGTATGGAAGAATAACGCACGCGCATATTCATATTCTGAAAGGCGCGCACGGCCATACCGATTTCCTCAAACTCGCCGTCGGTAGCCCACATAAAAATCATCCCGATGTTGGCGCCGGCAGAAAAATTCGCGCCTTCATTGCCAATCACCAGTCCGCGGTAACCCTGCTCGGCGGTATCTATCGCTTTGTGAATACCCTGGACGATTTCCCCGCCAATCGTATTCATCTTCGTATGGAATTCAAGATTCAACACGCCGTCGCCGATATCAACCAGCGAACAGCCTGCATTTTTCCATACCGTTTTTTCGCGGTGGCTGTCGAGCAGGATAAAGGATTCCATGCCCGGCACAGGTTTGTAACTGCGCGATGGAATATCGTAAAACAAAATCCTGCCGTGTTCTGATTTGTAGAACGAGGTAATCCCGGAAGCAAGCATTTCATCCACCCAAACAGCCGGCTTGTACCCCGCCTGTTTCATTTTTGCCAGGGTGTTTTCTACGCCCAGGATATCCCAGGATTCGAATACGCCCGTCTCCCATCCGAAACCGGCCTTTATCGCTTCATCGATGCGGAACAACTCACCTGTAATTTCGGGGATGCGGTGCGTGACGTAGGTGAACAAGCCGAAAAAGGATTTGCGGTAAAAATCGCCGGCTTTATCGGTTCCTTCCAGGAGTACAGGCAGGCGTTTTCGGAGGTCATCCAGGCTCTTGGTTTGTTCCAGGGTGGCAAAGCGCGCCTTTGCTCCGGGCTTGTATTCGAGGGTCTGGAGATCGAGTGACAGAATTTCGCTTTTCCCCGATTCGCCTTTTGTCTTTTTATAAAATCCTTGTTTGGTCTTATCTCCGAGCCAGTTGTTGTCAACCATCTTCTGGATATAAGCCGGCAATTTGAATTCTTCCTTTGATTCGTCAGCAGTAAGGCTTTGATAAAGTCCGTTTGCCACTTTAACCAGCGTATCCAGGCCCACGACATCGCAGGTGCGGAAGGTGGCTGACTTCGGTCTCCCGAGTACGGAACCGGTGAGTTTATCTACTTCGTCGACGGTCAGTTGCAGGGACTCCACGAGATGGAAGAGGGAAAGAATGGAGTACACGCCTACGCGGTTGGCAATGAATGCAGGCGTATCGTTACAGGGTACGGTTGCTTTTCCCAGGTACAGGTCGCCGTAATGCAGGAGAAAATCCACCACGTCCGGATTCGTTTTCGCCGTTGGAATCACTTCCATCAACCGCAGGTAACGGGGTGGATTAAAAAAATGCGTTCCGCAAAAATGAGCCTGGAAATCTTCGCTTCTCCCTTCGGCCATCCGGTGTATCGGGATACCGGATGTATTGGAAGTTATGAGTGTACCGGGCTTCCGGAACCGTTCGACCTGTTCAAAGATTTTTTTCTTGATCTCGAGGTTTTCCACCACGACTTCAATTACCCAGTCGGCTGTGGCAATATCTTTCAGGTTGTCGTCGAAATTTCCTGTCGCTATACGGGAGGCGAATGATTTATGGTATAAGGCAGCCGGACTGGATTTCAGCGTGGCCTGGAGGGCGGCATTCACCAGCCTGTTTTTCACAGCAGCGTTATCCGGGGCAAGTCCCCGCTTCTTCTCTTCCTCGTTAAGTTCCTTGGGCGCCATGTCAAGCAGCAACACTTCCACACCGACGTTGGCGAAGTGGCAGGCAATACGGCTTCCCATTATTCCCGATCCAAGAACGGCTACCCTTGCTATTTTTCTGTTCGGGATGCTCATTCGCTGTATATTTTTTCAATGAGGGCTTTATTCCGCTCCGCAATAATTTTTCTTTTCAGTTTCAGCGTGGGTGTCAGGTCGCCCGAATCCGTCGTCCATTCCTTCGGCAGCAACTGGAATTTCTTAATCTGTTCGTATTGGCTCAGGCTTTTGTTGTACGCATCGACCTCTTCGCTGATACGCGCCATCACTTCCGGATTCCCGATCACCTCCTGCGGCGTATGGAATGGAATCTGTTTTATCTGGCACCAGCTGCGAAGGTGGCTGAAGGAAGGAACAATCAACGCGGCCGGAAATTTCTGGTTCTCGCCGATGACCATCAGCTGTTCGATGAAGGGGGACTCCTTGAATTTATTTTCAATAACCTGCGGCGCAATATATTTCCCACCGCTCGTCTTGAAGATTTCCTTTTTCCGGTCCGTGATTTTCAAAAACCGGTTGTCTTCAAACATACCGATGTCACCGGTATGGAACCATCCTGCTTCATCAATTACCTGGGCCGTGAGGTCGGGTCGGTTGTAATATCCCAACATGATATTCGGGCCTTTGCACAGGACTTCCCCGTCTTCAGCGATTTTTACGGATACATTCGGAATGACGGGTCCCACGGTCCCGAAGCGAATGGAATTGGGTTCAAAGTTATTGACGGCTACGACAGGAGACGTTTCCGTAAGTCCGTAGCCTTCCAGCACGATGATGCCGGCTGCATGGAACACGCGCGCCAGCCGGGGTTGCAGCGCCGCGCCACCGGAAATGATGGCAATGACCTGCCCGCCCAGCGCCTCCCTCCACTTCGAAAATACGAGGGCCCGCGCCACTTTTAATTGCAGGGCATACCACATGCCGTTGGCGTTATTCAGTTCGTAGCGAAGTCCGAGGTTCACGGACCAGTAAAACAGGACGCGTTTAATTCCCTTTTGTTCCTTTCCTTTTTCCATGATCCGCTCATACACTTTTTCGAGCAGGCGGGGAACGGTGGAAAAGAACTGCGGCCTGATTTCCCTGATGTTGTCAACGATCTTATCCATGCTTTCCGCATAGTAGATGGAAGCGCCTTTGTACATGTACCAGTAGGTAAGCAAGCGCTCGTAGGTATGGCATAAAGGCAGAAAACTCAGCGCCCGGTGCTCCGGGGTAGCCGGGGCCAGCGCACCGCAATCCACGACGTTACTGGTAATATTCCGGTGCGACAGCATGACGCCTTTCGGATTGCCTGTCGTACCGGAGGTATAGATCAGCGTCGCCAGGTCATCGGGCAGGATGCTTTGCCTGATGCTGTCGCGTTCGGCCTTGCGTCCTGAATTTTTCCCCGCATGCAATATTTCCGACCAGTTTTTTATACCGGGCAGCTCCGCGAATGAATACACTTCCCGGAGTGTAGGAATGTCCTTTTGAACAGCCCTAATCCGGGCCAGCATCCCGGCGTCTGAAACCAGGACGAGATTGATGCGGCAATCGTTGAAAATGAAAGCTGTTTCGGATTCGCTGAGTGTCGTATACACCGGTACGTTCACCACACCGATCTGTAGCATGCCCAGGTCGGCAATATTCCATTCGGGCCTGTTTTCGGAGATGATTCCGACCCGGTCACCCTTTTGTATGCCAATCTCCAGGAGGCCGAGGCTGAACTGATCAGCAAGCGTGGCAATTTCAGCCGATGAATACTTTCTCCATGTTCCGTTTACCTTGCCGCAGATAGAATCCTGTTTCGGAAAATTTTGCAACTGATAATCAAACAATTCGAAAATACGTGTAGCCATGCGGGAAAATCAAAACAAGTTCTGATTGTTTGCCAAATTACTTGTTTTTGGGTGATGGGGATGTCCCATTCATAAAACTTATTCAGAAACATTTCAACATCTTTGTTGCAACTCACAGCCGGCGAGAACGTACATGAATTATTCATGAATTACCGAAATACACTGACCCAAAGCCTGAACCTGAAGCATCCCCTGGTGATGGCTCCCATGTTCCTCGTATCGAACGAAGCCATGCTGCATGCGGGTATGGATGCCGGAATCCTGGCCGCATTTCCTTCGCTCAATTACCGGAAAAATCACGAACTGGAAACCATTCTTCAAAGCCTGAACAAAAAAGTATCTGCCCTTCGTGAAACACAACGTCCCGGAAATTACGCGGTGAACCTGATCGTACAGCAGACCAATACCTGGTACCGCAGTCATTTGGAAATTTGCGTGGCTCAAAAGGTGCCTGTATACATTACTTCGCTGGGAAACCCGAAAGAAGTCATTGCGCGCGCACATGCCTATGGCGCGAAAGTTTTCTGTGACGTAACAAACCTGGTGCATGCAAAAAAATGCAACGACCTCGGATGCGACGGATTCGTCGCCGTAGGTCATGGCGCAGGCGGGCATGCGGGCAACAATCCCCTCCAGCTTCTTACGGAATCGCTGCGCAGGCATTTTCCGTCGCAGCCCGTATTGGCGGCAGGCGGCATTGCTACGGGCCGCGCGCTCCTGAGCGCCCTGGCTTCCGGGGCTTCGGCGGCATACATAGGCACCCGTTTTATTGCCAGCACCGAAAGCGACGTCCTTCCCGCGTACAAGGAATCGATCCTGCAGTCGGGCATGGAAGATATCATCATGACGGAGCGACTGAGCGGTACTCCCTGTGCCGTCATCAATACGCCTTTCGCGCAAAAGATCGGAACGAAGCAAAACCGGTTTGAGAAGTGGCTGAGTAAAAATCCCCGCACGAAAAAATATTTCAAGGCGCTGGTGAATTTACAGGGCCTGAAGTTGCTTGAAAATGCCGTGAAGCCGGGCAACTACAACAACCTCTGGTGTGCGGGGCAGTCTGTCGAAATGATTCATTCGGTAAAACCCATCCCGGAAATCATCGAAGAGCTGACGAAGGGTTTTGACGAAGCGCTGGCTGAACTGAACCGGGAAGCCAACCCCTAGCCCCTATGAACGATTTTCTATCTCTGTGCTTTTGTGACTCTGTGGTTAATTCCTTTTTTCACCACAGAGACACAAAAGCACAGAGGCTAAGTGATTTCAAGACGATTGCATACTTTTGACACCTGTGAAGCTGCTGGACCTCTACATCATCCGTAAATTTCTCGGAACCTTTTTTCTCGCCCTGGCGCTGATTATGGCCATTGCCGTGATGTTTGACGTTTCTGAAAAGATGGACGATTTTATTGAACGCAAAGCGCCCCTGGGTGCCATCGTATTTGATTATTATTTCAATTTCGTCCCCTACTTTGCCAACCTTTTCGCGCCGCTCTTCGTTTTTATCAGCGTCATCTTTTTTACGGCGCGGCTGGCGGCCAATACGGAGGTGGTGGCCATCCTTAACAGTGGCGTAAGTTTCCGGAGAATGCTGTGGCCCTATTTCCTGGCCGCTTCCCTCCTCGCCGCGCTTTCATTTTATTTTAACGGCTGGCTCATTCCGCACTCCAATAAAATTAAGCTGGCTTTCGAAAACACGTACATCAAGAAGCCCATTGAATTCAACGACCGGAACGTCCACAGGCAGATGTCGCCGGGCGAATTTTTTTACCTGGAGAGCTACAACAACCTGAACAATATAGGTTACCGTTTCTCCATTGAAAAATACAAGGACGGAAAGCGCATCTACTTTTTGAACTCGGAACGAATACGCTGGGATACCGTAAAATCAAAATGGACCATTGAAAATTATTACGAGCGTTTCATCAACGGATACCATGAACAGTTGCGCAACGGCACAACGAAGGATACCGTATTTCCCATCAAGCCCTCCGATTTTAAGCAACGTCTGAATATCATTGAAGCGATGGATACGCCGGCCTTAACGGCCTTTATCCGTGACCAGCAAAGCCAGGGTGTGGCCAATGTGAATGCGTACCTGATTGAAAAATACCGTCGCATTTCCATTCCCTTTTCCACGTTCATCCTTACCCTCATGGGTGTTTCGCTCTCCAGCCGGAAAGTGCGGGGAGGCATTGGTTTGCAATTGGGATTGGGCATCACGCTGAGCTTTACCTACATCATGTTTATGCAGATCTCAACTACGTTCGCCACGGGCGGAAATTTCTCGCCGTTACTTGCTGTTTGGCTGCCGAATATCGTATATGCTGGTATTGCGCTTTATCTTTTGAAGATTGCTCCGAAATGACAATAAAGCACAAATCGGCGCAGCTTAATCAATCACATATTTTTCATTGAATTCGATTCGGAACTTTTGCATTAGTTCTATATATTCTTCCTTAAAAGTCCTTTTTTCATGATGCCTTTCCTGATTCAGGATGTAATCATATACCGAGTTAATTTGTGTCTGGCCATAAGAGAATGCTCCGTAGCCTTCCTGCCATGAAAACTTACTTCGAAGAAATTTTCTGTCATTGATAAATGACGAGGAGTTGTTTTTCAAGTCACGAACAAGATCTGACACAGGCATGTTTGGCCGCAAGCCAATTAGGGCATGCATGTGATCGGGCATGCCGTTTACAATCATGGATTTTTGATTTTTTCCTGAAATAATACCTGCCATATACTTATGCAGTTCATTTTTCCAGGAATTTTCAATGAGGGGTTGTCGGTTTTTCACAGCAAACACAACCTGGACGTAGCATTGAGAAAAGGTTCCAGCCATAGAAAAAGTTTTTACAATACGATGTGAGAACGTTCAATTTGATTTAAACTACTTAAACGTAAGCATTGGAAATATAGTTCCGATTTGAAATAAAATCCTATTCATCATACCTGGCAGATTTATCATCATGCCACCCCATTCGGGGTTCCGGATTTTTGGGCTCTTGTTTCTATAATAATGCCACCCCATTCGGGGTTCCGGATTATTACGGCTCTTCTTTCTATCATCATGTCACCCCATTCGGGGTTCCGGCTTTTTGGGCACTTGTTTCTATAATAATGCCACCCAATTCGGGGTTCCGGATTATTACGGCTCTTCTTTCTATCATCATGTCACCCCATTCGGGGTTCCATATTATGCTACACGATAGCATGTTTTTCGTTAGGAACATTTTTCAATATATTCATCCTAAATGCCCGGCAAAATCAATTGAAAGAACCCAAACCCAGAATGAAACCGGATCCCCGAAGGGGGTGACATGATGATAGGTAAAATACCCTCAATAAAATAGAACCCCGAAGGGGTGACATTATTATAGGTAGAGTACCCATAATGAAATAGAACCCCGAAGGGGTGACATTATTATAGGTAAAGTATCCACAATGAAATAGAACCCCGAAGGGGTGACATTATTATAGGCAAAGTATCCACAATGAAATAGAACCCCGAAGGGGTGACATTATTATAGGCAAAGTATCCACAATGAAATAGAACCCC
>Ga0315912_10000624_pt1 | contig 58830 bp, 44 predicted proteins | sample VfabasoilMG_FD_204469 | JGI IMG/M metagenome (GOLD analysis project Ga0315912, IMG submission 204469) | Garden soil microbial communities collected in Santa Monica, California, United States - V. faba soil | ecosystem: Environmental > Terrestrial > Soil > Garden | place: USA: California...
ACGCGAAGCGAGAAGCCAGCGGACAGCTCGAGGTGCTCGAAGCAGACTGGTATCAAAGCCGCGGCAGTGCCGGTCTCGAGGAGATGCTGCGCGCGTGCCTGGAGCGAGAGGCGCTGGCGCTCGCCGCCGGCTACACCGGGCTGCGCCTGGCGGGCGGCGCGCTCGGCGCCGGGGGTGGCAGCTCTGCGCTCGAGCATGCCGACTGCGAGGCCAGGGTACAGGCGGCGTTTTCTGGCCACAAGCTGCTCGCGCTCGGCAGTTTCGCTCTGACCGATAGCAGCTCGCTCGAGCTACTCGAGGTGCTGCGCCGCCACGGCTTCGCGCTGCTCGGCAACGGTGCCCGCGGCGAGCTCATTCGAGCCGACAGCGCCAGGGTATCGATGCCGTTCACTGTTGGCTTGGAGGTGACGGGCTCGCAGGTGACGGGCCTCGAGGGGAGCACGGGCCTCGAGGGGAGCACGGGCCTCGAGGGGAGCACGGGCCTCGAGGGGAGCACGGGCCTCGAGGGGAGCACTGGCCTCGAGGGGAGCACTGGCCTCGAGGGGAGCACGGCGGAGCTGCGCAGCGAGCGCTCACGGGCGCTGGAGAGCGAGATGCGCCGGCGCCTCGAGCTCGAAAGCGAACGCTCTCACCTCGTCGAAGCCGAGCACCGCGCGGCATCGCTGGCGGAGGCCGCGCTCCGGCATGTCGAGCGCCTACAGCGGGCCACGTCCGCACTCTCCGAGGCCGTGTCCATCGCGGACGTCGCTGCAGTGCTGCGCTCGGAGATCGCGGAGGCGGTGGGCGCCGAGCGTGCGTGTGCGGCGCTGGCCGATGCTGGCGGCGCGGTCTTCACACCGATCGGCGCGAGCGCCGGCACTGGGGCTGCAGGTGGCACAGGGCCCGCTGCGGAGCCGGACTCCCTGCTGGAGCCCCTGAAGAAAGCCTATCGCGAACGCAAGCCCGTGTGGCCCACGGTCGCCGCTCCGTCGCTGGCCGCGCACACACTGGCCGCTTCGACACTGGCCGCTCCGACACTGGCCGCTCCAGTCGTGGCGCTTCCGCTCCTGCTCGGTGCCCGCGCCTTCGGTGCCGTCGCCTTCGAGCTGCGCTCGAAAACGGCGCTCGAGCCCGCGGACCGCGCACTGTTCGAGGATCTCGTCCGGCAGCTGGCGCTGGCCATGGATCGAGCCCGCATGTACGAGCTGGAGCGTCAGGCCTGCGACCGCGCGGAGGAGGCCAACCGCGCCAAGGACGAGTTCCTGGCCGTACTGGGCCACGAGCTCCGAAATCCCCTGGCACCGATGCTGACGGCGCTGGAGTTGATGCGGCTACGCGCCGGCGACGTCGCGCTCAAAGAGCGAGGCATCATTGAACGGCAACTGCACCACATGGTGCGCCTGGTCGATGACTTGCTCGACGTCTCGCGCATCACCCGTGGCTCCCTCCGGCTCTCTCGCCGCACGATCGAGCTCGGGGAGGTCGTGGAGCGCGCCATCGAGATGGCCAGTCCGATGTTGGATGCGCATTCGCATCGCCTGCTCGTCTCCGTGCCCGCGCGCGGCATGCGCGTCGACATCGACGTGCACCGCGTCGCCCAGGCGATCGCCAATCTGCTGACGAACGCGGCCAAATACACCCCGCGCGGCGGCTGCATCGAAATCACCGCGCGCGTGCAGGGCGAGCGCGTCGTGCTGGAGGTGCGGGACGACGGCATCGGAATCGAGCCGGCGCTGCTGCGGCGCATCTTCGAGCCGTTCGTGCAGCGCCAGCAGGCCCTCGATCGTTCGCACGGTGGGCTGGGCCTGGGCCTGACCATCGCACGCCGCCTGATCGAGTCGCACGGCGGCCGCCTCGAAGCCTCCAGCGCGGGCCTGGGGCGCGGCAGCACGTTCACGCTCGAGCTGTTGCGAGTGACGAGCCGCAAAGCCGCGCAGCATGCCGCGGCGGAGGTCCGAACTACAGCGCCGCAGAGCCCGGCCGAGGCGCCGTCGGGGGTGCGCGTGCTGGTCGTCGACGACAACGTCGATGCGGCCGAGATGTTGGCGGAGGCGCTGCGCGTGCATGGTCACGTGGTCGGCGTGGCGCACGATGGCCCCGCTGCGTTGTCGCTGGTGGACGAGCTTCGCCCCGAGCTCGCCCTGCTCGACATCGGGTTGCCGGTCATGGACGGCTTTGACCTGGCGCAGCGGCTCAAGTTACGCCTGAGCACCTGCTTGCCCAAGTTCGTGGCCGTGACCGGCTACGGCCAGGCCTCCGACCGGGCGCGGACCAAGCAAGCTGGCTTCGACGAGCACCTGGTCAAGCCGATCGACCTGGCGCGCCTGAACGCCATCGTGAACACCCTGGAGCGCCACGCGGAGGTGCCTCGGGGCGAGGGTGCCGCGAGCGTGTGAGCGGAGGAGCGCCGGTGGCCTGAGCGACGCTCGGGCGCCCCGCGCGACCACTCTCACGGCCAGGCACTCACCGAGCCGACGACGAGCAGGCCGCGCCCCGGCGACTGCGGCGTGCCGAGCTGCGGAGCGCCGCTCTCGGGGGTCATGCCCCAGCCTTCGCCGACGGCAGCGAGGGCCGCTTCCCGCTGGAAGCGGGCCAGTGCGAGGCTGCCGAGCGACAGCGCTTCCCCGTTGTCGTAGAACACGACCACCTCCCCGCCGGGGCTCACGTCGAGGCCCGAGCCGATGCCCTCCGTCACACCGTCGACGGCGAGGGAAAACACAGTGAAGCCGCTCGCGAAGCTGGTGCTGCCCTCGTATCCCAACTCGATCTGGCCTGGCGCGACGCCCCCGGCGAAGGCAATCGCCACCGGCGGCGTCGCCGCCGACGCCAGCGCTCCGCTCGCGCCGAACCGCAGGCGGCCCGTGCTCACGAGCACGAAGTCTCCCGGTGTGCCACCGACGAGGTCTCCACCGTCGACCACGACGTGATACTCGTAGGTCATCCCACCCAGGTTCGAGAAGTAGATGTCCAGATAGTGGGAGACGCCCGCGCTGTCGAAGACCAGCATGCTCACCGACGCGTTGCTGCTACCACTCGGATCGAGCACGTCGAACGTGACCACGGGCGAGCGCGGGTCGACGTTCATGCCGATCTCGATGCGCGACGACGCCCGCGCCGGCGCAAAGCTCGGCGCTCGAAGCTGGCCCAGGCAGGCGTCCCCGCCCGTCACGTTCAGCGGGTATCCGATGGCGGGTGCGCCGCCGAGCTCCAGGCTGCCATCGGGCGCTATAGCCAGCTCGCCAACGCGCAGGTAGCGCAGCCCGGCAACATCGCCCGTACCCGCCACGAGATAGCCCGGGCCATCGACACGCAGCTCGTACCCGGCCTGCGTTCCGAGCCAGAACTCGGGAGCCTCGGCGTAGCCGTACCCCTCGATCGGCGCGGCCTCGCACGCCGGTAGCGGGCCCACCTCGCCACCGCTCGCCGGCGCCGACGAGTGCCCCGTCGGGCCGTCAAAGAGCCAACGGTCGCTCCATGACGCGTAGTCGCATCCCAATGGCAGCAGCCCCACAAACGCCGCGAGAGCGCGCGCCGCCGTCGCTCGACCCCGTCTCGCCCGCCGCTCGAACCCCATGCCCCTCATCCTCATGACCTCGCTCCCGAGCAAGAAGCGAGCCGCGCAGCGCACCGATCCGGGCATGGCACCGCGCTCCGCTCGACCTGCCGCAGTTCACCAGCTGGTCGCCCAACGCCGCCCGGTGCCGCTCGCCACCCGGCCTGCCGCGCGGGACGACGAGACGACACCCCCGCAGACATCTGGACCCGTGGCGCGTCTTGCCGGTACCCGCAGACATCTGGACGCCAGCCCGCCAGCGCTCTGCGGCGACCGGCGCTCTGCGCGACCCGCAGACATCTGGACGGAGACATCCCGTCGGAGACATTGGATGCTCCTCTCCAACTGCGCCTCTGAGCCAGCGAGCACCCGCAGACATCTGGACCGCGCGCGCCCAGGCCGTCTCCGGGAAATCGCCACCCGCAAACATCTGGATCCATCCCAGCGCCACCCGCAGACATCTGGACAGCGCGCCGCGGAACCACAGCGCCGCCGTGGCCAGCTGGAGCGCGACCAGGAACCACCACCCGACAAATCCCCCAATTTGCATGCCTAGCATCTACCCTCACACTAAACACCCGTCCAGTAAAATCAAACGCGGTCGATCCACCCGCGAGCGCGCCGCAGTCCGTGCTCCCGCGCACTGCCGCTGGCCTCCACCGCGCCACCATCACGCACTCGCACCATCGACGCGCAAACCACCAACCCTCAGCATGAAAAGGGGGGCATTGCCGCAGCCACTAGCTGGTCACCCAACGTCGCCAGATGCCGTGCGCGCGGCGTCCCGCGTCGCTTCCCGACGCTTCAGACGGAGCACCCAGAGCGGCACGGCGAGAGCCGAGAATCCCATTCTTGCGCAGCATCGAGTACCATTTTCGCGCACGCCCTGCCGCTCCGGTATCTCGACCCGGAGCGGAGCCCTGGTGCGCCAAGGCTGCCCGGAAGACGCGCCCGCGCTCGGGTACGGTTCAAGCGTGACCTATGGCCTCCAGAATCTCCCCCAGCTCGTCGCGACGCAGCCTCTCGTCGAGCGCCTCACTGACCAGTGCGCTCAGGTTCTTGGCTCGTCCGGTAGCCACTGCGAGCTTGGCTCGTTCGAGGGCGCCCTGGGGGAGGCTCACTGCTACTTTGCCGGTACGGACCTCCGAGCAAATCGGCAAGCGCATGGGCAAAGCGTGTACTCGGGACGCAAAGCAAGGCGTCACGGCGCACGGTAGTCCTGGACTCGGGGGCGCTCATTGCCTTCGAGCGTGGGGATGCACAGATGCGTGCCCTGCTCCTCGACTTGCGCGCCACGGGTACCCGGGTGGTCATGCCCGCTGATGGCCGGCTCGAGCAACGACGGATGAAGTCGCTATGAGAGCAAGCCGTTGGCATGACGCGAAGCCCCACGAGTCCCTAGTCCCACAGGACGTATTCAGCCGCTTCATCGAGCTTCATCGACCCGCCGCACTTGGGACAACCGGTGCTCTCGGACCAGAGCTCCACGCGATGGTCCTTGCCCTCCGGACACGAGTAACCTTCCGGCGTCCAGTTCTCTGGCAGATTCCAGGGATCCTCCGAAACGAGTACATCGATCAGGTCTGCGCACTGGTGACAGCGGATGGTCCACCGCACGCTCCTCATGCCCACCTGTTGGCCTCCGCCAGTCAGCGCCGAGTAGGCGCAGCAATTGCATTTGTACGTTTGCAGGAGTCCCATGATTTGCTCCGCTCCGGTGCGCACCGGAGCTTAGGTGTGTGCCCGCTAGTAACAACGGCGGATCACGGGAACTCGGGCTCTTCGTCGTCCGCAATAGGCCCTTGCGGCCCGCGTCGCACCCACTCGTCCCACGAGGCAGCCCGTTCCTCAGCAGTCAATGCCAGGTCCTCGTCGTCGCGATCGATGATGACCCGCACGCGCTGGCCCTCGAGCGGCGGAACAGGCGCATCGAGCGTGATTGTGTTCCCGTGAAGGACTCCAGTGGCATCGGCCATGCCGACATTGTAGCGCGCCTTCCAACAACGTGCGAGCAGGTTTGCGGCCCCCCCCGCACGCCACCCTCCGCAACCGCCCCGCCCAACACCCGCCACACAGGTGCAGCTTACACCGCCGTGCGGTGCGACGAGACTTCGCGGTGCCCTGCCTCCACGCGCTTCAGCCTGGCAGTGCGCAGAGCGGTTCGGCTGAGTTCAGGGAGAAGGCGCCTTGGCGCAGGGTGCGCGACCATCTACCCCACGCCGCGCACCGCTCGTCGAAGGGCCTCCATTGCGTAGGGCCAGGGCACTCGTTCCTGTTCCAGGCGCACGTTCGGTCCCCAGGTGTTGTCTCGGAGCGCCGTGAACAGCGTGTGCTCCGCCGCCGTCAGATGGGGCAACTGCGCGCTGGGAAAAGGCACCGGCTCGCGCCCCCAGAGCGCGCGGCTATGCAGGAGAGTCGCTTCGTCCATCAACACGGAAGAAAGCCCGGGCAGTACCGCGCGAGCCTGGCTGAGGATGGCCAGGCCGTGCGTGTCGATGTCTCCCCAGTAGACGACCCGCGCGCCCTCGAGCCACGGGATCCGGGACAGCACGCCGACGCTGTTGCCGAGCTTCATGAAGGCGAGGCAGCCGGGCAGATCCGGCAGAGCGATCCCGGTCTCCAGATTCTCGACGACGAGCGCGCATGCCGGGCGCAGGTTTAGCCCGGCGATTTGCTCAATCGGCGCCTCCACGTCGCCCAGCCCACCCAGCCTCTGCCTCGCCTCCGGACACAACACACGCAGGCGCAGGCGCAGGGCAGGGCGCCGCAGACCGCACAACTCGTGAAACTCGAGCGGCTCCGAGCCGCCCCGCATCGCCACCAGCAAGTCGGTGATGACCGTGCGCCGCTTGGCATCGCACCACTTGGTGTCCATGCCCTCGATCGGCAGTTGGCGTAGATAGTGAGCGGAGTCGCGGTTGAGATCGAGCCAGCGGAGCAGCGCGAAGAGTCGTTCGAACTCCGGCTCCGGATAGTCTGCGAGCTCATCGTAGTGGCGCAACAAGAGAGGCGAGCCGGACAGCTCGCGCCAGGCGGCCGTGAGCCGGTCGACGCGCTGGCTAGCACGCTGGTAGCGTTGCTCTTCACCAACGATGCGTGCGACATCCGCCGCACACGAGAGCTGCAAGCGACACGGCAGGCGTTGCGTGCCGAGCCGAGGCCATTGTCGCTCCAGCCACTCTACCTCGCCCGCGTCGTGCCAGCGCGTCCACGCCTCCACCCACTGCCGCACCAGCCCCGCGTCTTCGGCCACTGTCTTCTCCGTGGGCTCCCCGAGCAGTACGCGCAGCGGCCATGTCCCGTCCCCGTTCAGCCAGATCCGATGCTGCGAGGCGTAGCGGCGGCGCAACCAGGTCCGGGCGTCTTCAGGGAAGAGCAGCTTCTTCGCCATGACTGATCTTGTCCGGAAGCAGGAGGCGGCGGGCGGAGGTATCGTACTCGATGCTGAGGATCGAGGAGCTCTTGCGATCCTTGATGTGGACGAAGCAGGCGCCACCGATGAATGGCTCGAGCGTCATGACCGACTTGAGCGGCGTCGCGACAATCATCTGAAAGCCGAACGTCTCGAAGATGTTCATGGCCATGGTGGTAAACTCTGCATCCGCCTTGTCGAACGCTTCGTCCAGGACCACGGTGGCGAAGCAGGGTAGGGCGCGGTCTTGCCCGCCCAGTTGGTACCGGAGCGCAGCCGCCAGGCAGGTCGCCGCGAGCTTTTGACGCTGGCCGCCGGACTTTCCCGCGCCGCTCCGGTAGACCTCCACTTCCCGGTCGTCCGCGTCAATCTCGCGGGCGACGAACTCGACGTGCTGGCGCACGTCCAGCACCAGGCTCTTCCAGCTCTTGTCGGCGCTCTCCTGGCTGCTAAAGCGCTTGACTAGCCCGCTCAGCACGACAAAGCGCTGTTCGGCGAGCTGCGGCTCATCCGAACGAAAGGAGTGGCTCAGCGCCTCCCGCAGGCTCTGTTTGAAGCGACGCACCTCCTCGCTGAGCTTGTCGAGCGTATCGATGACCAGATGGGTGCCGGGGTTGAATTCGGCCCCGAGCAGGCTCTCGTTCACCAGCTCGAGCCGGTTCTTGATAGCACCCCGCTCTTGATCGAGGCGATGCGAGAGCAGCGTCAAGTTCTGATCGCTCTGGTCGCGGAGCAGCTGCAAGAAGCGCTCCTCGTAGCGCGGCAAGCCGTCGGTCTCGAGCCGCGCCAGCTTGCCGAAGTAGTCCCCCGCGCTCGCCAGGTTGGCGTCCAGGCCGCCGCTTTCGGCCGGCCACTGGCGATTGAAGTCCAAAAAGCAGCGCTCGATCTGGTTGCGCAGCTCGACCATCTCCAGTTCGATGGCCTTGCCCTCGTTGTGGAGCCCGCGCAGCACCTCCTTCTCGAGCGAGTCGAGGCTCTCGAGCGTGCGCGCCTTGCTAGCCTGGCTGAAGCGCTGCTCGAGACCACTCCGCTGGGTGCCGGTGAGCGTGAGCGAGAGCAGCTGCTGGTCGAGCGCCAAAAGGGCGCGCTCCTGCTTGCCGATCTGTTGGGTGAGGTTGCGATGCTCGGCGTCCGCGTCGTTGCTGGCATCCGCGGCGCGTTTATGAGCCCGCTTCTGCGATGCGATTTCGGCATCCAGCTGGGCGAGCTCCGGGCGGGCGCGCGTCTCTCGCTCGATCGCCTCGCGAATGCTGGCGAGCTTTGCCAGCAGGCCCGCGACGTCGATCTCCTCCCAGCTGAGGTTCGAGAGCGTCTGGCAGTGCAAGAGCCGCGTTCGCTGCCGCTCGCCTTCGTCCCGTAGCTCTTCGAGCTGGCTGGTAAATCCCGAAAGCCCTGCCGCGAGCTCCGCCGCCCGGTCCTTGTAGAGCTGCAACTTCTCCTTGTTGTCGAAGCCGAGCAGCCAGCGCGAGCGGTCGTCCACGCGCCGGCGGTCGTCCTTCTCGTGGCGGTTGCCGCTGTGTTTGACCTGCCCCTCGCGCGTGAGCGCGCGCATCGAGTTGCGGAACTGTGGTAGTGTATCCGCGCACTCATAGTCGAAGTGCGTCGTCAGCTCGTCCCGAAGCCACACTGCGTGTGCTCCCGGCGCGATCTCCAGCTTGCGAAAGAGGGAGCTCGGCCCCGGGCTGCGCCTCGTCTCGGCATGCGGGATGGTCCGGTAGTAGACGATGCGCCCGCCGATGTGCTGCTCGTTCAGGTATCCGGAGACGGCGCCGTAGTGCCGGTCGTCCACGAGCAGGGACAGTGCGAAGCCGTGCAGCACACGCTCGATGGCGCCGCGCCAGGCCGCTGCGTCTTTCTTGACTTCGAGCAGCTCGCCGGCAAATGGCAGAGCGTCTTCTGCGATGCCCAGCTCACCCGTCATGCGGGCGCGGACGGCGAGCATGTGCGATGGGATGTTGGAGCGCTGGCGCTCCATGGCCTCGACCTCGACGCGGACTTGCGCAAACTCCGCTTCCTTCTCCCGTTGCTGCTCCCTGAGCGCGTCGCGGCGCCGCACCAGATCGTCGGCGAGAGTGCCGTCCTCGCGCAGGCGGGCCCGCGAGTCGGCGACCCGCTGTGCGAAGCTGGCTGTGGTCTCGGGGAAGCTCCAATCTAGCGCGCGGCACGCAGCGCTGACCTGATCGCGCTTCTGAATGCGCTTCGGCTGCTCGCTCTCGCGCTCTTGCAGCTGTTCTTGCAGCTGCTCGAGCAGACCACCGCCGAGCCCCTGACGCCGCAGCGACAGGTCCATCAGCTTCTGCCGCTCGCGCTCCTCGACGTCACGCAGGCTCGCCGCCTGCGCCTCGGCGCCGGCAGCTTCGACCCCCAGCGCCGCGATGCGGGCCGCGAGCAGCTCCCGGCGCGACTGCTCGCAAAAGGCATCGAGCCCCACCCCGAGTTCGTCGAGCACCGACTTTTCCGCACGCCGTCGGTCCAGCTCGTCGTGCGCGCGGCGCGCTGGCAGCAGGGTTTCAATCTGCCGCCGCGCCGACACGACCGCCTGGTGCGCGGCGTGGAGCTCACCGAATTCGCTCACCAGCCGCTCGGCGACCTGAAACGTCTCGGGCGGGTCGAGCATGAAGTCGCGCAAGAACACGTTCAGATCGCCGAGGTTCTTGGCAGACTGCGTCTTGTGCAGCAAGCGCAGCGCCCGCTCGCTGTCGATACCCAGGAGGCCGCGGAAACGCTCCTGATACGGGCTGAACTCGTCCTTCACGAAGGCATCCGGCAGATCGCTCTTGAAACGGCGTACGTCAAAATCGCTGTCGGGAAAGAAGCCGAGCTCACGCAGCTCGAACGCGCGCCGCAGCACCAGATACCGCTTGTGCACGTCAGCGACCGCGGTCGAGCTGCCCCGCACCCACAACACCTGCCCGAGCACCACCACCTCGCCCCGTTCGTTCTGATACGTCTCGGCGAGCGCCGACCACGTGGTGCCGAGACGTAGGTACTGCGCGACGTGCTCGCCGCCCTCGCTGGTCTGCTGCGCCCAGGCGCCTCGCACGTACGTCACCAGATTGCGGTCCTTGCCGTGACGTTCCGCCTCGCGTGCCGCCACGTTGAAGTCGACCCACTTCGGCGGCGTCAGGAGGGCGGCGTGCGCATCGAGCAGCGTCGACTTGCCGGAGCCCGAAGGCCCCACGAACAGATACCCCGCTCGAGGCACCGCCAGATCGACGAGCCCGCCGAACGTCCCCCAGTTGAAAGCTTGCAGCCTGACTAGCCGGAATTGCGCTGCCGCTCCGTCCCACCCCGGGGGTAGCGAGGACGCGCCGTTCTTCATGTGTCCTGCTCCTCTTCATCGGAGCACATGGTAGCGCCGAGCTCACCCCGCGCGCCGCGCTGCGAGAGCTGTGCATAGGTTTCGGTCAGCGCGATGACCTCTTCGGCGGGGAACAGCAACTTGAGCGCGGGCGATACCTCGTAGCGCTCCTCCTCACCGCGCAGGCTGCGGATCAGGTTGAGCTGGGCCGCCTTCTCCACGGCTCCGCTCGCCTGCCGCTCGAACTTGGCTCGATCCACATTCTTGTCGCGCTCGAAGACGCGCAGATGCTCCAGTAGATCCAGCTTGGAGACGACCGCGCGCTCGCCGCGCGCATCGGCCTGCGTCAGCTGCTGCCGCAAGTACAGGAGGAGGGCCGATTGCACGAAGGTCAGCGGCGCCTTGCGCAATAGCACCGGTACATCAGCCGCCTCATCGACCACTTGCCGGGTGAAGGCGACCCGCTGCTCGTGATCGATCACGAGCTCCAAGAACAGCTCGTGCAACCTCGAACGCAAGACCCCCTCGTCTCGTAGCAGTACCGGCCAGAGCTTGGTCTGACGTTGAGCATCCAGAGAGGGCCCGAGCAGCAGATGCACGAGGACCCGCCGGGCATCCATGGGCAGCTCCCCCGTATCGCCAGCAAATACAGCCGCGTCCTTCTCTCGTGTGGGCTCGATGCCCAGGTCTGCGGCGCCCTCAATCGGTGAGCTCATGGCGGCGCTCCCTCACGAAGTAGATGGCTGGAACCTTGGCTTTGCGTTGGGCCGCATCCCTGCCGAACCAGGTCACGGTTTCCACCTCAGCGGTGACCTCCCCGTGCTTGACGCCGAGGGCCACGTAACCGACGACGCTGCCCAGGCCTTGTTCCGCCGGATATCGCTCCAGCGCTTCTGCGATGCTCACGTGTGCCCGCTCCTCGAGCAGGGCCCGCAGATGGCGCCGGAGCGTCCGGAAGTCGATCTCTGACTGCCGGACGAGGTCGCCGATCGACTCGAGGTCGATGCTGGAGGCATCCGCGTCGCGCATCTCGACGTCGCCGACCCGCTGTGCCGGATCGTACAAGAACCACTGAGAGACGGAGCGGATGCGGCTGCTCGTGAGCATCAGCTCGTAGCCGATGTCTTCGGTGGGTCGAATCGCGTCGCGCGCGGACAGCGCAGCCTGTGTTGCGTGCTTCAAGAGTGAGTGCAGGCGGCGCTGCTCCAGAAACTCCCGGCTCTGCACGAAGCTCTTCAAGCTGCGCGCGAAGTTCTGCAACACGTCGTGCACGTCGCTGCCTTCCTCGCCGAGCAGGTGCGTCAGGTTCAAGAGAAACTTGCGCTCCCGCCCCTCGAGCCGCTGGGCGAACGGGCGACTTACCACCGCCTCCAGGGCCTCGCGCAGCGCCTCCGATTGCTCGGGATCCGTGAGCAACCGCCAGAACGCCGCAAAGGTCTTGCCAGAGTCGCTCTCGGCGATGACGTCCACCCCTGCGAACAGGGCCTCGAGTACTTCACCGCGGCCCCCCTCGTGCTCCATCAGGCTCTGCCGGAGCCCGCGATTGAGCTGGTCAAAGTCGTCGCGAACGCGCCGGAAGTCGGCGGCGAGCTCGTCCGTGAGCGCGATGATCTCTCGCGCGCGCTCGAGCGCGCGGTGTTCCGAGAGCGCAGTGACGCCGCCCGCCCGGACCGCTTCCAGCTCACGGTCGATGCGAGCGCGCTCGACGAGCAACGCTGCGATGCGGGTTTCTGGATTCGAGTCCGTCTCTTCCGCAAGCTTGAGCACCTGCTGTTGCACCAGCGCTAGCCTGCTCTCGGTGGCAAGCGTGCGACGTTTGAGCAGACTCGTGACGAAACGGATGGCGGTTGCCGCGTCCGCGCTGAGCTCGAAGTCTTCCTCGTGTGCGCCTGCAGCCAGCCGGCGCGTAAGCCATCCCTGAGCGAGCCAGTCGGCGGCATAGGCTTGCGCGGTTTGAGGTAGGTCCTCGCCTACTGCCCGCAACTCCTCGAGCACGCGCGCCACCCGCTCATATAGCACTGACGCCGGCAATACCTTGTCGCCCTGCAGCAGCAAATGCTGCAGCAGCGCCATGGTGAGGAACCCCTTGTCGCCCGCCAGCAAACGCCAGACCGGCTGTCCGCGAAGCTCTCGGAGGGCGGCGACGGCGCGTAGGGGCTTCATGGCTCTGGGTCACTGCTGGGCGGGATGGCGTGCGGCAGCGGGCGGGAACAGCTACTGTGTGGCCAGTAGCCTGGCTGGATCGACACTCCGCTGCGCGCCGGTACGAGCCTCGGCCAACGTGAGCGCCTCGAGCCGCTCCGCGAGACCGAAGCGGCGCTCGAGGACATACGAGCCCGTATTGGTGTCGAGTAACCAGCTCACGGCAGGTCTCGCTCACGCTCGATCCTCCGCGGCGGCGCATCATCGGGACGCGTCCAGTCCGCATCCTCGATGCGTGGCATCCGTGCCCAGTAGCCCGAGGACCAGGAGACAGGAATCACCGGCTCCAACACCACGCCTTGTCCCAACCTGCGCACGCGAACCTCGTCACCCTCGAACCGAAACTCCTTGGGGAGACGCACTGCCTGCGCCCCGCCGTTGATAAAGAGCTTGGCAATGGTCGACATATATACCGGTATATGCTTCGTGCTCACCGCGTCAAGTCACCGGGTGCCGCCGCTCGCCAGCTGGTCTTGCCGCGGCCGCCGAACGACTCGCACGACCCCTCTGCGTGAAGGCAAGACGACGCACGCGCAGACATCTGGACGTCGCGCGCCCCAACGGTACCCGCAGACATCTGGACACGTCGCGCGCCCCAACGGTACCCGCAGACATCTGGACACGTCGCGCGCCCCAACGGTACCCGCAGACATCTGGACACCATTCCGCTGCCAGGACCGTCGTTCATCGGTAGCCGCAGACACCTGGACACCTTGCGCTGCGATTGGCGCGCTCCGCCACCGGCAAACCTCTGGAAGCCATCCTCCCGCGGCGCCGCCGAGCCAGCGAGACCCGCAGACCTCTGGACGACGGCCTTTTGCCCCCGCAGAGGCCACCCGCAGACCTTTGGATCCACGCGAGCGCCACCCGCAGACTTCTGGACCGCAGAGCCACGCCGCTCAGCAACTCCGCCGCGACCCACCCGAGCGCGCACCCAAACCAACCCCACAAATCCCCTGATTTGCACCGCCACAAGCTACCAAATGCTGCTCGCATGTCCAGTGAAATCGCCCGCGACCTCCAACCCGTGACCGCCGCTTCCCTGACCGCGCGCATCACCGCGCCGCGGCAACGCGCATCCTTCATTCTTCATCGTGCGAGAGAACGCATTGTCGCGGCTCACGAGCTGGTGCCCGTGCGGTGCTCGATCAACGAATCGCTGGCGAGGAACGAACCGAGCGCCTGGCACGTGGCGCAAGTGCTCGTCACGATGAATACGTCCGTTCTGGCCGCGTGCACTGTTCGCGAAGCCCCTGTGTTGCCGTGGTCTGAGCTCGGGGCAGCGCACGGGGGCTTCTGCCCTTGGACGACATCGACCTTGATCCGAATTCGAAATGAGGCGAATCAAAACGACGGGCGCCGCTGCTTGCGCGGACATGCCTCTGAAGTTATAATAACCCTCTAGTTATGGCCTGGGACGTGGAGGTCAGTGACGAATTCGTCGCATGGTTCCACGCCCTCACGAGCCCGCAACGAATCAAGATAACGGCATCTGTCGAGCTCCTGGAGACCTTGGGTCCCCAGCTCGGCTTTCCTCACAGCTCCCAGGTGAAGGGCTCCCGCTTTGGAGCGATGCGAGAACTGCGGATTCAGATCGCCGGCGAGCCGTGGCGTGTGTTCTATGCCTTCGATCCGCGTCGGACCGTTTACCTGATCATCGGCGGGTGCAAACAAGGCAATGCTCAATTTTACGATCAGCTCGTACCCAAAGCGGACAGCATTTTCGAGCAGCACCTTCTGGAGATATGATGGCCAAGAAATTTCGCGACCTCGTTCAGAAGACGCTCAGCGAAGACGAGCAAGCCGACGCTCATGCCGCGTCGCGCGTGATGCTGCTCGAGCTCAACCTGCGGCAGATTCGCGAGAAGGTCTCGGAGTTGTCCCAGGAAGAGGTCGCTCGGCTGCTCGAAGTCACGCAGCCGTACATCTCCAAGCTCGAACGTCAACAGGACATGCTGGTCAGCAAGCTGTACGACTACGTAGCGACGCTCGGCGGCCAGGTGGAGATCCGGGCCAAGTTCCCCGACTACGACGTCGTCGTTCGGCAATTCGATGACCTTGCCACTGTCCTGCAGGTCAAAGACCACCGGACAATTCCTGGCCCCAGAAAGACACGCCTGAAGGACGAGACAACGAGCAAACCAGTGGCGCGCGCCGCTAAGCCAGCGACGGCACGCGGACGCGCCAGCGGCCTGCGGTCGCGGCCCAAGCGGCCATAGTCGGGGCAACCCACCGTTCACGAGGCTCCCATGATCATGCGCTCCAGGAAAAACAAGTCGACGCACGGTGAGACCTTCTTCAGTGCCGTTCGCGGCACCCCGTGGGACGACGCAGCGCCCCTCGCCCAGCTGCTCGGCGCCACGCCCTCTCCGCCGGCGGCCACTCTCACGCTGGCGCACGCCCGTGCCCTCTGGAAGGAGCTCAGCTACCTCGGCTCGAACGATCTGGCGTATCTGATCCGCCGCTTGAAGGGGGTCGACTACCCGGAGATCGTGCGGGACGTCTGCAAGCACCTGAAGATTTCCGAGCTCCAGCCCGGCGAGGCAGAGTCTGTCGTGGAGCTCAACGAGCAGCTCGTGATCCGCAAGATCTTCGCTGACGCCTGGGAGCACCTCGACGCGGAGGAACGCCGCGAGCTGCTGCGCGAGATGAAGCTCGATGGGGCCCATCCGCCGCTCGAGGGCGCCCCAGTGGTGGCGGCGGTGCTCGCTGGCGAGGCGGATGGCTTCACCAGCTACAACCTCTCCTCGAGCGTCGCAAACTGGGTGGCGCGAGCGCTGCTGGGCCAAGGCCAGGAGCAGGGAGACCATGCCGCGCTGGCGCGGGTCCTGGGGGTGCCGCTGGGTCCCGTGGGCTGGCTCGCGAGTGGGGCCTCTCTCCTGACCGAGGTGACCTCGCCCGCCCTGCGCAAGACGGTCCCCGCGGTCGTGCTGGTCGCCAGCCTGCGCCAGGCCAAGCGCGCCGCCCTCGCGGAAACCGTGCTCGCCGACGTCGAGACCCCAGCAGCCAGCCCAGCGCCGCGGGCCAACCGCAAGAAGCGAGCAGTGAAGAAGGCCGCCAAACGCCCGCTCGCCTCGCCGCTGCGGGCGAAGAGTACGAAGAAGACCAAGAAGAAGGTTGCCAGACCCCAGCGCGCGACCCGAGGCGCAAAGAAGGCCGCCAGCAAGAAGCTCGGGAAAAGGAAAGCAGCGAAGAAGAAGCGGAGCCGAAAGGGGCCTCGATAGGTCTGCGCCGGCAGCACACGCGCGGCATCTCTGCCTGTCATGGCTCGCCCGCTATCGCGTTCAGCGTGCCCAGCTTGATGGGATCATGATTGGGCAGCGTCACGTGGTGCGCGGTTGGGCTCGCTCTCGTGAGTCGAATGTGACTTCCCGTTTGGCGGCTGCGAGCGTACCCGATACGAGCGAGCGCCGAGATGAGCTCGGCCGCAGAGAGGTCGCGCGGCAGCTTCAAGCAGCAAAGACCTCTGCCAAGACTCGATGCAATCGAATCAGCTTCGGTCGATTTTCATCCTCGAAGTGACAGCGTACTGCGTCGCGAACCGCCTCGCGAAGGGTCTCCATGCTGTCGGCCTGCGTAAAGATGGACTCCCCAATCGCGCGTGCGGTGAAGCCCCCGTCCGGGTCGTCGTCTACGACAAATACGATCTCTGAAGCAGCCATTCGTGCCAATCTAGCATCCTCCGCTGCAAATGGCTCGGGCTGACATGGCGACGTCGCTCTCGGTCAGTACGGAAAGCCCATTGATTCCGCAAATGTCGCTTTCGACTGTGCGAGATGGGGCCGGGCCTGCAGTGCACGGCGCTCGTCGGAACCTCGGACCATGCGGCGCCGGCGCGCCCGACGTTTGTCTACCCGTTCGCCGCCCGCTCCGGCAACCTCGAAGGCCGCTCTGAGGAGGTTCGCTCGCTCTGGCCTCAGCCGCGGTGACGCTTCGACCACCAGGCGAGATCGGCCATGACGCCTGCCGAATGGCTTCTAACTGTATACCGGACCGGTCGTCGCGAAGCCCCTGCTTTAGCCATGGTTTGAGCTCGGGGCAGCGCAAGATCGGAGGCCGAGCAAGCGGCCTTGGCACATGGGTTGTCCTCGTGGCATCACCACGGCATGAGGACCACGGTATGCATTCCGATGACGTCTTCGAAAAAGCCGAAGCCGCTGCCCAGCGGCTCAGGATGAGTCGCAGCGAGCTGTACGCCCGAGCCGTGGACGCCTACGTCGACGCGCACCCGGCCGATGCCGTCACCGAGTCGTGGAACGCGGCCCTCGCCGAGATGAGCCCCGAAGAGACCGCGGAGGATCTTGCCGTTGCCCGCGCGTCCGCACGGCTGACCATGAAGAGGATCACAAGGAAGAGCGCGGGCGACCCTCTCCGGGCTGGAACCGTTGGAGGACGATTTTCCAGACGTTGACGAGCGGTTTCTGCCCGTGGACGACATCGACCTCGATCCGAAATGACCGTGGCGAAGCAAAAACTACGGCTGTCACCACCACTTCACGTCCATTCCCCGGTCTCCCAACTCGAGTTTGCGCCATCCCGAGCGGGTGTTGTCCTGGGGCGCAGGGCAAGGGTAGGGCATTTGTCATTGAAAACGTGGAGTTGGGGTGACCCGAGCTGAGCGCTGGAATTGGAGTTCCCGGGCGGCCTCGGTATTTTTCGGGCTGCAGAGTGCTTCCCACTCACGCTATCCTAAGTCATGAACAGCGTTCGCGACATTCTCGACGCGATCCGGGGCCTGCCGCGGCCCGATCAGTTGCGACTGGTTGAGGAACTCACCAGCGAACTGGAGGGCGAGCCCGCCAACGACACGCCTGTCGAACCACCGCCGGGGTCCAACTTGGAGCTGCAGAATGGCTTCTACGTGTACACCGGACCGGTCGTCGATGCCTCGGTGCTCGATCACCGAGTAGCTCGCGACGAACGAATCGAGCATCTGGCACGTGGCGCAAGTTCTCGTCGCGATTGACACGTCCGTTCTCGTCGCGTGGACGGTCGCGAAGCATCCGTTTCATGCGCGCTCTACGCCATGGTTTGAAGCGATCGATCGAGGTGAGTTCGACGCGATGATCTGTGCCCACGCGCTGGCCGAACTGTATAGCGTCCTGACGAAGATTCCGGAGGGGCTCTCTCCGGCCGCCGCGCGGCTCACTGTGGCGAACGTACCGAACCGAGTTCGAGTGGTCCCGCCCACCATCGGGGCATACCAGGCCGCCATAGACCGCTGCGCCCAGCGATCGCTGAGATCGGGCAGCGTCTTCGATGCCCTACACCTCGTCGCTGCAGAGCGAAAGGGAGCGGCCGCACTGATCACGTTCAACCGCGACGACTTCGCACGCCTCTCGCAAGGCGACACTCTCAGGATCATCGTGCCTCCCGATCCCCCGTTGGTAGATTTCACGGTTCTCCCCTGACCAGCGCCCCGCCAGGTCACGGCAATCGGTCATTGCGCCCTGTCCCCCCTCACGCCACCCTCCGCAACCGTCCCCTCCCCAACGCCCTCCTCAACTCACTCTGCAACATCGGCCCCCGCAGATAACTCATGGCCCAGCGCGGCTTGAGCAACCGCGCCTTGTTATCCGAGTGCAGCAACGTATTGAGCACCGCCGCCAGACCCTTGCGCTCCTTCACGCCCAGAAAGTCATCCGCCGCCAGCGCGCCGATGCGCTCCAGCTGCGGCTCCAACACGTCCGCGATCAACGCCGCCAGCTCTGCCGACTGCCCCCGCTCCAGCCGCCGCTCCGCCAACACCGACAAGAGCACAAGCGACGAGCTCGTCGCCGCACGATCAAAGCTCATAATCTGCACCTCGAGCTACACCTCATCGGGAAAGAGGCGCTGGCCGCTCGCCAGCGAGTCCAATGGGACCGCCTCCACGCCCTCCGCCAGCGCATAGCGCCGGATTCCAGGATAGATGACCGCAACGCGCTCCAGTCCGAGGTCTGCACGGGCGATTCGGATGGAGGGGGTCAGGCTCGGTGTGTCGGTGCGCTTACACTCCACTCCCAGAAGCCGACCTCCGTGTCTCAACACCAGATCGAGCTCTGCCCCCTGGTGAGTCGCCCAGAAATAGGCCTCATCATGGGCCTCACCAGCCAAGACTTGTTCGATCACGAAATCCCAGGAGGCGCCCACCTTGGGGTGAGTCAGCAACTCCTTGGCGGTGCGGATCCCCAACAATTGATGCAACAAGCCGCTGTCGCGGATATACATCTTCGGTGCCTTCACTTGCCGCTTGATCAGGTTGGCGTGCCATGGCTGCAGCTGACGGACCATGAAGGCATCAGTGAGCAACTCGAGATAGCGGCGGGTCGTCGACTCACTCACACCCAGCGCGCGCGGGCTCTGCCGCTTTCCAGATCTGGCCGTGATAGTGCGCGATCATTGCCCAGAAGCGTTGCAACGCCACCGCAGGGACGCGCACGCCCCACTGAGGCAGGTCACGCTCCAGTAGCGTCTGGACGAAATGCTTCCGCCACGCGAAACTATCGCCTTCCTTCGCCGCCAGGTAAGCCAGCGGAAAACCGCCCCGGCGCCAGAGCACATCAGCCGCGGAAGCGCCCAGCTCGTGAAGCGCGAAACCACCGATGGTGATGTGCTCCACCCGGCCCGCCAAGCTCTCGGAGCTCTGCCTCAACAGGTCGCCGGACGAACTGCCCAGAATGAGGAAACGGGCGGGCGGTGATTTGCGGTCCGCCAGTACGCGCAGCACAGGAAATAAGTTGGGCCTGCGCTGCACCTCGTCGATGACGATCAAGCCCTTCAAGGAGCGCAGCGCAGTCATCGGCTCATCGAGCCGGGCCAGCCCCACCGGGTCTTCGAGGTCGAAGTAGTTGATGGCTTCCTCCGGCAACAGCTCCCGCGCCAACGTCGCCTTTCCGCACTGGCGTGGCCCCGACAGCAGAACTACCCGGCTGCGCTCCAGGGCAGCTCTCAACCGGGAAAGGACGGATGCCGCTCGATCATCACCGGCACAATCCAGCATGAAAATCCTCCATCTGATGAAGGAATTTCATGGTACCAGGAGCGGGCTCTAGATTCTCGCGTCGAGGCCCGCGACGGTGAGCGGCTGATCGAAGTGAAGGAAGTGCTGCGCCGGCGCGAGGTGGGGCAAGGCCTGCGGGAGAGCGCGCGTGACACAGGGTTGGATCGCAACTCGTTGCGTCGCTACGTCCAGGCCGCCGCAGATGGGCCTGCCGACGAAGAGGCCGTACGCGAGGCGGTCCAGCAGGTGCAGGAACGCTCGCTGGCGGATACGAGCGAGCCCAGAAAGCGGCTCGAGGCGGATGGCGAACTCTAGAGGTGCGCGGAAGCAGCTGCTCGAGAGCGCAAGGATTGACCTTTCGCCGCCCGATGCCTCCGCGCCACGCCCTAGTCCCACAACACGCGGTCACCGGCCTCATCTACGCTCATCGACCCGCTGCACTTGGGACAACCAGTCCCCTCGGACCAGAGCTCCACGCGATGGTCCTTGCCCTCCGGACACGCGTAACCCTCCGGCGTCCAGTTCTCTGGCATGCTCCAGGGACCCTCCGAGACGAGTACATCGACCAGGGCTGCGCAGTCGTGACAGTGGATGGTCTATTGCATGCTCCTCATGCCCACCTGTCGGCCTCCGCCAATCATCGCGGAGTATGCGCAGGAATTGCATTTGTAGGTTTGCAGGATTCCCATGATTTGTCTCCGGTGTGCGTGAGCGTTTGCGTGGGCCCGCAAGTAGCAACGGGCGAATCGGGTGGTCGCAGAAGGAGCTCGGGACTCTCCAGGCGGCTGCGCTAGCGGCGGTTCTGCGTGGCGACCCGCACGCTCACGGAGGCAGAGGTTGAAGGTGGACTGTACGTCGCGGGAGAAGCGGGAGTGGTGCCCTATCAGTATGGCCGGCTCTGCGAGCGACACGCAGCCTGGCGCAATCAACGCCGGCTCAGCATGCGGCAGACGCATCGCCGCGGCGAGAAGCTCGCCATCGACTACTCGGGCAAGAATTGCTGCTTCATCGATTCGGATGCCGGCGTGGTCGGCAAGGGCTGCTGCCTCACGCATTGACGTAGGTCACGGGGTTCTGCTTGCCGATGCCAAGATAGTGGCGTATTTGAGAGAGCGCCAGCCACGCACGGCATTCGTTAGCGACTTGATGCCCAACAGGTCGATGCAAGCGGCTTCGACCGTACGCGCAGCGTCGGGGTCCGACAGGTCGTGAGCGAGGACCTCGATCCTGGGCTCTAGGCCGATCCTCCGCAGGTCGGCGATGTATTGGACCTTGGCACTCTCCGACCTGTCTGACAGATGCACAAAGGCTCGATCGCCACGCCCCTGGCCCACATAGAACACGCTATCGTCTCGGGGGTCGACGTAGACGTAGACGTAGTATCCGAGCTTGGACTTCACCGTCGTGGGGAAGCGATTCATGCGGGCGGGTGCCGGGCGCCGTGCCACTTTGGTCATTCCTCGAAGTAGTCATTGTCCAGTTTGGCGATGCGGAGCTGGCGGTGGCTCACGCCGACACCGTGCTCGATCATGAGCTGAGCCAGACGCTCGCCATCGATGAGCACGATCCGCTCCACCGATGCGGCGAACTCAATGGCTTGGCTGGTGAATACGGACGTCGTGATGAATACGCCTTTGGTCGCTCGCTGGCCTGCGAGAGCACCGTAGAAGCCTTGGATCTCCGGGCGTCCGACGGACCCTTTCCAGCGTTTGGCCTGGACGTATACTTTCTCGAGCCCGAGCCGGTCGAGGGAGATGACGCCGTCGATACCGCCGTCGCCGCTGCCACCCACACGCTGTAGGTCGCCGCGGCCCTTCCCGTAGCCGAGCGCATGCAGCAGATCGAGCACCAGCACTTCGAAGAAGCCCGGTGAAGAGCTTCCGATCGTCTCGAGGAGTTCGAAGGCGACGGCCTCATTCAGCTCGTCCAGTGCCTCCTGGAGTCTATCGTCTGGGCTCTTGACGTGGACTTCGGTCACCGCCGGCAGCGACGTGGCGGACACGGGATCGACTCCGTTGGGGCGAGCGCGGCTGTCGCGCTCCACGGTGGCCAGCGCCTCGCGCTGCTCGGGCGACAAGCGGTGGGGGTGGCGCGTTAGATAGTCGACTCCTGCGCTCGTTATCTGCCAGTGGCCGCGCCGAGGTGACTCCGAGTATCCTTGGCGTTTCAACCGGTCGTGGGCCCATCCCACCCGGTTCTTGTAGATCGGCTGCGTGCCGCTCGGGAGCAGCTCCTGCCGCTGTAGATCGTTCAAGTCGAGAGCGCGCGCCATGGCCTCGTAGGCGTCGCTCGTGCCGACGCCGCTCGGGTGTTCCCCCAGGTAGCGCAGGAGCGGCTCCATGAACTGATCGAAGGTAGGAAGCTCCATGCGGCTAGATAACGTCCGGATAGGGGCGACGCCGCAGGTGGTGCGCTACCGTGACGAGGCAGTTTGTGGTGATCTCGATGACGTGCACGCTCTCGGCAAGCCATGAAGTGCGGTCGAGGGTCCCTGTCACTGTACCGATCCGATGCTGAACAATCGCGCCCGTCGGACAAGGTCGGACCGGAAATGGGCAGGTGCCGACGCTGGTTGACGGTCGAGCCGTTGCAAGAGGTGGCTCCGGCGTCCATCGCCCCGTCGGACATGGATCCATCATGCATCCTCTCGTTGGTCTCGACCTCTCCGGCAACACGCTCACGCCCCTCGACGACCTGGAGTCCGTCCCAGGTCACCTCGGGCGTCCCGTGTGGAACGCGCGACAGCTCCTGGGCGATCTCGAGCTGCGGCTCGGGCTGCCGCGCACGCAGGTTTCCCGGGGGCTGCGCGTGCAGCAGTGGTCGAAGCGCATGGCGGCGCTCGCAGCCGACTCGTCGCGAGCGTCGCCGTATTTTGCCGCGGCGTACGCGATCGATCCCACCGGTACCGCTGCGCAGCTGCTGCGCTTGCGCGACGAATTGGTCGACGCAGGGTGGAATGCGGAGCCCCTCAGCGGAGCAGAGCGGCTGGAGACGCTGTACCGGCTCGCCACGCTCGAAGGACCCCCACTGCCGCCGGGCAGACCCGACCAGCTAGCGGCGGTGGAGGCCGAACTCGCGCGCACGAGTCGCGCCCCGTATGCCGCGCTCGACCTGGTCGACGACCTCGGGCTTTGGCCGGCACGCTGGCGAAGGGTCTTTCAACGACTGCAATCCCTGGGAACACGCATCGAGCACGTTCGATCTGCGTGGCCCGCTCTGTCCGGCGAGAGCGACCTGGCTCGGTTTCAGCGCGCCCTGTGCAGCCCAGACGCAAGCGACATGCGCCCGCTCGGCGCTGACGGTTCGCTCGTGTTGCTGCGCGCGGCCACGTCATCGCTCTTGGCGGAGCCCATCGCGGCGTTGCTCGCCGCGGACGCGGTGTCTTCGACGGTCATCGTCCGGGGCCTCGATCCCGGCTCTCTCGATGCGGCGCTCGAGCGACACGGACTGCCCCGTCAGGGCGTGGTCGGCAGCAGTCGCTGGCGGCCCCTGCTGCAGGTGTTGCGGCTGGCGTTGGCAGTGGCGTTCACGCCACAGGATCCGCGGCGTGTGCTCGAGGTGTTGACGTTGCCGTCGGGTCCCTTCGCGGGGCGCGCGGGGAGACGCTTGGCCGCTGCTCTGTGTGACCGCCCCGGTATCGGCAACGAACTGTGGAAGAACGCGAAGCAAGAGCTCTCGGAGGACGAGCGTGCTCGGGTCGAGGTGTGGATCGAATCGCCGCATCTGGACCCGGAGGGAGCGCCGCGTGCAGTGTTGCTGGAGGTGGCCGAGCGCGTGCTGGACTGGCTCGTGCGTCGCGCCTGCTCGTCCTCGGAACCGAGTGGGGCGGCCGCCACGCTGCAAGCGCAGGCGCTGGTCGCTGCTCTGCGGATGGACCGGCGCGAGCGACTCGATCGTCCTGCCGTCGAACAGCTGCTTCAAGATCTGGCCGAGGAAGGCTCGACCTCCGCCATCGCTGTCGAAGAGGCGGGCAGGTTCGCTCACGTCGATTCGCCCGAGCGCTTGTTCGGGGCACGAGAGCGCGTGGTGTGGTGGAGCTTCGTGGGGGAGGCGCCGCCGCCCAGTCCCGCGTTTCGCAACGCGGAGATCGAAGCGTTGCGCCGCGCCGGAGTGCGCTTGCTGGATCCACTGGCGCAGCTCCGCGCCCGCTTCGATGGCCTCGTGCGCGCGGTGCACGCGGCACGGCGGCAGCTCGTGCTGGTGATCCCCGAGCAGGTGGCGGGCCAGCGCTGTGAGCCGCACCCGTTGTTGGATGAGCTCGTGGCGCGCCTGGCGGGGTCGGAAGCTGCGCTTGCAGCGCTCACACTGTCTCCGGAAGAGCTGGCACGCGGAGAGGGACTCGCGGCGCGGCTCGCCCGCGTTCCGACGCAGGTGGTGCCGATGTCCCCGCTGCCGGCGGGGCGGCGGCAGTGGCAGGTGGAACCGACCTTGATTCGACCGCGCGAGGCCGAGTCGGCGAGCAGCCTGGAGAAGCTCATCGGCTGCCCACTGAGCTGGGCGTTGCACTATCAGGCGGGTCTGCGTTCGGCGAGCCGTGGCGGCATTCCCAGCGGGCCGCTCCTGGCGGGCAAGCTCGGCCACCGGCTGCTCGAGGAGTTGCACCTCGCCGGCGCTCTCGGGGGCGAGCCGGAGCAGGTACGGCAAGCTGCCGAACGCGCGCTCGACGAGCTGTTGGAGCGAGAGGCCTCTGTGCTGCTCGTGGCGGGCGCGAGCGACGAACGCAGCCAGTTGTGCTGCGAGCTGATCGAGGCGGCGGTCGCGCTGTCCGCATTGCTGCGCGACGCCGAGCTGGAGCTGGTCGGCGTGGAGGTCCCCGTGGCAGCAGCGCTCGCGGGCCGTCCGCTGCGGGGCAGCATCGACGTGCTGCTCCGTTCGCGCAGCGGCGAGGAGCGGGTGCTCGACTTGAAGTACGGCAGTGCCGGCTACTCCAAGAAGCTGAAGGCGGGCCACGCGATTCAGCTCGCCGTCTACGCCGAGGCGCGCCGACAACAGTCCGGCACGCAGCAGCTACCGCCGGCGGCCTACTTCTCGCTCAAGCATCAGCGCTTGCTCGCGACCGATGCGGCACCGCATTTCGGACGACAGCCGCAGCCGGGGCCGGCGCTCTCGAAGACCGGCGAGCAGCTCCAGAACACGCTGCACGCGGTCGCGGCAACGCTGGACGGCGGGCGCCTGCCGGTGGCCGGGGTCCGCGAAACGGCGGAGGCGGGCCTGCTGCCCTTGCTGGGGGTAACGAGCGAGCGCGCGCCGGAGCATCTGGCGCTGCCGTCCGAGGATACCTGCCAGTATTGCACGTTCGGCCCCGTCTGTGGGCGTAGTTGGGAGCAAGCATGGTAAGCGCGAGCGAGCTGTTGCGGGCACGGGGGCTCGCCGAGGGGTTGTGCGTGGTCGGCGCGAGCGCCGGCAGCGGTAAGACCCATCACCTGACGAACGTCGTGCTCGGTGCGCTGCAGGGGGGTGTCGAACCGGCGCTGGACGTCGAGAGCCTGGTGGCGGTGACCTACACGACGCGCGCCGCGACCGAGCTGCGCTCGCGGATTCGGCAGCAGTTAGTGCGACGCGGGGAGACCGAAAACGCTCTGCGCCTGCCGCTGGCCCGCCTCGGCACGGTGCACTCCGTCTGCCTGTCGTGGATCGAAGACTTTGCCGTGGATGCGGGGCTGCCGCCGGGCGTACGAGTGTTGCCGGACGACGGCGGACTCGAGTTTCGGCGCCTCCTCGAGGCGTCCATCCCGGCGGGCCTGCAGGAGCGCTTGTCGGCACTCGGGCAGAGTCTGCACGTGAAATGGGACAACCAGCGCCGCCGCAGCGACTGGCTCTGGAACGTGTTCGAGTTGATCGAGCTCGCTCGCGCCAACCGCGTTGCCCCTGCGGCGTTGCCCGAGATGGCCCAGCGTTCCGCCGCGTGGATGGCAGAGCTCTTGCCCGCGCCGTCCCCGCGCGATCTCGACGGCGCGCTAGCGGGTGCCATCGACCGCGCTGCCGCAGATCTAGAAGCTTCGGCGGATCAAACCAAGACCACTCGAGGCGTGCTGGACGAGCTGAGAGCCATCCGGCGGGCGTTTGCGCAGGGGAGGGCCACCTGGAAGGAGTGGGCCGTCCTCGCCGGGCTCGAGCCCGCCAAGAAATCCCAGGAGCTGGTCGAGAACCTGCGTACGATTGCCGGCGAGTTCGAAGCGCATCCGCGCTTTCAAAGCGAGCTGCGCGAGATGATCTCGGGTGTGTTCGAGTGCGCCCGGCTCGGCCTCGAGCGCTACCAGAGTTGGAAAGAGCGTCGCCGCCTGGTGGACTACGTGGACATGCTGGAGCGCGCGCTCGGTCTGCTCGATCGGCCCGAGGTGGCGCGTGAGCTCGCCGAATGCCTGGGCATCGTCGTCGTCGACGAGTTCCAGGACACCAGCCCGATTCAGCTCGAGCTGTTTCTGCGCTTGCACCAGCTGACGCGACGTTCGACCTGGGTGGGCGACCGCAAGCAGTGCATCTTCGAGTTCGCGGGCGCCGATCCGCAGCTCATGGAGAGCGTCACCCGCTGGGTGAGCGCCAACGGTGGCACCGGCCAACAACTCCCGTCCAACTATCGCTCCCGCCCCGAGCTCGTGACCTGGTGCTCCGAGCTCTTCAGCCGCGCGCTCGCACCCTACGGCTACGCGCGCGAAGAGGTGGCGGTGTCCCCGCAGCGACGCGTTCCGGCGGAGCTCGCGAGCCTGCCCCCCATCGGCATCTTCTCGCTGGTGACCCGTACCGCAGAACAACAGGCCACCGCTCTGGCGCTCGGCATCCAGCGCTTGCTCTCCGCTCCGGGCCAAACCCCCGTGGTCGATCGCCAGACGGGTCGAGTGCGTCCACTGCGCGCCGGGGACATCGCGGTGCTGGTGCGCACCAACCTCGAAGCCGAGAGCATCGCGCGCGAGCTCGGGCAGCTCGGGCTCCGCGCGGCCCTGCCGCGTCCGGGCCTGCTCCGGACGCCGGAAGGCACGCTCGTCGACGCAGCGCTCTCGTTTCTCGCCGATCGTACCGATGGCGTCGCCTCGGCCACGCTCGACGCGTTGCACGGCTTTGGCGACGGCAACGCGGATCGCTGGCTCGAAGAGCAGATCCGGGCCTGCCACGCCCGACGCGACGCCGCAGCCGCCCGCGCCGCGGCCGCCCTCGACACCCCCACCGAGCCCGTGGAACCGGCGAACGACGTGGCCAACGAAGCTCCGATGAGCGGCTGGCGCGCCCAGCTCGCACCGCTCGCAGCTCAGACTCGCCAGCTCTCGCCGCGCGAGACCGTCGACGCCGTGCTGCAGGCGCTCGATCTGGGGCGCCTCGTGCTCGGTTGGCCCGACCCCGAGCAGCGCAGCGGCAACCTCGACGCCCTTCGGGCACTGGCGGACCGCTACGAGGAGACCTGTCGCATCACCGGCGCGGCAGCCTCGCTCGCGGGCCTGTTGCACTACTTCGACCAGGCGCGCGAGGCGCGCTGGGATGGCAACGAGATGCGTGCCAACGACGAGCAGCACTTCTCCCAGGGTCCCAGTGCGGTCGTCCTCTGCACCTATCATCGCTCCAAAGGCCTCGAATGGCCGGTCGTGATCCTGTCCAGCCTCGATGCCGCCCCCCGCGCGGACGCCTTCGGCGTGAAGATTCAGTCCCCCGAAGCCCCCCTCGACCCCGAGCGACCGCTCGAGGGCCGCTGGATCCGCTACTTCCCTCGGCCCCTGGCAGGCCGCACCAAGAGCCTGGGCTTTGCCGAACGCGAGGCAGAGTCAGAGCAAGGCCGCGAGGCGCGCCAGGACGAGCAGTGCGAGCGCGCTCGCCTCCTGTACGTCGGCTGCACCCGAGCTCGCGACCACCTCATCCTGGCGGCGCGCAACCGCAACGGCGAGCTCGCGACCCAATGGCTCGACGAACTGCGAGACTCGAGCGGCAGCTCCTTGCTCCAGCTGGCGATTGCCGGCGAGGCGGAGGAAAGCTCCGTCGTGATCAACGGGACACAGATCCAAGTCAGCGCGAGGGTCTGGCGGATCGACGTCGAGCCGAAGGAGGTAGGGCCGGTGAACGACACCACCCTGGTGCTCGCCTGGCACAGACCACCCCCAGCGCCCCCGCGCGAACGCTACTGGATCACCCCCTCCAGCGCCGCCGAGTGCTGGCACGGATTGCCCGAGCTGCGCATCGAAGAAGTCGTGCGCATCGGCACGCCCGTATCCGTACGGCGCAGTGGCGACGTCGACTGGGGCGCGTTCGGCGATACCGTGCACGGCTTTCTCGCTGCTGATCGCTGCGACGAACCGGCAGTGCGACTCGAACGCGCCACGCGGCTGCTCCAGGCGTGCAGCTCCGGAGCGAGCCTCGAGCCCGAATCGCTGATCGGACTGAGCGATGCGCTCCTTGCATTCGTAGAGAAGCGATGGCCTGGTGCGGTCTGGCATCGCGAAGTGCCCATTCGCGTGCGCATCGGCTCCGGCGACACCGCGCGCCGGGTCAACGGTGGGATCGACCTATTGCTGGAGACGACCGACGGCTACGTCGTCATCGACCACAAGACGTACGGCAATCCGGGCGAGACGGCGGTTCGCGAGCATGCCGCGCAGTACTTGCCGCAGCTGGCGGCATATGGGGCGGCGATCGAGGCGCTGGGGGGGAAGCGGGTGTTGGAGTATTGGTTGCACTTTGGGGTGGCGGGAGTTTGTGTCCGGTGCCCAGGAAAGCTCTCGAGCCGAGAGCTACCTCCAGGTAGGGCGGTTTGATCGCGCGAGCCTTGCCTCGCAGGTCTTCGTGATACTTCCGCGGACTCGGAGGGGCGCAGGTATGTGGCGCGGTGCACGCGCAGCCCGGCTGTGCCGAAGCGTCCTCGCCCTAGGCCCTGACGATGCTCTTGGCCGGCAACGGATTTGGCGCTGTGCAGGCGATGAACCTCGTCAGTTCAGCAACTAGATCTGTGCCGGTTCTACGCTGAACAACCGCTCCGTCGGGCAACGTGCGACCGAAAATGCAGCTGTGTCAACGCTGCATGATTGCGACGCCGTTGTGACAGAAGGCTCCGGCGGCTGCAGGGCCTCACCGGAGATGGGTTCAACATGCAGGGTGTTGGAGATCGGGATGTGGATCGGGGAGCTGGCGGGCGAGCCATTTCGACTGAAGTTATGCCAGTCCCAAGTGGCTCGTTGTGGCTGCGCGCGTGGAAAGTTGCGAAGCGTACGCGGCGTAGGGCGATCGCGCTGACATGCGTGGCGATTTGGCTGGCGCTGTTTTCGTTGCAGCGCCGGTTCGGGGTCGGGCCTTGGAATGCCGCGTATGAATCGCTGCGCGTTTTCTTCTTGAATGGTGCCTACGAGCCGGGGGCGCATGGCTGGGACAACGTGCTGGCGTGGGTTCTTCGGTTCCTCGCACCCCTGTTGACACTGGGCGCGCTGGGCGAGCTCGTAGAGCATTTCGGCCTGCTCCACGTACACACGTTCTGGTTTCGACTTACCGGGCGCAAGCATGTGATCGTCGTGGGACTTGGCAGCGTGGGTTTGGAGCTCGCGAAGCATCTGCGGACACGCGGTCACGCCGTTGCGGCGATCGAACGCGATGCGGGCGCACACACGGTTGACCTGGCGCGGGACGAAGGCATCGCCGTGATCATCGGTGATGTCGGGGAAGACGCGACCCTGTATGCCGCGCGAGTCGAAAAGGCCGCGGCGATCATCGCGACGACCGGCGACGATCTCGTGAACCTGGAGTGCGGTCTTGCGGCGGGGGAGCTGGCTGGTTCGAATCTACCTTGCTTCGTCCAGGTGGCGAACCGGATGCTGCGCAATCGTCTTGCGAAAGACAGGCATGTGATCCCGTTTAGCAGCTACGAGTGGGTGGCCGAGAGCTTGGTTACCGAGAGCTTCAGGTCGAGCGAACCCACCACGTCTCCGGGCGCGCACGCAGTATTCGTGATCCTCGGTCTGGGAAGACTGGGGGGCGCGGTATTCGAGCGCCTCGCGGCCAAGGCGATGCTGAGGCCCGACATGCAGGTGTTCGGCTTCGACAAGCTGGAGCGTGGGGAGCTGGCGGCGCCGTACGCGGCGCTCGGTGAGCGGATCGCAGTGGAGCTTCGAGACATCCGAGAGCAGGGGCTTCCGGAGAGACTCGCTCCGCACCAGCTCGGTCGGGACGCTCACGTACACGTGCTACTTTGCACAGACTCCGACGAAGAGAACTTGAGATCAGCGCTCGAGGTCAGTCAGCATTTCAGGGGAGTCGACGTCAAGGTCCTGGTTCGCAAAGTTCGAGAGCGAAGGATCGATCGGCACGAGATGCATCTGGATGGAGGCGTGCAGATCGTGGCGTTTTCGAGCGGCGTGCGGGATTTCCTGGGCCGGTATTCGACCGCCGACTTGTTGTCGGCGATCAAGCAGGCCCGGGACGTTGAGGCGAGTCGTTCGCTGCGACCATCACCGACGGCCGCGGAGGCGTGATGCGCCGGTCGCCGACGAAACTTGGAATGCTCGCCGCGGCTCTGAGCCGCCTTGCCCAGACCTTGCCAATGGCATGGCGGAATGATCTCTGTTGGCAGTAACCACCGTGCCAAGCTTCTTGCTATCGGCACCGCAGCATCGCGGTCTCCCTCGGAGCGAGTGCAAAGAAAGGAACACATCAAATGTCTAATCAGGAACTGCGTGACCGTGGCGGAAAGCTCATCGGAAAGATCAAGACGCTGAGCGGCGGAAAATTGGAGGGTCGTGACGCGGGCGGTCGGCTCAAGGGCACATACGATCCAAAAGCGGATCAGACGCGTGACCCTGGTGGGAAGCTCATTGGCAAGGGCAACTTGCTCTCCAACCTGATCGTATCTGATTGATAGGACACCCGAGCGAGAGCGGCGGATGTCTACTGTAGTATCGCCACCCGAGTCTTGCAGAGCCGCGGCGGCATGCTGGGCAGAAGCTCAACTCTGCATCGGGTGGCTCGCCTTCGACCGTTGCGTGTTCAAGCCAGGAGGCACGGAGCGGCAATCCCCCACAACCTCGTTCGGGTTAGGCCATGGCCTTCGACCCCAGAAACGCGGCGGCGCCCTCAAAATCCACCAGGTAATCCCCGACCATTTCTACCTGTAAAGCATCCGGCAAAACCCGCTGAAACTTGCTGAGCCGATACTCCGGCACGAGCGCCAGAATTTTCTGTCGCGTCTCGGGCTCGGACCAGAACCCCGGAACGCGAAGTGCCTCGAGCTGTTCGACCAAGGCGCCGTGGCTGAGGCCACTTCCCTTGATCTCCAGGTAGTGGTTGTTCGGCGTGACCTTCCAACGGCCCTTCCACTCGAGGGCGTATTTGAGCGTCTGGTTGATGCGCCCCCCAGCAAAGGTCCACCAAGTGAGGGTGCTGCCGTCGAACTGAATCGGTTCGTTGCGACGCAAGAGCTCACCGAGGTCGCCGCGCCATTCTTCGAGCGCCGCTTTCCCTCGGGCATCGAGGAACGGATACTCGTCGCGGCTGACGAGGATCTCCTTCATCTGCTGGCAAACTTCGATGCTGAGAAACTGGGGTAGAAAGCCGCCCCACATGGGCTTCTTGCCACGCGGGGCCGCGCGCACGCGGACGAGGCGCTCGGCGTGGTTGAGAGAGACGACCAGCCAGGCGCGCCCTGCCAAGAGGAAGGTGCTCATCTCCTCGACGAGGCCGTCGACGAAGTTTTGCTCGAGGCTGCCGAGCTCGCGCTGAGCTTCGGTCTCCACTTTGTACAGCACGGGGGTGGAGAAGACGGCGTAGAGCTCCATGAAGTTCTTCTTGCCGAAGACGCGCTCAGCCACTTGCCCCATGCTGAGCAGGCCACCGGACTCGAAGAGGTAGTCTTCGCGCTTCATGTGGTCGACGAGGGCGCGGTATTCGTTTTCGCTGATGCCCCGGAAGTCGGGGACGCGGCTGAGGAGCTGCCAGCAGCGTTCGATGCTGATGCCGCCATGGGCCTGGGTCAGCGTGAGCAGCTGGTGGACGAGGACGGGCCAGGCGCGGGTTTGGTCTTTGACGCTTTCGACCCAGCCGCGGGCGGCGAGCAGGACCAGGGAGGCGCTCTGGACGACCGAGGCGGCGTCTTCGCAGAGGAAGGTCATGTTGGCGGCGGTGCCTTCGCGGCGCCCCGTGCGGCCCATGCGCTGGAGGAAGGAGGAGACGGTGCTGGGAGCGTTGGCCTGGAACGTGAGGTCCAGGCCGCCGACGTCGATGCCGAGCTCGAGAGTGGAGGTGGCCACGATGCAGGCGTTGGTGCCGGTGGCGAAGCGTTGCTCGGCCTCGAGGCGTTCTTCCTTGGAGACGGAGCCGTGGTGCACGAAGACGTCGATGGCGTCGCCGCGCATGTGGTCGGCGACTTTTTCGGTGAGGGCGCGGGATTGGCAGAAGAAGAGGCTCTTCTTGCCGAGGGTCTCCCGCACGGCCTCGCGGGCGAAGTCGCTTTCGTCGTCGCGTAGGAGGATTTTGATCTGGCGTTGGGCCTTGGGTTTGGGCGGGTCGACGACGACGCTCGGTCGCTGGGAGCTGCCGGTAAGCCAGCGAGCGATCTGGTCGGGGTTGCCGATGGTGGCGCTCAGGCCGATGCGCTGAACGTCGTGGCCGGCTAGCGCGGTGAGGCGCTCGAGCACGCTCATCAGGTGGGCGCCGCGGTCGCTGCCGGCGAAGGCGTGGACTTCGTCGATGACGACGCTTTGAAGGCCCCTGAAGAGGCGCTCCGCCGGAACCCGCGCGGACATGAGCATCACCTCGAGCGACTCCGGGGTGGTCATCAAGAGCTCGCAGGGTTGGCGGCAGAAGCGCCGCTTCTGGCTCTGGCCGGCGTCTCCGTGCCAGACGAAGCGGTCGAGCCCCACCATCTGGGTGTAGTCGCCGAGGCGGACCTCCTGGTTGTTGAGCAGGGCCTTGATGGGCGCGACGTAGATCGCGCCGACCCCGCTCGGTGGCGCCTGGAGCAGCTGGGCGAGGACCGGGAAGAGGGCGGCCTCCGTCTTGCCTCCTGCGGTCGGGGCGAGCACCACGGCGTTTTTGCCGTCCAGGATGGCCTCGCTGGCGAGCTCCTGGACGGGGCGCAGCGCGGTGAAGCCGAGGTGGCTGGCGATGGCGTGCTGAAGGCGCTCGGGGAAGCGGGAGAACACGCTCATGGTCGGGCTTCAGACGTCAAACGTGGCGCCCGCGAAGGGCTCGTCTTCCGTGGGCGCATCCGGGGAGCGGCCCGCCATCACCGCCGCTTCTTGGGGGGTGAGCTCCGCGGGCTCGAAGCCGAGCAGGGCGTCGGCGTGCTGGTCCTCATTGTCGGCGAGGATGTCGAGGATGTTCACGAAGGTACGCAGGAACTGCCGGGGGACCACGCCGACGTCGCCGCGGAAGCCGGCCGTGACCTTGTCCACGAGCGCGTCGATGGTGGCTTTGGGAAAGCGGCGCTCGGCGTCCTCGGGGGGCAGATCGGGGTGGAGGGCGCGCAGGCGAACGGCCACCTGGATCAGGCGCTCGCGGTCGAAGGGCTTCAGATCGAGCTGCGGCTGGCGCAGGCTGGCCACGCCGTTGAACGCTTCGAACTTGATCCGGTCGTGCAGCGGCTCGAGGCCTTTGACGCCCTTGCGGTCGTCGAAGAAGATGGGCGTGCCGGTGACCACCCAGAGCAGGCCGGGGTAGCTGCTCGCCGCGTCGACGATCTGTCGGATGGCGTTGAGGGACTTGTCGCGGACGTCGCCGCGCATGCGCAAAATGGTCTCGACCTCGTCGATGACGATGACCAGACCTGCGTAGCCCGCGCTCTTGATGATCTCGAGAATGCCGCGCAGGTAGGCCATAGCGTCACTGCTGGAGATGTCCCCTTTGATGCCGGCGAGGCTCTTGCTGCGGGCAGCCACGTTGGGGCTGCCGGTAAGCCACGAAATCAGCGCCGCTGCCTCCTGGAGCTGCCCCGCTTGCTTGAGCTCGAACACCTTGCGCACGACGCGCACCATGTCCGCCGGGGCGCTGCCGCCGGGTAGGCCCCCGAGCTGCTCGTCCAGCTTGGCGAGCACTTTCTGATCGAACTCCGGGTCCTTTTCGCTGACGCCCAGCTCGAGCAGGCCCTCTTCGATCGAGCCGATCCAGCGATCGAGGATGTCGCCGAGCGCGCCCTGGGGGCATGCGGGCGTGCTGAGGCCGCTCACGACCTTGCGGTACAGCTCATCGAACTTGTAGAAATGGAGGTCATTGTCCGAAACCACGACGAAGCTCGTGGCGAAGGCCTTGCCGTTCTGCTGTTGCTGAGCGTCCTGCACGAGCAGGCTGGCCATGAACGTCTTGCCGCAGCCGTAGCCGCCGCGCAGAAACTTCACGTCCCCGCCGCCGCGCCGGGCTTCCTCGAGCTTGCGCCCGAGCTCCTTGCGGTGCCGTTCGACGCCCACGGCAAAGGCGTCCAGGCCGCGGCTCGGCACCGTGCCGTTGCGCAGGCGCTGAAAGATGTGGTCCGCGTCGCGTGAAGCCATGGTCAGTCTTTCCTCGCGTAGGTCTTCATGCCGCCTACCGTGCGTATCTCGACCTCGAAGGGCACGCGGGTGACGAGCTGGTCAAATTGGCGCGCAAAGAAGCGCACACGGCGCGACGAGCCGAGCACCGTGGTCAGCTCGGCCTCGTTGATGATGCGGCGCTCTTCGATGATCACGAACACCCGGCGATAGCCTTCGTCCTCGATGAGCTCCCTCCATCCAGGGCCGACGGCGGAGCTGGCGGCGGGACTGGCATTGGATCGAGGAGGTCTCGAGCTAGGCCGCGCGCCTGGCTCGATCGAGCGGGCCTTTGCCGAACGCCGGTTGCGCTGCACGTCGAAAAAGCCCTCGACCACCTTGCTCGTGACGTCCTCGAGTTCGTCGGGGTGGAAGATCTCGACCCGCACCTTCTCGTCGGCCTCGCCTTCGAGCTCGAACTCGACGAGCACCTCATCGCGGTTGGGGGGCACACGCAGCCGGCCTTCCTCCAGCACGGCCGGCGGCGAGGCATCGAGTAAGCGCAGCGCGATGTCCGGGCGGCCTGGGATGCGCAACGCCAACGTAATCGACTTCGAGGCGTGGAAGGCAAGCGGCGCGGTCGACTGCTCCTGGAGGCGCACCTGCACCCGCAAGCGCTGCCGCCCGAGCTGCGCCGGCTCGGCGCGTGCGATGACCTCGTACTTGGACGCCGTCTTTCCCCGGCGGGTAGCATGCTCGACGACGAGAACCGGGATCACCCGCTCCTGCAGGCTGTTGCCACCGTGCACGAAGGGCGCGACGCGGCCCTGGGGATGCCAGGCCACCGTGTCCGGTCGGAACAGCAGGTAGCGCGGCCGCTCGGCGTCGTATTCCAGCCCCGAAAACGGCACCTCCAACACCTCCTGGTCGCTCATGCCGGAGGGCGTCGCCGACAGCGCATGCCGCCGCTCCGCCGAGCCGCCGCCGGGGAAGGGTTGCGACTCGCTGGTGCTATCCTGGAGCAGAAAGCCGTGGTCCGAAGCGATCACAAAGCGCTCCACTCCCGCCTGTCGCAGGAGCGAGATGGCCGACTTCAACAGGGCCAGCGTGTTATCGAACGTCGCCAGGTGAAAGCCATGCTCCCCCGCCTCGTCGAGCTCCCGACTGTGCACGACCACGAGCTGCGATTGGAGGCTCAGCCGCTGCTTGAGCGCGGCGAGGTCTAGCTCTTGAAACGCCTCGAGCTCGAGCTCTACGGCGGGGCTGCCCAGGCTGCGCTCGCTCATGCAGCGCGCGCGGGTGGCCGGCGCGCTCACCACGTACTCGCCCGAGCGCAGGCCGAGCAGTTTCTCCTGGCTGAACGCCACGTTCAAACGACCGTTGCGAGCGACCGGCGCGAGCGCGTTCATGCCGATGCAGGTCAGCGTGGGCAGCTCCGCCAGGCGGCCCTTAATGGAGACCGTGTATTTGTCGCGCTTCAAGTCCTCGCCCAGGCTCTGCGCCATCTCAAAGCGCAACGCGTCGACGAGCAGAAACGCCGTCTTGCCGCCCTGCTCGATGCAGGGCTGCACCACTTGTTCGTACACCGCGCGCTGGCGATAGCCCGTGCTCGGCAACGGACCCCGACTGATGCAGAGCCCGTGGAACGCTCGGTTCATGGCGTTCGCCCAGGCTCGGTAGCCCTGCCGCACGGCGCGCAGCACTTCCAGCAGCGCGCCGTAGTCCGAAAGGTCCGAGGAGATGACGGCGCGCTGCCGCTGCTCGAACACCCGATGCAGTCGATCCACCTCGGCCAGGCGCTCGACGTATCGGTCTACGGCCTCCTCGAGCGACGCGCAACCCGCGAGTCCGCCCGCGTGCGCCACGAACGCTCGCCCGGCAGCCGCGCCCAGCTGAATCACCTCCCAGGTGCGCCCGAGCTTCGGATCGCGCTGCACCCAGAAGCATTTCGCCGGCGTGCGCTCGGTGGCAAAGCCATGCGCGGCCTCCCAGTCGCCGTCGGCCAGGGCGCGCAGCGCCGCCTTGCGGGTCGCGGCCTCTTCGAAGCTGAAGGTGTCAATCGAGCCCAGAGCACTGGCCCCGTGCGCCGCGCGTTCCTCACCCAGGTGATCCTGAAACTCGAGCGCCAGCTCTTCGTAGATGTCGGGCTGCTCGGCGCGACAGCGCGCCACCAGCCGCCGGCACTCCTTCGCGAGCGGGCCGAGCTTGCCGAGGGGCAAGAGCTCCGGCGTCTTCGGCGGCTCCTTCAAGTCGTGCACGAACTCGACCGCCATCAACCATCGGCTCACCAGGCTCGCCAGCGCCGCCGCGCCGAGCGCCTGCTCGCCCAGCACGAACGCGCGCCAATCTTCGTGGATCCCGAGCCCACGACGAACGAAGTCGAGCACCTTCTCGCCCTCGGCCGGCAAGTGCTGCGTCAGCCGCGGGTCTCCCCGCAAGAGGCTCATCACCACGTCATCCAGACCGAACGCCTCGAGCAGAATGCCCAGGTCATCCCGCGGCGCGTCGCGCAAGGACGCCAGCCAGCGATCGGCGCTCTCGAGCGTCAGCGCCGCGCTCCCGAGGAACGCTTCCGTCTCCTCGGGTCGGGCCACGCCCTTGGCCGCTTCCCGCACCAGCGTGCTGAGGCTCTTTTCGAAGCTGGTCCCCGCCTTGTACAGCTCGTAGACGGGCGTATCCTCGACGGTCTTCTTGTTCAACCCCGGCAAGTGGACGAGCACGTGCTCCGGCTCGAGCCCGCTGCCGTAGCGCTCGAGCGCCAGCATCAGCTCCAAGTAGCTGCGGCGATACCCGACGACCGGGTAGGGGAAGTCGAGCGGCGCCTGACCGAGCGCGTCGACGAACCCCTGATACTGCCCTTCTGCATCCACCCACAACACGAGACCGCGCTCGCGCACCTTCTTGGAGAGCTCGGCCGCCAGGGTGCGGCTCGCTAGTGCGGTCACGTCGCTCACACCGCCACCTGCTCGTCATCGAGGTCATCCGACTCGACTTCCGAGAGCGCAACGTCGTTGTCTGGAGGCTCGCTGGCAGAGCCTCGGGCGAGGCCAGGACCGCGCGGCTGCGGCGGATCTGTGTCACCTTCGGGTGGAGGCTGGCGCAATCTCCCGCGGCGGTCGCGCTCTTTTTGTTGAATCGCGGCAGCCTGCTCCGAGTGCTCGGCGAGGAAGCGGGAACGGTGCTGCGCGGCGTCCGCTTCGTCGATGGCGAACTCGGGACCGATCTCGTGGGCGAGGCGAAGCTCCCAGGCGTAGGCCTTGGCCGGGTGATACTTCCAGAAACATCCGTGCGCCACGGCCAGGCTCGGGTCAACTCGGCATTTGTCGTCAACCCGTTTCGGGAAGTAGAGTGCGGCGAGGTGAGCCCAGTCGTAATCCTTGCGGCCCTTGGCTTCGCACAGCTCTTTCCACCACTTCTTGGGGTCTTTCCACTGCGGCTCGAGCAGAGGCCACAGCGCGGCGCTGTTGATCATCACGCCGTCGTCGAGGTCCAAGTGGAAAGGAGCGTCGGCCGCGCGCGGGGGACGATTCGCGGCTGTCGGAGGAGCACCGCGTTCGGCGCATTCGGTGACCTTCGCGATGAAGTCCGCGAGTTCGTCGCGGAGCTTCTTGATTTGCGTGTACTGGCGATCGGCGCCGGACGCGGTCTTGCGGTCGCTGCTGGCGCGGGCTTGGTTGAGGTCGGCGATCGTTTCGTCGAGCTGACGCAGGTTCGGGTGCAGGTGATCCGCGAGGAGGGTCTGCAGCGTGTTGTCGGTCCAGCGGTGGATGCTGATGAAGGCGACGAAGCTCCTTTGGGCACTCGAAAGCGGGAAATAGATGGGACGGTTTTCGTAGAGCTTCTTGTGGTAGGCGAAGAAGTCTTTGCGTAGCCAGTCGCGGAGATCTTGGCGGGTACCGTTGAGGATGGCGGGGGCGTGGTCGGTCCAGGCGATGGCGACGGGTGCTGCGGCGGCGTGGGAGAGGGAGTCGGGGAGGGTTTCGCTGCCGCTCAGGTAGAGAATGCCGGCCGGGAGTGCGGTGCCGGGGGACTCGGTGAGGATGCCTTCTCCGTTGGCTCCGAAACGGCCCAGGGCTACGCCGACAGCGAAGGAGACGTAGGCAACTGGCTCAACGTGGTCACATTCGGGCTGGTAGGGCGGAAGCGGTTCGCCCTTTGGACGATCGACCGCACTTTTGGCCCAGTCTTGCGCATAGCGCCAGGTGGAGGGACCCGGATTCTTGAATTCGACAGAACCTTCTCGGCGCGACTCGTGAGCATCGAACGCCGCATTGATTTTCGAGTCGATGGTCGCAGTCCCCTCGATCGGGAACAGCGCTAGGCGCTTCACGTCACCGACTTGAAAGTGGATTGTTGGATTGAGTGAGCTCAGTATGTACCGCGCACTCCTCGAATTCAGCGAGCAGCAGACGCTTGCCATGTCGCGTGAATACACCGAAGAGCCCATACTGTCGCAGACACTCAAGTATCGATGCGTCCGTGCCGAGAATGTCGAGCCGATGGGTGTAAACGCTACCCCCCTTTGGAAGAACATGCCTTCGTTCCGAAGAGTCGCCCCTGTTGAAGTCTGCGCGGCAACACGGATTGCGAGAGCTCGGTGGCGCCACCTCACTAAATTGGATAGCGGCTCGCGCCACGCGGTTCCTTTGCCACCCATCACATACGGAACCCAATCGAGATCAGTCGCTTTCAGTGACCAGCAATCCTTGTTTAGCTCAATTGGTCCCAGTTCCCATGGGCGCCGAACACTTTGAGCATTGTCTCCTGTGTCTATCCCTTTGCTAACAGTATTCGTCGCCCCCAGCTTTGGAGCACGCGCGTACGCGTCAAGGAATTCTTTGCCCCACCAGTACACCAGCGGTGTGCCCTCGATGCCGGAGAGCTTCGCCACGTCGAACTCGTTGCGCCCCACCTGCGCCAGCACCGCGGCGCGCTTGCGTCCCGTTCGCGCGCGGTCGTAAGATGCGTCACTGACGGCGGTAGGTTGAGTCGCGACTGAGGGGTTGCTGAATGGCTTCCGCTTCGCAATTATGCTGCCAGCAACTGCGAGGACTTCATTGGGCACGTCATCGAATGCGCCGCGATCAAAGTCGCCGAGTGCTCGCAAATCGAACTTATTGACGAGATACTCGCGCAAGTCTTGAAACTGACTCAAAAACATCCAACCGCGCATCGTCAGCAACGCGCTCACCCCACCCGGCTTCGCCAACGCCAGCGCCCGCTCGAGAAAGCAGGCATACAAATCCGCCTTCGCCCGCGGATAGTACCGTTTGAACCAATCCGCTTCAGCGAGCTTGCTCATGCCCTGATACGGCGGATTGCCTACCACCACGTCGTAAGCATCATCCCGCACGATCTCGAGAAATCGCACCCCCGCCGCCACCTGCTCGCCGTCGAGCCGCAGCCCGAGCTCCGCCCGCGCCGCATGCGCATCGAGAAACTCCGCAAACCAGCGCCGCACGACTTCCTTCGAGTTACCAGCTTCCGCGTGGGGCGCCTTCCGGAGCGCACCCCCCGCCTGCTCCAGGACCTCCTCGATCTCGCGATCGACGAGAAGCAACGTGCCCAGGTGGTCGACGCCCGCGAGCTTCTCGATCAGCTCCACCTTGCGCTGCCGGGAAATGGGGAACGCCTCCATGGCCGCGCACAAACGCTCGAACGCCGGGTCATCCTTGGGCAACCCCGCGAGGCGAAACGCCGGCGCGACGAGGTTCATCGCTCGCAGCCTGACTTTCGGAGCATACAGCCTGGCCTTCAACCACAGCCCCGCCGCCGCCAGCTGCACCGCGCGCGGATCGATGTCCACCCCGTGCAAGTTGTTCTCCACGACGGATCGCCCGATCTCCTCGGCCGTCCACGCCTCGCCCCGGTGGCGCGCCTCCTCCTCGTGCAGCGCCGCGAGCAAGTCGAAGGCAACCACCAGGAAGTGCCCCGAGCCGCACGCCGGGTCGAGCAGCTTCAGCTCCCGGATGCTGGCCGGAGCGCTCGCGATCGCCTCCTCGGGCAGCGGTTGGGACACCCAGTACTTCCAGCGCTCCTCGAGCTCGCTCTCGAGCGGCATCAACGCATCGAGCGCCACCCCGCCGGCCTCCCGCTGCTGTCGCCAATCCGCCCTGCGTGCCTCGAGCGTGTCCCGCACCTGATGGAAGTCCGGCGTCCAGCCGTTCTTCGCACACATGGCCAACCACGTCTGGCCTACGCTGTTGTGCAGCAGCCACTCCACCATATAGCGCTCGGTGAACATCTGCGTTTTGGGCGCAATCTCGTGCGGCTCAATCTTCCCGCCGCCAGAGATCTTCGCGTCGAGCGCCTCCCGCGCCGGGTCGTTCCAGAACTGGTACACCCACCCCAGCGTCATGTCGTCGCCCCAGGCGCGCGCTAAGGCCTTGTCATTGAGCGCATCGATCACCTCGCGCAGGCTGGCCGCCGGCACGGGGAACAGCTGCGTGAGCCCCACCGGGCCGAACAGCCCCGGCAGGTCGAGCGCGAGCTCGGCATACAGCATCTCCAGCAGCGCCGCGTAGCCGCGAGTGTCGTCTCCCTGCAAGGCGTGGCTGTAGTGAACGAACTCGTCCCGGTAGGCGGGGCTCTCCCACCCTCCGCTCACCAGCGCGGGCGTGACCAGCCCGTGATGCTCCAGGATGCGCACGAACACCAGGCGGTTGAGCAACGTGTAGGCCGCCTCCTGGACAGCCTCCCCGCGGAAGCGCTCGCGCAGGGCCTTCTCCGCCGCCTTGGTCTTGCGCTCCGGGGCAGGCGTGGCGCGCACCTGCTCCTCCATCCACTCCTCCAGCCGCTCTCGCTTCGCCCGTCGATCAGCGGGGAGCTGGGCTCTCTCGCGCGTAGTTTGCAGGCGGTACTCGCTCTCGGCGGCCTCATCGAGCGACTCGAGCAATCGCTGCCTGAGCGCACGCACGGTCTTGCGCAGGGCCTCTTTCGTCGCCGAGTCGAGAACGGTTCTTCGCATGCAGCCCCTGTGTGAGGAGGTGCACCCGCTCACCGCCGGCTAAGCGCCGCAGACGTTCACGGGTGCCGTGCCGCCGTCAACGCTGCACCAGAGTTGCACAGTGTTTCAGGACAGCTCACCCGACGTACGGCACCGCAAACGGCGCGCCCAAGGGGCTCGGGGCCCCCAGCAAGGTGAAAGCGGCGACTTTATGTCGCTGCTCTGCTTTGGTGACATCGTCACTGGCGGGGCGTGTTCGCCGTACACTCGAGCCGATGCGCGCCTGGCGCCGCTGGCGCCGTTGCGTCTGACGCGAGGCGCGGTGGCCTGCCTGCGAGCTGTGAAGCAAAGGCCTCGCCGCGGGCTGTGCGCTTCGGCCCACTATGTGTGGACGTCTGCGCGCTGAATCAGGCTCCTCATTTTCGAAAAGCGGAGAGCGTCGAGAATCGCCATCGACCTGAGGCTCAGAGGCGGTGCCTTCGTGAACTCCACCGAGCCGAAGGAAGCCCGACTGCGGCTGGTGTCGGCGTTCCGTGCTGTCGTCTCGGCTGATTCAACGCGACATTCTCACGGAGCGACGTCGCAGTGGAGGGGCTAGGCCGCTTCGGCCTCCGCAGCAGTAGGTCGTAACTGAAACACGCCCGCCAAGGTCCGAGAGCGGATCGGACGACAGACGGCCGAGAGGGACCCATTGACGACTGCCCGCCTACAAGTTCAGCTCCCCAGACCATCGGCGCCACGCGTGCTAGAGGGCTTCAGTGTCGAGCAGGTGCGTGTTGCCGCGGAGCGCGAGGTTGCCCATCGAATAGAGACTCACCCCCTTTTCCGCGCGCTCGCCGCTCGCCATGTTCCCAGCGACCCGGTGGCGACGCGCCGGCGTCTCTTGGCCCAGTCGCTCCGTCTGACGGACACGATGGCACCCCTGGCCTACCAGCAAGCACGCGAGGCGCAGCGGGTGCTCGGTGTCCGCGGAGAACTGGAGCTGTATCAATCGGGCGGGCGTGAGAATGCGGCGATTCACCTGATCGAGTCGCCCGTGCTCGTGGAGATTCAGGGCCGCCTGCTACCTCTGCTCGATCCGGGGACTCTCAGCGCCGTCTTCGGGCATGAGCTGGGTCACTACCTGGCGCACGGACCCTGGAGCGAAGCCGGCGCCGTGCATGTCGTGGCCCTCGCTGCCGGAAGGATGCAGAATTTGCCACCGGACCTGGAGAGCGCGCTGCACGCGCTCAGCGTCCTGCGCGAGCTGACCGCGGACCGCGTCGGGCTCCTGGCGAGCCAAGATCTCGACGCGGCGCTTCGCCTCGAGATGGTGGCCACGACGGGGCTGTCTGCGGAATCACTCACCTGGGATACGGCAGCTTACCTCGTCCAATGCCAAGAGTTGATGCAATCAGTGCTCGCTGATGGCGGAGGCATTTATGCTTCGTCGCATCCGGAGCACAGCTTGCGCGCCTACGCCATCTGGCTCTTCAGCGAGACCCGGGAATATCATGCACTGACAGGCCGAGGCTCAGGCCATCGAGCACTCGCCGAGGTGGACGCCCAACTCTGGCAACTGCTCGGGTCATCCAAGGTCGCCGCAGACGCCAACTATCACATGCTGGACGAGCCGCCTCGGGAGCTGCAGGAGTGTGCGCTCGCCGCTTGTGCCATCGTCGCTCACGCGGACGGAAACCTGGCGGACGAAGAGGTCACCGTCATCGAGAATACGTTCGCGCCACTGGTGGGCGATTGGCGAGACTACCTCGATCTCGATTTCGCGCATGCGCGCTTTCGCGAAGCGGCGCCCATCATCGCCACAGGAGGCTCCGATCTTACGCACTCTCTTTTTAATCTGCTCATCCACGTCATGGGGGCGGATGGCACGATGGCGCGCGAAGAGGCCGCAGCCATTCTGTTCGTGGGTAGCGCCCTGGGTTGCGAAGAGCAATACGCGCGCCGGCTCGAGTCCGCGCTCAGGTCGCTGCGCGTCTCGCTCGCGCTCGAACAAGCCCGTTCCACCCCCCTGCCGCTCCCTGCGCGCAACGACGAGGTGGCCGACGCCTTTCAAGCCTTCCTCGCCGGGGTCCTGCGGCGAGGCGAGACCGTTACGACACTGCGTCGTATCGTGCGCTTGCTCGGAAGCGCGGCCCCCAACGGTGAGCTGCTCACACGGCTTCGAGTCCTTCTAGCGGCGCGCGGCATCGTCACCGAGACCGACCTCGAGCAGGTGGGGCTGGACGACCGGATCCACCTCAGCGCCCCGGCGGCGATGGTCGAGCCACCGTCGGCGCCGCCCGCGCCCGAGCTGGAGCCTTCCCGGAAGAACCTCATCCGCGCCCTCACGCGACTGCGGGAGCAGCTCGTGTCGGGCGACGGTCGAAGCCCGTCGGTTCGAGTTCGGACCACCCGGCGAGGCCGGATATTTGACCTGTACGAGATTGAGAAGATCACGTCTGGTCGGGCCGAACGAGCCTTGCTCCAAATCCGAAATCGCGAAGTAGCGCTGCTGGTTGACCCCGAGGAGGCGGGGCAACATCCAGCCGCCAAGAGGGCGGCGTCCGAGCTTCTGGCGCTCGACCGCGAGCAGCGCGCACGCCTCGAAGAAACAGGCGCTAACGACTTGTTCCTGGGCTATCCGCTCGTGGCGGGCGACGTGGTGTCGGAGCACGGCGGAGCGTACTTCGTGCGGGGGCCCCTCGTTCTCTACCCAGCCAGTCTCGAGCGGCAGGGGAAAGGTGCACCTGGCTACCGCGTGAGCGCGCGCGCCGACGACCCCCCGATCATCAACCAGTCGTTGCTTCGACTGATCTTTAACAAGACCGGCCTGAACTACTCGGATGAGCTCGCGGACGAGCTGGATGAACTGGTGGCCAGTGCGGACACCGAGGCTGTCCTCGCGCAGCTCGGCAAGTATGGGTTGGCCATCACCGCACGTCCATCCGCCCTCTGCCAGCTTCAAGAGGTGAGCGTCGACGCGATTGTTCGAGCGCCGGGGCTGGAGATTGAAGAATGTGCCCTGCTCGGCATCTTTCCGCAGTCCAGCTCCGATCTGCTGCAGGATTACGACGGCCTGCTCAAGGCGCTCGGGGACCCGCGGCAGGATGTTGGCAGCATCATGGGGGCTGCAGACGTGCTGCTACCTGAGGCGCTCCGGCGCGCGACCCCGGCTGATGCTCGGGCAGGGCTCGAGGCTGAGCCGACCGCGCCGGTCGTGGCCGCCGATCCCGTCCAGCGACGCGTCATCGAGGAATGCCGGCGCAACGTCGCCATGGTGGTCGATGGTCCGCCCGGTACCGGTAAGAGCCAGGTCATCGTGAACCTGGTCGCCGATGCGCTCCGGCGGGGAGAGCGGGTCGCGGTCGTTTGCGAGAAGCGCGCCGCGCTCGATGTCGTCTACCAGCGGCTCGAAGCCCTGGGTCTGCGGCACGGAGTTGGCATCGTCCACGACGTGCATGAGGACCGCAAATCCCTGTACGAGCAGATCTCGACGCGCATCGAAACGTTCGCTCCGCAACCCGTCGATAATGACGAGAGCGCTCAGCGCCGTCGCGAGCACCACGAGGTCTGTCAGGCGCTCGACGAGCGGTCGAAGACTCTGGCATCGAAAGACGCGAGCTCTCTCACCGTCGGCCAGCTCTATTCACTCGTCGCGGGGGTCGAGCTTCCACACGTCGCGCCTGACCCGGCGCTTGCGCGAGTCACCAAGAGCGACCTCGAATGCTTCCTCGACGCGGCGACCCACCTATATCCGTTGAAGGATCTATGGACCGTTGGCTCGGTGTTCCGCGATCCCAAGGGGCAACAACCCCGCAAGAACCTGGCCACCTGCGGAGCCGACGACCTTCGACAGCTCGAACACGTCGGTCAAGCGGCAATCCAGGCGTCTCGAGGCTATGGGCAGCGACTGAAGGCCTGCCCTGTGCCCGTCGGGGTCGTTGCGCTGGCTCAGCCGGCGCTGCAGCGAGCGCAAGCCTCGCATATCGACCGTCAAGACGAGGCGGGTCGAGAGTACTTTGGCACGCTCTTCCGCCTGAGCTTGACAGCGCCGGAGCGGATCGCGTCATTGACGGAAGCAAAAGCTGCGCATGATGGGGCGGCAGAAGCGTTGGCGCGATTCGAGAGACCCGTGGACTTTCCCGAGTCGCCGGAACTGTTACACGCTCTTCAGTTGCTGAGGCGCTGGGCTGGCCAATGGATGCGGATCTTTGTTTGGAGCTGGTGGCGGGCACGCGCCCAGGTGCGCACTGCATTGATCACGGCTTGGCCCGATCGCTCGGCCGAGCCGTTCCACCCGCCCTTCGTCAAAGAGGTGTACGACCGATTTCAGGCAAGCAAAGCCTGGCGCGTCATCTACGCATGCCTCGGCTCCTTGGGGCTTCGCGGGCACGCTCCCGCGACGGCGAGCGGGTTGAGCGTGCTACTCACCCGCCTGGCGGCGCTGGGCCAGGCCGCGAGCGAGATCGTCCAATCACGCGCGACACTGATTTCCGCGGGGGCGTGGCCCTCGGACGTAGACGCAGCTGGTGCGCTCGCGGCGTGGGATGCCAGTGTCGACGAGCGACTCTCTCTGCTCGAAGCTCGAGAGCGTCTGGCAGCGACAGGCCGTGCGGTTCGCGCCGTGTTTCCCTGGGTTGACGAACTTCCCGCCGCGGCGCAGCTCGAAACGTTGTCGGCTGCTCTCGAGAGAGACGGAGAACGCCTCGTGGAGGCGGACCGCCACCTGAACGAGGCCCAGTCCGCTTGTTCCATCGCGGCGGCGCTGTTGGATGCCGTCGTCAGTCTCGCGGGTGACCACGGCGCGGATCGCTGGCGGGCGCTACTCACCACGGCTTGGGCGGAAGCTCGGCTCCAGCACCTCGAAAGCCAAAATCGACGACTGCTGACGCTTGGGACTGCCCCCGACGATCGCGAGGAGGCTCGTCAGGCTGGCAAGCTCGCGGAGCTAGAGCTCACGCTTTCCGAACTCGAGGTCGAGCGCATCCTGTCACGCATGGATCGTGCCGAGCTTCTGCACATTCCCCCCGCGGACAAGGGTAAGCGGCGGACGCCAAAGCAGAAAGTTCGCGAAGAGTTGCTCAAAGAGGTGAAGAAGAAGACGCGGGTGCTACCTCTGCGGACGTTTGTTCGGCGCTTCGCGGCGGAGGGCCTGCTCGATCTGGTGCCCGTCTGGCTGCTGTCACCCGAGACCATCGCCATCCTGTTTCCACGTCAGCCGCTCTTCGACCTCGTAGTGTTTGACGAAGCGTCCCAGTGCACGGTCGAAGCAGGCCTGCCCGTGCTGGCGCGCACTCGACGTGTCGTCGTCGCTGGCGATGAGAAACAGATGCCCCCGAGCTCTTACTTTGCCCTGAGCTCCAGCGACGATGACGACGCCGAGGAGCCCCAGGACCAGGACGGGCGAGAGATGCGGGACATGCTCGGCGCGGAGTCACTGCTCAATCTGGCCCGCAGCCGCGTGCCGCACAGCGGCCTCGCCTGGCACTACCGGTGTCGGGACGAGTCCTTGATCGCGTTCTCGAACCACGCCCTATACCACGGCGAGCTGCTCACGATTCCGGCCACCTCTACACCGGCCGCCCCCAGTGTCATTCACTGGGTGCCTGTCGCGAATGGAACGTACGACGCCGGCGCCAACCCGCCGGAAGCCGAAGCGGTGGTGGACCTCCTGCACCAGCTCCTGGCGCGTGAGGCCCGTCCCAGCATCGGCGTCGTCACCTTCAACCTCAAGCAACGCCGGACCATTCTCGACGCCATCGATGCACGATGCGTCTCCAACCCGGCGTTTGGTCGAGTCTGGCGCGACTCGAACACGGGTGAATCTATCGACCAGCGCCCCTTCGTCAAGAACCTGGAGAACGTCCAGGGCGACGAGCGTGACGTCATCATCTTCTCACTCGGCCATGCGCCGCAGGAGCGCCGACGGGCAGGCATCGCCACCGGCGAGGTCTACGTGCCGGCACGTTTCGGTCCCTTGGGTCAACGTGGGGGTGAGCGACGGCTCAACGTGGCAATTTCTCGCGCCAAGGCCGAATGCTGGGTCGTCGCTTCATTTTTGCCCTCACAACTGTCCGTCGCCAAGAGTCGCCATGTCGGCCCCGGACTCTTCAAGCAGTTTCTGGAGTTCGTTCACCACATGAGCGGAGGGCGCCACAAGCCCGCCGAACAAGTCCTCGACCTCGTGCGCGAAGTGCGCCTCTCCGCGGCCCATCGGGATCGGCCGGCGCCCATGGAAGCCTATACGCCGCTCGTCGTGCAGATACACGATGCGCTGGAGAAGGAAGGCGTTCCGCTCCAGCTGCACGTCGGATCTTCCCAGTTTCGCGTCCCGCTCGCCGTTCTCGACCCCAATGACCCAACGCGATTCGTCTTGGCCATCATCCCCGAGGAGGGAAGCCCCGACGAACCCCCATTGACGCCGTTCGATCGCTACGTTCACCGACCCAGCGTCCTGCGCGACCGAGCCTGGCAAACGCTCCGCGTCACGTCGGCGACGTGGCGGAAGCGACGCGAAGAGGTAATCCGTCAGATTCTCGAGCTCGTGCCCGGGGCGCGGGGGGCACTGCAGAACGAGGTCTGGACGAAGCACCGAGAAGCATTGCGAGCGCCACCGCCGCCAGGCAAAGCGGAATACCGGCCGGCCGTGCCCCACGGGAACGCGGAGACGCCTCGGCAAGTGGAGCCCACCGCCGATGAACAGCCAAGCACGACGATCGCGGATGAGACGCCGGAGTGGGCTCGCAACATCGAGAATCCACGCTTCAGAAAGGCGCTCCTTCACATCTACACGCACGGCTCGTTGAACGAGACCGAGCTCGTCAACATCGTGGGGGGGCCTCGCCATGCCCGCTCATTTGCGCGGGAGCTCGACGATTGGCTCGAGATCCTACCCTTCCGCGTCGAGGTACAGCACGCGGGTGGAACGAAGCTGTATCGCAACCTGGGTGCTCGATGACTTCGCCACCGACTTGTCTGCATCCGGCGCAGCGCAGATACCTCGCGGAAGACCTTGTCCGCCGCCGCCGCTCGGACGAGCACGGACCGATGGGGAGCCATCGCCGCTCGCAGTGCCGGGTATTGGAGAAATTGTCGAACGGGGTAGCATCGCCCGCATCGCCGTCGCTTACTGTCGGCTCGATCTCGCCCGGACTCGCCTCGCCGGTTGCGCTCATTGGACCGATCCCTCCTTGATTGACTGGACCGCATGTCGCGACCGTAAGCCAGCCTTGGTCTCGACCGAAGAACCGCGCGTTCTCGAATGGCCGCCATGAGGCTTAATGCAGCCGGATTGCCCCACCGAGGGTTTTGTGGTTCAATTTGGCCGTGGCTCTGGTTCTAGACGACAAGGCCCGGGAAAACCTCGAAGCGGCTGAACGGTTGCTACAGGACGAGCAGGGTAGAGACTGCTTGCCGAATGCCGTGGCCAGTCGCGCGTACTACGCGGCCTACCTCGCGGTCGCGCACGTCGCACAGACAGGCGGACTGCCATTCACCTCGCCAAGGAGCTACTATCGGCACGATTCGTTGCCGGATGTCGCAGCTCGGCACCGGGTGCTCGACCCCTCAGGAGCAGTCGTTTTGCGCTGGCTCTACGGCTTGCGATTGAAAGCCGACTACACCGAAGAGCCTGTCGAGTTCGACGACGCGAATCTCGCCTATGAGAAGGCCAAACTCTTAGTGGAGACCCTGACGCCATGACGACCGAGGACGTGCCGGCGGTTGTCGCCCAGCTCTTGTGGCGCCCAGTCCGCTGGGCGCCTGAACAGGCCCTCCTTGGAGAGTTCGATGGGGACGAGCGGACGCTTCAAATATTCAATACGGAGCTCAGCGACCAGCTGCGTCTGCTCGAGCAGCTGGAGCAATACCGACCCTGGTTGGAGCGTTCAGCGGGCGGCCCCATCGTGGCCATCTTCTTTTCAGTGAAGCAATCGCTCCGTCATGCTGATTTCGTGAGCTCGTTTTCACTCGAGCCGCCGATTCGCCGGGTGCCACGGCATGCCGTGCCTTCTCTAGCGCCTAATTGTTTGGACACCGACAACGACTCCGGTCCCCATCGGCGTGTGGCGTGAAATGTACCTGACCGCCCAGCATGTCCGGAACCACACAGGAGAAGAGGAGGTGCACGTCTATCTCCACGTCCATGGCGCCGATTCAGCTGCGTTGAAGGATCCTCTTTCGGTGCCACAGCGCAATCCGGGGCGTCTCGTCAAAGACTCGTCGCCACGGCGGATACCGCCGGGTGGCAACACCGTGATTGCCTATCTGGATATCGTTGCCGATGACGTGATCGGGGCCGGCGCGCACTCCGAAGCAAGTGCCGATCCCTACCCATGGTGGCAAGCCGCCCTCGAATCCGTTGGCAAGACCATGAGCCGTGAACCCACTCCCTGGGTCGTGGATGTGGCCGGGGTACACGTCATCTTCAGCGCGACCCCTATGCCATCGGTGACGGAGGAATACGAACGTCTCCTCGCGGCAGCGGTCGCGCGCTGGGCTCGATGGCGGAAGCAGGGCGGCGCGCACGGTAGCTAGCTGCGAAGGTAGCGGTGCTCTGCATCGCTCACGCCGACCCCCTCGGCTTCGTCCGCACCCCGGACTATCGCAGTCGTACCCGGTGGTTGCCCTCCAGCTGATGGAGGATCTGCTGTCGCACCTCGGCCAAGAGCCGGTCGAGCTCTGCCGGCGTGCGGATCATTCTGCCGCCCAGCTGAAGCGACACCTCGACGGTGGGCTTCTCGCCCAGCTTCTCGAGCAAGTCGTCGAGGTGTGCCACGGCCTTCGCGTGCGCCGTGTCCAGTCGGGACCCAAACAAGCTGTCGAGCACCGCGAGTTCCGGCTGGATCGCCTTCGCATCCGTGTTGAGCGCGGAATGTTCACGCAGTGGGGCGATCACCTCGTACTGAGCGTCGGGGCTGAGACGTTCAAAACCCTCCCGGCGTTTGACCCAGTCGACGGCGGCATCGACCTGGGCGGCGTGCTCCTGGAGGATCGCCTGGCGGCGTTCTCGGTAATGGTCGAGCAGTGCCTGGGCCTGGCTCCGGAGCTCGACGATGCCCTCCCACGGCCGATCGCCCCCGAGGTGCTCGGCGAGAGCGCGGGCGGCGCCATGCAACGCCTCCGGCGGTGCCAGCGGTAACAGCTGGGGCCAGTGGTACTGTTGAACCGTGTGGGCCACGCTCAGCGCTTCCAGCGCCTCGTCCCCGAGATCGGTCTCCATGCGCCGCAGCAACGCCAGCCCTTCCCGCAACACCGGCAGGTCGCGCTTCAGCGCGGCCACGGTGGGCTCGACCTTTCGACTGCGGCGCGCCGACTCGAGCGCCTTCTCCAGGTCGGTCAGGGCCTTCGGGTAAGCGATGCCCTGCGGCAGGCGGCGGAACCGTTCGCCGAGAGTCGTCAGTCGGTCTCGAATATCTGCGAAGCGGCGCACCGCCTCATTGGCGATGGCCTCGTCGTTGTGTGCCACCTCCGCTCCGAAGGCCTCCTTGAATACCTTGCAGATCGCGTTGCGATCCTTGGGCTGGAGCACCTCGGTCGTGTTGGGATACAACCGCGCCTTGCGTAGGCCGGTTTCTTTGAGTAGCTCGCGAGCACCTTCATCGAACACGCTCGTCAGCTCGTTCGGCCCGAGCTCCACCCGAATGCGGCGCCCGCGCAGTAAGCCGACGACGGTCGCCTTGAGCACGTCGGGCGGGATGCCGTGCGGAGGCGAGCCAAAGTGCTCGAGCAGCGTGGAGCCCGTCACGCCGGAGTTGCGAGATACGAAGCTCAGCACATCCCGCGGCACGGCCGCCTCGGCGGTTACCTCGTAGCGATCAGCATCCAGCTTCAGCAGCCCCAGGCGACCTTGTCCGAGGACGGGCGGTGGCGCCGCGAGGTCGACGTTGTCGATCAGAAAGGCGATGTCGCGGTCCGAGACGCTGAACGTGATGAGGTGAGGGTACAGCTCTTGGAGGATGCGATTGCCATAGGCCGTGAGAGCGGCGCCAAAGTTCGGGGCCAGCTCGCGCGGGCTCACCTGTCGACTGCGGAAGTACAGCTCCCCGGCCATGAATCCACGTTTGACGGCATCTGCCAGACGCGTCTTGGCTTCGTCGAGCCGGCTGCGCTCGTCGGCCAAGAGGCGCTGCTTCTCGTCTCCCGGGACGCTAGGTCGCGCGGCGTAGCGTTCGACCATGCGTTCCGACCGAATCAGCTGCCGGGCTTCCTCGCGGGGCCCCTCGCGATCACCCACCACCCATACGATGCGATCCCGGTGGTTCGCGCCGTCACTGCGCACAATCCACGGCTCACCCGCCTCGGAATCGGTGAACTGGAAGTCGACGGTGACCACCGTGTGCTTGTGCTCGTTCTTGACGCGCGCGTCTTTCTGACCGAGCCCATCGGAGAAGAAGGCGCGCCACGGCAGCTCGAGCGCCTCGAGCCGGACCTTGTCGACGTCGGCGAGCAGCCAGCGCAGAGCCTCCTGCACCTGCTCGTTCACTTGCTCCGTGCCGGGTGCGTAGCCGTCGCGCTCGCGTTGCCACTCCTGCCCCGCCGAGCTCTGTATCTTGTAGCCCGTCTTCTCCGACACGCTGAGCAGGCTTTGGCCGACCAGGGCGTCGAGGGCCTGCTGGATCTCAGCCAGGGGGTTGCGAGCGCCCAGGGCGGAGTAGAGGCAACGCGCGATCAACTCAGCGCTCGTCTTCTCCTGCTCCTGAATCAGCTCGAGCAGGGCGACCGCTTTGATGACCCCGCCCATCACCGGCGAGTCTTGCTTGCCCGCGAACTCGAAGGCGCGGGTCAGCGTGCTCTGCACGTCCGCGTCGAGGGCGGTGTGCAGCACGTCGTAAACGCGATCGATCGTGACCAGCGCGCCGAGCTCGAGCTGGTCGAAGCGCTGCTCGCGAAACAGATCGCCGAGCAGCTGCAGCAGGCCCCGGATGGCGTGAGAGTCGCCCTGGCCGCGGGTGGTGCGTAGGCGCAGCCCGCTCGTGATCTTCAACAACAGGTCGATGTACCCCGGCAGCATGGGGTACACGTCGACGAAGTCCGCCTCCGAGAGCTCCTCACCGCGATAGGCGTACAGCCGCAGCGCTGCGCTATGCACTTGAAACAGCTGGCGCAACTTCGGCTCGGCCGCTTTCTTCTTACGCAACAGGCGGCGGTGCAGCACGTCGCGAATATTGGCGGACCCGAGGTGGACGCGCAGCGCGGGGGGGAACCGATCCTTGAGCTTGGACAGCGTCGCGCTGTTGCCCGCGCTTTCTTCCAGACGCTGCTGGCCCGTGGCGAGCAGCCAGGCTTGCCCTTTCATCTGTTGTCCGAGGGCGGACACGAAAGATTGCAGCGCCAGCATGCGATCCTCGTCGTCGTGAACGTACTGGCTGACCTCGTCCACCACGATGAAGAGCGTCCGCCCCGGGCAGCGCTGCTCGAGCATGTGCTTGAGCGCCTGCACCGCCTCGCTCACGGAGCGCTTGTCGCGGTACGCGGACCCTACGCGGCTATCCACCCAGGACATCGGATCCGTGAACACATCGGGCTGTAGCCGATGCAAGGCCGCGGAGAAGTAGTCGTCCGCGCGCTGACTATCCTTCAGCTCCGTCCACGGCTTGCCGTGAGTCTCGCTCACCTTCTTCAAGAAGGCACCGTAGCTGCCTTCGAGCTCCAGCTTGAGCTCGTACTCCGCGACGAGGTTGCTGGTCGAGCAGTAGCCGAAGCGCCGTTGAGCTTGACGAACCACCACGGAGTGGATGTGCTCGTCGTCTCGCGCGTTGCTGCCCACGTCGAAGACGATGCCCAACGGCTTCACGGCTGAGCACACTGCCTGCCACGCCTGTTCGAACGCCTTGCGCTGGGGGGAGTGATCCTGAGCCAGAAGCGCCTCGGAGAGCAACACGCCGCTCGCTAGCTTGCGCCCGTCCAGGGCAAGGCCCAGCAGCTTGGCAAAGCTGGACTTGCCCGAGCCATAAAAGCCCGAGATCCAGCATGCTGGTAGCGCGAGCCCTTCCGAGCGCCCGAGCTCCCGGTGCAAGGCGCCGAGCAGTCGAACGAACTGCTCGTGGATGCCACCCTCGGCGGAGCGCGGGTCACCTGGGGGGTAGCCGCCGGTGATGATGTACTCGGTGACCTCCTCCTCCAGCTTCTTGGGATCCTGCTCGTGAAAATAGACGACTGGCGGGATCGCTCGGGTGACGGACTTCTCGAAAAGCTCAGCAATCAACATGACGTCACCGATAGATCCTGGGGCGGTAGTCGCGATCCGCCGGGAGCAGGCCCATGAAGGAGAGGCCGCTCTCCCCGACAACCTTTCCCGGGTAGAGCAGCACGATGGGCACGTTCTGCGTATGCCCGGCCACATGCTTGAGCAGGGCCGACGTACGCAGAAATGGGTACAGGCCGCCGGCGCGGCCCAGGAAGATCACGGTCCGATCGGCGTCCGTGTTCTCGTGCAGGATCCTCTCGACTTCCCGCACGACGTCAGCGGCGACACCCTCCGGGCCTTCGATGAGGTTCACGATCCGCTCCTTCAGTAGCGTCAGTCCGCGTCCAGGATCGTTGGGGCGCCAGGCTCGCTTCTCGCGCGCGATGAGCTCCTCCACGAAATCCGCCCCCTGAAGGCGCAGCCGCGACAGAAGCAGGCTGTGCAGGGCGATCGTGCCCGTCGTCCAGCCTGCATCTCGCAGCTCGCTGCATAGGCGCTGGACGCGCTGACGAAGCCAGAACTCCCGGTCTGGGGCATACGGAAGGATCGCGAAGTTGTAATTCCGCACCGTGCTGATCTGTGGGCCCGCTTCGAGGAGCAGGTCGCGTCGGAGCGCATCGATGGAGCGCTCGAGATCGGACGGGTGCTGGTAGACGTTCACGCCTCGGCTCCCAGCACCTGCACGCCCCATGCAGTGAGCGACGGATAGTGCCAATCGACCTCATCGACCCCGCCGAGCCGGCGATAGGTGACCCCGGGCACGCGCTCCAGCGCCAGCGGCAGGCTGCTTCGGTCGGCACCCAGAGAGCGCAGGTAAGGGTCGTCGCCGAGGGTGCCGGCGAAGCGCAATGCCCGTAGCAGGTACAGCGCATAACCCAACGCCTTCTCCGGTGCTTTGACAGCAGGCACCTCCCTCGGATCGCGGCGATTGTCGAGCAGCCCTGCCTCGGCCGCGGTAGCGATCAGATTCGTACCGAACTTCCGGCACGTGATCACCGACCAACGCCCAGGCTCGAGACTGTCCACCCAGCGCGCCACGGTGTCGCGATCGAGGCTGCGGAGCCCTTGGGCGCGGCGCTGCGGAAGGTACTCTCCGGTAAAACGCCGGTAGAGCGGATCGCTGAGCTGCGTATGCAGGTGACAAATCCACGGACGCAGGGTCGCGGGCGGGCTCTTTAGTCCGTGCAGCAAGGTTAGCGCCTCGGGAAAGGCATCGAATCGCTGCGCCATGTTGCGAACCAGGGTATCGACTCGCGCCTCGCTTTTCAGCCCGAACCAGCGCTCTGCGAAGGCCGTGCGCGCTCGCCGCTCCAACGGAACCTCCAGGTCGACGTTGCGCCAGTAGGCGTAGCTGTCGTCCGTGGCGAGCGTGCAGCGCAATATCCCGGTGTGCATGATCGTGACTTCCGCGGGGGCGCCGTCCGTCAACCCGACGCCTCCAGAAATGGCAGCGGATACTTCTCCGCAAGCGGCAGCAGTGCGCCGGCCAGCTGCCGGGCTGCGTCTACTGCCGAGAGCCCCTTGGCTTTCAAGCGCCGCCCGCCGGATGTAACTTCCACCTTGGCTGTGCCAAGTTGGCCGAGGCGCGTAGCAAAGGCGGCCGGCGACCAATCGTATCCGATAGCCAAACCAAAGCCATTCCGTAGGACGTTCTGAGGCGTTCGCTGGTGCCGGCGGTGCTCGGCGACGCGATCACAAAGCTGCTCGTCGATCTCGAAGCCGAGATGGAACAGGGTCTGGACCCGGTCGCCGCCCGCCAGGCTGCTCCGCGCCGCGGCATCCACTCGGCCGGCGCCGCGTCTCGCGAGGCTCAGCCCCGCCCAAGCGTGCGTGCGCGGCAGCAGCCGCGCGAAGAAGTCGCCCCCGGTGTCGGCGTCAATCAGGTCGGATTGCCACCAGCCCAGCCGCGGTGGCTCGCCACCGCTTTCACCCGCCCAGGCTACAGAGAACTGGATCGCCAGAATCTGATCGAGGTCATCGTTGGAGAGACGTGCCGACATGAACCCCTGTCGTGCCCCCTGTTTCATGGCGGGGCATCGACGGTAGTACGGGTCTATGGGTTTTGCGGTTAACCGCCGGTGCGTACCGCGGGCAGCCTGAACTCCCGCCGGGTGTTCAATTTACGTTCCACATATGCGGCTCAACTGCATGCTCGTTCGGGGTATCGCGGAGCGTTGTGCGCTCAATCCCACGATGTGTGGACGTCTGCGCGACGAGTCTGCGACGCGACTCAGGATTCCCACGCGCCTCCGCGGGATGGTCTGGGCGCGCCGACGGTGCAGGATTAAGCGCGACCTCCGACTGCCGTGCTGCAGCCTGGGGCCGGTCGTGCACTGCCGACCGCGCCGGAGGTACTCGTGAACCCAGCTCATTTCGTTTTTGGCGTGGATTTGGACGGCGTCGTCGCCAACTTCATCGAAGGGCTGCGCCCCGTCGCCGCGGAATGGCTCGGTGTGGAGGAGAGTACGCTGCCGCGAGAGGTGGGCTACGGCTTCGCCGAGTGGCACCTGGAACGCATGGGCAAGGACCCCAGCGACGGCTACGAGCGGCTGCATCGCTTCGCGGTGACCCAGCGCAATCTGTTCCGAGACCTGCCGCCGATCGAAGGAGCCCCGGCGGCCTTGCGGCGAATCTCGGCCCTGGGGGTTCGGATCCGCATCATCACGCACCGGCTCTACATCAAGCACTTTCATCGGTCGGCGCTCGCCCAGACGATCGATTGGCTCGATCACCACGGCATTCCATATTGGGACCTCTGCTTCATGGCCGAGAAGGCCGCCGTGGGCGCCGACCTGTACGTGGAGGACTCACCGGCCAACATCGCGTCCTTGCGCGATGCGGGCTGCGAGGTGATCTGTTTCGGCAATTCCACGAACGTAGACGTGGCCGCTCCTCGCGTGAGCAGTTGGCAGGAGGTCGAAGGGCTGGTCCAGCAAAGGTTTGCTCGCTGGCGCAGGGGACCCGTGCCGACCTTGGTGCGCGCGGGCGCGAGTCGCGAGGGGCGGAAGGCAAGGCGCAAGGCCTCGTGAGCGTCCGACGGCGGCGTCCCGCCAATTGCCTCTTCCTGGCCACCAAAGACGAACGCTTGTTGCAGGCAGCCGCCCTCATCAAACTGCGCTCGCAAGGCTACGTGGAGCCCGTCCGTCCACGCTACCGCGCGGCGCACATCTTGGCGCACCAAATCATGGGGTTGGCGGTGCAGACGGGCGGCATCCCTGCTGCAGAGTGGTGGGCATGGGTCTCGGGAGCGTCGGCCTTCCGAGATATCAGAGACGAGGACCGGATAGCTCTAGTTGAGCACATGCTCAAGGAGGGCATCCTCGTCAACCACGAGGGCAAATACTGGCTAGGTGAGAAGGGGGAGAAGCTCTACGGGCGGATGAACTTCCGCGAGCTCTACGCCGTCTTCAGCGTGCCCCGCGTCGTGCTCGTGCTGCACCACCAGAACGAGATCGGCAATGTCGGCGCCGAGTTCCTCGAAGCGCTCGACGCCAGCAAGCAGGGCTTGCGGGCCTTTACGCTTGGTGGACGAGCCTGGGCCGTCCAGCACATCGACTGGACCAAGGGGATCTGCACGGTGCTGCCCGCTCCGATCGGCAAAGCCCCGCGCTGGCAAGGCAGTCCCCAGTTCCTCCATTACGACCTCTGCCAGGCCATCCGTGCACTCCTCGTCAGCGACACGCGCGAACCCGAATGGACCGAGCGCTCCCAACTTGCCATAACTACCCTGCGTGCCCAGCACACCTTTCTCGCGGATTCGCGCAGCCCCATCACCCGCGATGGCCAGGACCTCAAGTGGTGGACCTTCGCGGGCGGTCGCGCCAACAACCTGCTCGCCAAACTCATCGAAGAAGACCTGGGCGGGGAATGCACGGTGCGCAACAGCAGTATCAGCTGCAAGGATGCTGCGGGGAAGAGCGAGGTCGCGTTGCGCGAGTTCATTCGGCGCCTGGCGGGGGAGGGGCGTCCGAATCGGGAGGACGCTCGGAGACATGCTCAGAGCGCGGCGCGGTCGCGTGTCAGCAAGTTTGAGCCGTGCTTGCCGGAGTCGCTGCTGTGCGATCTGCTGGCGGAGATGGTCGTGGATGAGGAGGGGGCCAGGCGAGCGGTCGCTGGATCGACGCCTGCGGAACAGTCCTTAGCTGGCGACTGAGCGCCGTGTTTCATTCAAAATGTGAGCTGCGCTGCCCTCGCTCATTCGCAGGGCAACGGCAATGTTGAGCAGCGTCGCGGTCTCCTTCGATCCGACGTTACCATCTGACGCCGCCACGATACACGCCGCTCGAAGGACCATTGGTCTGAGTTCCGGGTCGATTAACGAGCACTTGTCGCGGAGGGCCGCTTCGATATCGAACTCGCTTTGGAGCATTCTTTGCGCCGTCTCCTTGACCCAGACGGCCTCTACCGTTGCACCGAAGAGCTTCTTGTAGACCAGTGCTACAGTCGCGGCTTCCTTGTTGTCTATCGATCCATCGGCAATCGACGTTGCCATCATGGCTTGCAGGATTGCAGTGGCGGTGGCCTGCGCGTGAGCCTGTGCGCGCGCCTTTGGACCTTTGAGTCGATATGCCGCCCACTCGAACAAGCCCAAAAGTAGTTGGCATCCGCCGACAAAGACGGCGCCGTACGCAATTATGAAGTGCCCACCGGGTTTGAACGCGTACGTAACCCCGGTGATTGTCATTCCGATCGACGCAAGACAAAAACCGACAAGCATATTGCGTGTGCCAGGCATTGGGGGCTCCCGTTTGTGGCCAACGTCGATGTCGGCGGCAACCCAAATAGGCTGACGCACGGGCAGCGCTGACGCAACCACACTTGCATGAACGCGGCGCCGTCCAATACAGCGCGGAACACATTGGGACAGCGCATGGACGTCAATGTAGCGAGGTGGAACGTAGCGGAATCTGAATGGTGGCGCGCCAACAGCTCAGTAGGTCAAGGCAGTACAGCAGCGCTCGGCGAGTCTCTCGTTCAGGCGCATGTTGGACTCGACGTAGTTGATGCGTTGACGTGCGGATGGATCCCCGGTGCACCCCGCTTCGAAGTTCGGGTGTTCGGTGTGCGCGAGCCGAAGATCGAACGTCAGCCAGAGCGACGGCGGTCGGCCCAGAACGGCCCTCCGCCGAAAGCGCGGAAGGCCGACCTGCCATACACTGCGGAGCGAGCCTGCCGTACTGAAAGTTTTAAGCCAGAGAAGGCGAAGGCGCTTTGAACGTACGTGAATGCGACCAGTGGATCGAAGTGGAGATTCCTGCGCGGCCCAGTGCTGCGCAGGTGCGGACGCTGCACTGGCTCGAGGATGACGGCACTCTTGGGCTGGAATTAGTCGGCGGTAACGTACGCCTTACAGTCAGCGCCTGGTTGGCAGCCGGCACGTTGCCCTCTGAATCGGCCTCGGCCGAAGAAACCGACGAATGGCTGCGCCGTCACGAGGAGGTCGCGCGGCTGTTGGGAATTCAGGGGCAGAACGTCCACGTTGATGTCCAGGGATACCTGCTTGGGTCTCAATGCAAGCTGGCCCTCGTCGTCGACGGGGCGAGGGTGGAAGAGGACCAGAAAGGTCCCGTCCTGGCCAGCGGCGTCGTAATGCTGCCCGCAGTCTTCAAAGCGCACGTCGAGCTCCGTCAAGCGATGTCCGCTCCGCCTTCGGACGGCCGGGTTGCGGCGTTTGGGCAGTTGAAAGCGCAATTGGGTGAAGCGGCGGAGCTGTTGGCGGGCAGCAACGTCTCGCTGCAAGTAACCTTTCACCCGCATCTCGCTGAGCGTGGTCTCGATAATCGATGGTGTTCCGAGCACGCTATTTGATGGTCGCTGGGCGCAGGTTGGGCAGGCCCAGGGATCAGAAATTCAGAAGGGCAGATCCAGGTCGCCGGAGTCGGGGCGG
>Ga0315912_10000625_pt1 | contig 58656 bp, 53 predicted proteins | sample VfabasoilMG_FD_204469 | JGI IMG/M metagenome (GOLD analysis project Ga0315912, IMG submission 204469) | Garden soil microbial communities collected in Santa Monica, California, United States - V. faba soil | ecosystem: Environmental > Terrestrial > Soil > Garden | place: USA: California...
ACGTTGGTGCGCGCGTGGCATTGAGCGCCACACGCAGTTGCTCGTTCGTGGCGGTCACTTCCCACTTGCGGTGCGTTTCGGGCGTGAGGTTGTCCTCGACGGCGCGCAAATATGGAAACGGGCGGCCGCCCCAGACGGCGTCGGAGCCCGTCGTTGATCCCCCGCAATCTGCATGAAAAAGCGCTTCTGCGACGTGCCCACCGTAAGAGAGGACTCGGCCGTGCGTGCGGGTGACCGCGGCACGCGCCGCCGTCGCGAAGCGCGACGTACGGATTCGCGCCGGATCGTAAATCTGGCAATGAGTCGTGTCGCACACGTCGAAGCCCTCGGCGTGGTGGCGCCCGATCTGCGAGACCACGTAGGTGCGCGCGATGATCGCCTGCACTTCGTAGATCCGGTCGACCGCCGCCGGCGTTTCATCAAGCGGCGTGACCTCTGACAGCACCGCGCCGAGTACGTACTCGTCGATGGGAACCGTAGTGATTTGTCCGCCCGCTCGGACCTGAACTCCGGCGGGAACGTTCACACCGGGCGGTGGTACAACGACCGAAGCGGGTCGTGAGGGACCGCAGGCGGCCAGACTGGTCAAACCCCCTATTAAGCCGACGTAGCTGAGGAATCGGAGGTGGGTCGAAGGCGCGGCCCAGGTTCGGGCTGTGCTCACCCTTCCAGGCCGCCGGAACTGGCGGTACATGCCCCATCTATCGGTCCGAAGACAGGGTCCTGCAGCGCGAGCCACGAGATGACGAGATCAGGTTGAGTTTGGTAGCATAATTTGTTTGTCTTTTGGGTGAAGGAGCGTTATGTCGCAGGTGATGTCGGCCGAGCGGAAGGTGGGGTTGGACGCAGTCGGGTTGGGGCAGGTCGCCCGCGCCCATTGGAACCCCAGCGTCGCGGTCCTCTATGAGGAAGCCATCAAGCGGGGCGAAGGCGTCCTCTCTGCGGACGGGCCCCTCATCTGCAGCACCGGCAAGTTCACGGGCCGATCCCCCAACGACAAGTTCATCGTCGCCGAGGGTTCGAGCGAGAGGAACGTGGCGTGGGGCAAGGTCAACCGGCCCATCGACGACGCCTCCTTCAACGCCGTGCTCGCACGGATGCAGGCCTACGCCGCGGGCAAGGAAGTGTTCGTGCAGGATTGCTGGGCGGGCGCCGATCCGGCCTACCGCCTGCCGATTCGAGTCATCACGGAACGCGCGTGGCAGAGCTTGTTCGCGCGCCACATGTTTATTCCGGAGAACGACCCGCAGAAGCGCGCCGATCATGAACCGCAGTTCACCGTGATCGACATGCCGGGCTTCCAGGCGAATCCGGCGACCGACAAGACGAATTCCGAGACGTTCATCCTGCTCAATTTCGCGAAGCGGCTGGTCATCATCGGCGGCACCAACTACGCCGGCGAAATCAAGAAGTCCATCTTCACCGTGATGAACTACCTGCTGCCGCTGCGCGATGTCATGCCGATGCACTGCTCGGCGAACATCGGCGAGGGCGGAGATACGGCGCTGTTCTTCGGGCTGTCCGGCACGGGCAAGACCACGCTGTCCAGCGATCCGCACCGCCAGTTGATCGGCGACGATGAACATGGATGGAGTGCGGACGGCGTCTTCAACTTCGAAGGCGGTTGCTACGCGAAGATGATCAAGCTGTCCGCCGAGGCGGAGCCGCAGATTTATGCGACGACGAAGCGGTTCGGCACGATCCTCGAAAACGTGGGGTTCGATCCACTGACGCGGACCGTCGATTTGAATGACTCGACGGCGACCGAAAACACGCGCGGTGCGTATCCGCTCGCGTTCATCAATAACTCCGTGCCATCAGGCCGCGGCGGGCATCCGACGAACGTCGTGATGCTGACCGCCGATGCGTTCGGCGTGCTGCCGCCGATTGCCCGGCTCTCGCCGGAAGCCGCGATGTACCACTTCCTGTCGGGATATACCGCCAAGGTCGCGGGCACCGAGCGCGGCGTGACGGAGCCGAAAGCCACCTTCAGCACGTGCTTCGGCGCACCGTTCATGGTGTGGGATCCGAACGTGTACGCGAAGCTGCTCGGCGAGCGGATCGCAAAGCACCAGGCGCGCGTGTGGCTCGTCAACACGGGCTGGACGGGCGGCCCGTACGGCGTCGGCACGCGCATGAAGATCGCGCACACGCGCGCGATGATCAACGCCGCGTTGTCGGGCGCGCTGGCCACCGTGGCGGTCGAACGCGATCCCATCTTCAACCTCGACGTGCCCACTGCCTGCCCGGGCGTGCCGGCTGAAGTCCTGAGTCCACGGAACACGTGGAAGGACAAGGCGGCGTACGACCAGATGGCGAGGAAGCTCGCGACGATGTTCGTCGACAACTTCAAGACGTTCGAAGCCACGTCGTCCCCGGCCGTCAAAGCGGCGGGGCCGAAGGCTTAAGAAAGTCAAAAGTTAGAAGTCAGAAGTCAGAAGTCAGAAGTTCGGCGGGCGCGGCCTACAATGGGTCCGTGTCCGCCGACTTCGAACCCGTTATTGGTCTCGAAATCCACGCGCAGCTTCGTACCGCGACCAAGATCTTCTGCGGCTGTCGCAACGCGTTTGGCGCACCGCCCAACACCGACGTCTGTCCGGTCTGCCTCGGGTTGCCGGGCGCATTGCCGGTCCTGAACGGGCGCGTCGTGGAGTTCGCCGTGCGCGCCTCGTTGGCGCTCGGCTGCACGGTGCACCAGGAATCCGTGTTCGCCCGCAAGAACTACTTCTATCCCGACCTGCCGAAGGGCTACCAGATCTCGCAGTACGACCGCCCGCTGGCGACCGACGGCGCCGTTGTGCTGAGACGCGCGGGTGGTCGCGTCCGGGTCGGCATCACGCGCCTGCATCTCGAGGAGGACGCGGGCAAGTCCCTGCACCATGGACTTCCGGACTCGGATCGCGCGACCTATCTGGATTTCAATCGCGCCGGCGTGCCGCTCGTGGAGATTGTGACCGAGCCTGATCTGCGATCCGCGGAGGACGCCGCTGAGTGCTTCGCGCGCATCCGCGATCTCATGGTCGCGCTCGGTGTGAGCGACGGCAACATGGAAGAGGGCAGTCTGCGGTGCGACGCGAACGTCTCCGTGCGGCCTCGGGGCCAGACAACCCTGGGGACGAAGACGGAGGTCAAGAACGTCAACTCGTTCCGGTTCGTGCAGAAGGCGCTCGAGTTCGAGATCACCCGCCAGATCGCCATGCTGGAGCGCGGTGAGCGCGTGCGTCAGGAAACACGGCTGTACGACACCGAGCGCGGCGAGACCGTGGCGATGCGAGGGAAGGAAGACGCCCACGACTATCGCTATTTTCCAGAGCCTGACTTGCCGCCGCTCGTGGTGAGTGCGAACGCCATTGCGGCGATCCGCGCCGAGCTGCCGGAATTGCCGGATGCGCGTCTTGACCGCTTCGTGGCGGCTCACGGGTTGAGCGACTATGACGCGGACGTGCTCGTGCGCGTGATGAGTGGAGCGGCCGACTACTTTGAAGCGACGGTTGCGGCCGGTGCGGCGCCGAAGGCCGCCAGCAATTGGATCCAGGGCGAAGTCCGGCGGAAGCTGAAGGAGCTGGGCGCCGATGACGTCTCGACCGTCCCGATTTCGCCGGTCCGTCTGGCTGGGCTGATTGCGCTCGCTGAAGGCGGAGTCATCAGCAGTTCCGCTGCCAAGACGGTGTTCGAAACGATGTGGACCGGCGATCAATCCGCGCAAGCGATCGTCGACGAGGCCGGCCTGGCCCAGATTGGTGACGAGGCGGTGCTGGCGAAACTCGTCGCCGATGTCGTGGCGGCTCACCCCGAATCGGTGGAGCAGGTCCGGGGCGGCCGCAATAACGTCATGGGCTTTCTCGTGGGGCAGGTCATGAAGGCCACTCAGGGCAAAGCGAACCCCCGCCGGGTGACGGAGCTCTTCCAGCGAGCCATCAACGGCGGCTGATTTGGTCGGGTTTGACAGTAAACCTTGTACCTGCCTACACTGGTTTTGCTCGTTTCTGAATGGCCTCCAAGAGCCGCGTGTCGACCGTCGCCGATGCAGCGCCCACGGGGCCGCTCTATGGCGCCCCATGCCAGTGTCTCGCCGATTTTTTTCGCGAAGAGTTTCAAAAACATCATCGCTGCCTCGAACAACACCGCGAGTACTACTCGGAGATCGCCATTGAGCAGGCGGAAGCCGCGCTCGGTAGAATCCTGCAGCAGATGGAGGCGTTGTGTCGCCGCGACGATGCCTGTGAAGTGGTCGGCCAGCTCCTGCGCCAGTTCGAATCCGTCACCAAGCTTTCCGCCTTCTCTGAACCCCAGACGTTTCACTAACACGCGCGCCGCGAGGGCGGCGTGACGCTCAAACTCGCAGGCTGGGCCGCGCTGGCTCTCGTTGTGACGTTTGGCGCGGGCTGGTACTGGGGCGCCTCCGGCAGCGCCGCGCTCGAGCAGCAGCGCCGCGAGGCGGTCGCGCGTGCGGATTTTTCGCAGGCGCGCGCGCTTGTGCTCGAGGGCCGCGTGCGCCTGTTCCAATCGAATTTCGGCCAGGCAAATCAGGCGTTCGACGCCGCGCGAACCATCGTCCTGGGCGCGCAAACGCGATTGCGCCAGTTGGGTGAGGCTGTGAAAGCCGGGCAGCTCGAGGTCGCGATTGCGCAGTTGCGAGAGGCGCAGCGGTTGTCGCTGGCGCTGGATGGTGCGGCGCAAACGGCCGCCGACGATGCCTTGCGCGCGATCGATTCTGTTTCGCCGGCTTCCGCCGGGTCAGCTGGATCGCCGCCTTCCGGCGGCTCAGTAGCGTCGTCAGCGACCGGGAAACGCTGACGACGCCACGGTTCCTACTTGATGACCGAGGCCGTGATTTCGACGACGACTTTCCGCTCAGTACGCGGATCGGCGGACTGCGACGCGAGGATCGGCTTGCCATCCGTGACGATCAGGTTCAGCGTCTCGTTATACATGGCGACGCGGCTATTACCGGTCTGCTGCGCCTGTTGTGTCGTCAGTTCCGGCCGATACTCAAGACCCAATTGCAGATAGATCCGGCCGTCCGGCCGGATGGTCGGACGGGCGTCCACATTGATCACACCGCTGTCGCTCGTTGAGCGAACCTGGCCGTTGCGGCCATCAAGAATCAACATGCTGACCACCTTCGAGCTTTCTGCTGGGCCTGGAGTCAGCCAGTCCGAGATCTTGATCTCGAGTCTCACGTTCTGCCAGGACGTGGCCTGCGCGGCGGCCGCCGCCGGAGCCGGTGCGCCCTGCGGTGTTCCGCCGGGACGCGGCGTGCCCTGTGCCGGCGTCGGAGCAGTCTGCAACGCGAAGCCGACAGCCGGGGCGGGGACGGACGGCGGCGTCCGTGACGACGTGGCCGGCAGTGTCGGCGTTGGCGCCGTCGGAGGCTTGACGGTCGGCGGCGGAGGCGTCGTTGGCGCCGTCGCCGGTCGCGGCGCTGAAGCAGGCGGGGTCGTCTGCTGCTGCGCGGACACGGGCGCGAACGACACGACGGCGATGACAGCGATACACAACACAGTGCGCATGGGACTCCTCAAGTTTGAACGAACGTTGAGCGAACGTTCTGTCTCTACCAAACTACTCGCGGCCGCCGGATCGCGCATCGAGCGCCGGTACGACGAGGGGCTCGGTCACGAGCGGCGTTACGGTGATTGGAGCGATCGACACGCCAATTGGTTGGATGGGTTCAATCGAAAGCGGGACTACCTCCTCCAACGGGGCGACGCGGGAGGGCAGCGGGACATCCACGCGGTCCAAAGGTCCAACGGTCCAACGGTCCAACGGTCCGGTTGTCGCGCCCGCCGAGGCCTCGGCGACGGCGGGCGCGACTACGCGGGTTGTCGTCGCAGCGTCAGGACCCTTGGACCCTTGGACCGCCGGACCGTTGGACCTTTCGAGCCACACCGTTCCGCTCATCAACGCGATGATCGCCAGTGCGGCGATCGCCCCGGCGGGAATCGTCATGCGAATCCACCGTGGGCGTCGCGTGGGCGGCAGCGCCGCGATCACGCGTGCGCGCAGATCGGCCGGCGGCTCAGCCTCCGTCATCTGGCGCGCGACCAGGTCGATGATGTGATCGTGAGTCATCCGTCCATCCTTGACGCCACGATGCGGCGCGCTTCCGAGACGCGCCACTTGATGGTGCCGAGCGGCGTGCGCAGCATCGCCGCGATTTCGTCGTACGTATATTCGCCCGATGCGGCGAGCACGAGCGTGTCGCGCAGTGTCGGCGACAGCTTCGAGATTTCTGCGCGCACCCGTCGCGCCAGATCCCGAGCCACCGCTTCGCGTTCCGGAGTGGGTGACGCGCCCGCCACGTCGTCGAGTGGATCGCGGTCGTCCGGCGTCAGCGCGGCCCGCTTCCACCAGAGCAGTCGCGACCGGCGCCGATCGAGCGCTTTGCGCCACACGATGGTCAGCAGCCACGTCCGAAACGCGGCATCGCCGCGAAACCCCTCCAGGTTGCGCCAGGCTTGCACGAACGCCTCCTGCGCCGCATCTTCCGCATCTTCGCGACGGCCCAGCGCCGCGAGCGCGGTGCGATACACCACCCGCTGGTGGAGATCGACGAGCCGGCCGAACGCGGCCTGGTCGCCGGCCTTGGCACGATCGAGCAGGCCGCGCACCTCGACCGATTCGCGGTCGATGACCAGGCCGCTCTCGGTTCCGGCGTCGGGAGGCAGAGTCAAGATATCGGCGACGGAAAACGCCACTGGACTCATAGACGCCGCCCGAAGACCCAGGGTTGGGTCACAAACAAAGAACGAAGGAACAATTGACTACACTACAACCGATGCTATCTGACGACGAAATCCTGCGCGCGATGCGCGAGCGCGTGAATCACCCGGCGACCTCCAAGGAGCTCGTCCAACTTCTCAAGATTGGCCGCGAGGACCGCGCCGCGTTCAAGCGGCGGGTACGCGCCCTGGTCGCGGCCGGGTCGCTGGTCGAGATTCGCGGACAGCGCTACGGCCTGCCGGATCTCATGAATCTTCTCGTGGGCCGCGTGTCCACCAATCCGCGCGGGTTTGCCTTCGTCGATCCGGAGGTGCCGAACCCGGATCTGCCGAAGAGCATCTACATCAATGGCAGCAACCTGAATCAGGCGATGCACGGCGACCGGGTGGTCGTCCGCATTGAACACCAGAGCGATGACCGCGCCGAGGGCCGCATCGTGCGCGTGCTCGAACGCGCGGCGAAGAACGTGGTCGGCCGCTACGACGTGGACGAACGCGGTCAGGGGTTTGTCGTGCCGTTCGACCGGCGGTTGACGATGGACGTGCAGGTGCCGAAAGGAGAGGCGAAGCACGCGAAAGCCGGCGAGATGGTGACGGTGGAAATCACCCTGTTCCCGACGCCCACGCGTCCGGCGCTCGGCAAGATCATTGAGGTCCTTGGACCGATTGACGCGCCCGGCGTCGACACGGCCGTCATCATCCGGAAGTTCAACCTCGAGGACGCGCACTCGGACGCCTCGATCGCCGAAGCCAATCGTCTGGGCACGGTCGTCCGCGAAAAGGACCTGCACGGCCGGACCGATTTCCGGAAGTGGCCGACGGTGACCATCGACGGCGAAACGGCCCGCGACTTCGATGACGCGATTTCCATCGATCGCCTGCCGAACGGCAATTTCTGGCTCGGCGTGCACATCGCGGACGTGTCGCACTACGTGACCGAAGGCACCGCGCTTGACGCGGAAGCGTACGAGCGATCGACGTCGGTCTACTTTCCCGAGCGCGCCGTTCACATGTTTCCGTCGGAGTTGTCGACCGGTCTGTGCAGTCTGAATCCGCATGTCGACCGTCTGGTGCAGTCGTGCCTGATGGAGGTGGACAAGAAGACCGGCCACGTCGTGCGCTACGAAATGCACGACGGCGTGATTCACAGCCAGGAGCGGATGACGTACACCGCCGTCAACGCCATCCTGACGGATCGCAATCCCGCGATGATGGACCGCTACCGCGATCACGTGCCGATGTTTGAACGGATGCACGAGCTGTTCGGCATCCTGAATGGCCGCCGGCGCCGGCGCGGGTCGATTGACTTCGACCTCAAGGAGTCGCAGATCGTCCTCGACGAGGCCGGAATGGTCGAGGCCATCATCGCGTCGGAGCGGAACGTCGCGCATCGCCTGATCGAAGAGTTCATGCTGCTGGCCAATGAGACGGTCGCCGCGCATCTCGACGAGCACGACGTGCCGACGCTCTATCGCGTGCACGAGGATCCGGATCCCGCGAAGGTCGAAGTCTTCGAGGAGTTCATTTCGACGCTGGGATACTCGCTCACCGGCGCCGGCGAGGAACTGGCGCCTCGCGATTTTCAACGTCTCGTGGACAAGATTGCCGGCAAGCCCGAAGAAAAGCCGATCGCGTTTCTCATGCTGCGGACCATGCAGAAAGCGCGCTACGACCCTGAGAACCTCGGACACTTTGGTCTCGCCGCCGGCAGCTACACGCACTTTACGTCGCCCATCCGGCGTTACCCGGACCTGGTCGTGCACCGATCGCTGCGGGAATCGCGTCGCGGGATGGATGCCGAACGGCGGGCGGAGTTGACGGAAGAACTGCCGGAGATCGCGCGCCACACGTCGGAGCGCGAACGGCGCGCGAACGACGCGGAACGCGAGCTCGTGCAGTGGAAGAAGGTCCGGTTCATGGCCGACAAGGTCGGCGATGAGTTCCAGGGCTACATCACCGGCGTGAGTGCGTTCGGCCTCTTCATCGAGCTGGTCGAACACTTCGTCGAGGGCATGGTGCACGTGTCGACCATGGCCGACGACTATTATCGATTTGTCGAGCGTGCACACATTCTGCGCGGCGAAAAGAATGGCCGCGAGTATCGCCTGGGCGATCGCGTGGACGTGCAGGTCATTCGCGTGGACCTCGAGCGCCGCCAGATCGATCTGGGTCTGACCGCCATCCTGGAATCCGTCCGGCGTTCGGAGTCGAACCGCGGTCCAAGGCAAAGCCGCGTCAAGCCGAAAGCCGACGGGCGGCGACCGGATCGTCAGCGCAGCCGGTCCGGCCGGCCCGGCCGCAACGAGCGGCGGGCCCGGCGCGGCAAGCGCTAGACCATCGCCGTTCCCATGCACACCGTCGTCGTCGGCACCGCCGGGCATATTGATCACGGCAAGAGTGCGCTCGTCCGCGCGCTGACCGGCACCGATCCTGATCGCCTGAAGGAAGAACAGCTCCGCGGGATCACGATCGATCTGGGCTTTGCCCATCTGACCGTTGGCGACGCGCAAATCGCGCTGGTCGATGTGCCGGGCCACGAACGATTCGTGCGCAACATGCTGGCCGGCGTGGGCGGCATCGATGCCGTGATGCTGGTGGTGGCCGCCAACGAGTCCATCAAGCCGCAGACGCGCGAACACTTCGACATCTGCCGGCTGATCGGGATCGAGCACGGGATCGTCGCATTGACGAAAACCGATCTTGTCGATCCGGCCACCATCGACCGCACGATCGCCGAGATTCGTCAGCTCACGGCCGGGTCCTTCCTGCACGACGCGCCGATCGTGCCGGTGTCGGCACACACCGGGGCGGGAATTGACGGGCTGGCTCGTGCGCTCGCCGGGCTGGCAGGACGATCGCCGCGTCAGCATCGCTCGGGCGTGGTGCGGCAGCCCATCGATCGTGTGTTCACCATCAAGGGTTTCGGCGCGGTCGTCACCGGCACACTGGTCTCGGGTGCGATCGCGGCCGGCGACACGTTGACCGTGCTGCCGGAGGGACGCGAGGTGCGCGTGCGCGGTCTGCAGGTGCACGGCGACGCCGCCACGTCGGTGGCCGCGCCGCAGCGTGCGGCGGTGAACGTGGCGGGCGTCGAGGCGTCGAGCCTGCATCGCGGCATGACGATCGCGACGCCGGGCGCACTGGCGGTGACCTCGCGCGCAGACGTCCGGATCGAGTTGCTGGACAGCGCGCGGCCGTTGCGGCACGGCGCACGCGTCCGCGTCCACTACGCTACGACGGAAATGTTTGCGCGGATTTCGGTGGCGGCCACGCGTGCCAGCCGAAGCGCACCCTGGCAGGCCGCGAAGGTCGGTGATGCGCTCGTCGAAGTGCCGGCCGGCGGCGAAGGGCTGGCCAGACTTCGTCTCGAGCAACCTGGCGTGCTGACCCGCGGCGATCGCTTTGTGATCCGGTCCGCCTCGCCGGTCGTCACCGTCGGCGGGGGAGTCGTGCTGGATCCAGAACCAGGCAGGGCCGGCGTGCGGCGCCAAACCGCGGCCGCGCGTTTTGCGCAACTCGATGTCGAGGACCTGGATCGCGTGGTCACGCTCCTCCTCGCTGAGGCTGGCCTGAAGGGGCTTCGGCCGGAGGATCTCGTTCGGCGCGCGGGCGTGGGGCCGGGTCAGGCCGAGGAACTGATACGTCGTCTCGTGTCGGCCGGCAGCGCGCAGATGGTCGGCGATCGCGTGCTTGCCGCGGCAGCGATGCAGGGATTGTCGTCGCTGGTTGAGACCGAACTCGCGCGATTCCATAAAGTGCATCCGCGCGAGACGGGCATGCCGCGTGAGACGCTGCGCGGCCGTCTGGCGCGTGGGACCGATGCCGGTCTGTTCGATGCGACAGTCGCGGGCCTGGTGGCGCGCGGCGTGGTGCACGGCTCCGATCGGGTGGCGCTGATGAGTCATCAGCCGCTCGTGGAATCAGGCGAGTTGCGTCTGCGGCAGGCTGTTGAGGATCGCCTTCGATCGGCCGCGTTGATGCCCCCGGACACGGCGACGCTGGCGCCCGTGCTGCACGCCTCGCCGGCGGCGGTCGATCAGGCCGTCCAGGCGCTCGTGCGCGACGGGCGACTGGTGCGCATGGGCGACATGGTGTTTCACCGCGACCCACTGGTCGTGCTGAAACGCGAGGTAGCGGGTTTGCGATCAGGCCAGCCGGCCGGCGCGCGCGTCACGCTGGATGTAGGCGCGTTCAAGACGCGCCACGGCCTGACACGAAAACATGCAATTCCGCTGTTGGAGTGGCTCGATCGCGAGCGGGTGACCCGAAGAGTGGGGGACGTGCGGATCGTGATCTAAGAAGGGGTGGTCAGGGCTTCTTTTCGTCGCCTTCTTTGACCGCGTCCTTGAAGTTCTTGATGCTCTGACCCACGCCCTTGGCCAGGCCAGGCAGGCGATTCGCGCCGAAGATCAGCAGCACGATGAACAAAATGACGAGCATCTCCGGGAGGCCAAAACGCATGCGGAACTCCTGCCGAGAACGATTCGGCGTAAGCGTCAATTGTATACCCGGCGTCTCGCCGCCGGTTTCGCCCCTGCGCCGGAGGTCGCTGATGCGGCCGTTCGGTGACAGATCGCGTCTAAAGACAGTGTCGGTTGCCGCACCAATCCTCGGTAGGGACGGAGTCGCCTTGGGCACCCGTCTTGCAGGGTGGGTGAGCGCGGCTAAAGGCTGAAACATCCCACGGCGTCCATGGGTATACTGTAATGAGCGCAGCCATTCCAATGACGGCAAACGAAAGCACGGTGCCGGGCTCTCAAGCAGGGCCGAATCCAGTCCGCGGAGCCATCGTCTCCGCGGGGTGGCTCGGGGCTGATTCTGTCTACGACCATCCCGACAAACGCAAGATTGGCCGTGCGATGGCGACGTCGCTGGCGCTTCATGGAGCGCTGCTGGCCGGCCTGATTGTGGCTTTCGCCGTCGTGCCGACCGAGGTCCTGACGAAAACGGATCCGCTGGAATACAACGTGGTGTTTCTAAAGGACCCCGGCCCCGGCGGTGGTGGCGGCGGAAATCCTACGCCTGCACCGCCCAAGAAACTCGAAGTCGCAAAGCACGAGGCGCCCGCTGCGGTGCCGATTCCGGTCGCGGCGCCGGTTGAGCCGCCCCCTTCGCTGGTGGCGCCAATCGAAACCACGTCCGCGACGCTGATGCAGGCGGCCGGCAAGAACTCGGTCTCACTGGCGACGTGGTCGGGCGGCGGCACCGGAACGGGCCTCGGCGAAGGCAAGGGCAACGGCGTCGGTCCCGGCACGGGTGGCGGTTTCGGTGACGGCGCCTACGCGCCCGGCAACGGCGTGACGTGGCCGGTCGACATCCTGCAGGTCAAGCCGAAGTACACGCCGGATGCAATGCGCGCCAAACTTCAGGGCGCCGTCGAACTGGAAATTGTCGTGCTTCCTGACGGCACCGTCGGCGATGTGCGTGTCGTCAAGTCTCTCGATCGCGCGTCCGGCCTGGACGATGCGGCCGTCGAGGCCGCGAAGAAGTGGCGCTTCAAGCCAGGCATGAAGGACGGCAAGCCGGTCGCGACCAAAGTCCTCATGAGTCTTGAGTTCAGGCTTCACTAGACGAACCGTCAGCGAACGCTGACGGTCACCGTGTATTCACGCTCAGCCCAACTCAAAGCCAGCGTCGCGGTCTGCCCGTCCGTTGCCGGCCTGATCGCGAACGTCAGACCTTCCGTGCGGTCTGCCTTCGTTCCAAGGACCATGTCAGTCCGGCCGATCACCAGGGCCTCGTTGTAGACGGTGTGGAACTGGCCGACGTCGCGGCTGATCAGCAGCTGCGTGCGATCCGCGGCCGGTAGCGTGTAGATCGTGTGATCGCCCCCAGGCACGTTGATGTCACCGATCGTCAGCGCGGCATCGGTGGTCAGCACCGTGGCCTCGTCTGCGCCGGGCATCCAGACCTTTCCCCAGGGCACGAGTTCGCCCCAGATCTTGCGGCCGCGCATTTGCGGCTGGCCCCACTCAATCGCGACGTGCACGCCGCCGATCGACGCCATCACGGTCTGGCGCAGGCTTCGACGGGCCACGGTTCGCGCCGGCGACGGGTTGCCGCGGCGTCCGAGCGCCGGCACCGCGCGCGCGAAGATCGCGATTTGGCGCGCAGCGTCCGCGGTGGCGGTCGCGTCGATCTTCGTGACCGCCGCCACGACGCGCGACAGCTCCGCAGACGCGGGTCTCGTGTCACCGCGCGTGACGATGCCGTCGGCCCGGGCCGCTCGCGCCGCGATCACGCCGGCTGCGAGCCGGTCGCCTTCGGCGAACACTGTGACCAGAGGGAAGCGCTCGTCGTTGCGCAAGTACGAGATCCATTGCGTGATCACGTCTGCCGATCGCGCAGTCACCCTGAGTGAGGCAATGCCCTCAGCGCCGAGTGCCGCCGCGAGCGCACCCGCATCGCCGTCTGTCACCAGACAAACCACCGGCGGGCGAGTGGCGGTGGGTACGCGCAGGATGCCGGTCGCGGTATCGGCGTTCGGAAGACTAAGGTCAACACCCTGCTCGCCGGGATTCTGTCCGCGACCACTGATGCCGCTGGTCGCCATGACGAAGGCGGCGGCCACGAACGCCGCCCGGAGGAGTATCGACATCTGTTGGGTGCTATCGTGCCACAAAAAATACTCAGTCGGTTCTGAGCGCGACCGTGGGATCGACTGACAACGCCCGCCGGGCAGGAATCATGCACGCGATGGCGGCGATCGCGACGAGCAGCACCGAAACAGCGACGAACGTCAGCGGGTCGGTGGGCGTCACGTCCCAGAGCTGAGATTCAATCAGCCGGGTGAGGGCCAGAGCGCCGGCGAGGCCACCGGCCAGCCCAATCGCCACAAATGCGACGGCACGACGACCCACCATCGCGACGATCTCGCGACGTCCGGCCCCCAGCGCCCGACGAATGCCAATCTCGCGCCGCCGCTGGTCGACCGTGTATGCCATGACCCCGTAAGTGCCGATCGCGGCGAGCAGCATGGCGACCGCTGCGAACACGCTGACGAGCCAGACGAACGATCGAAACCTGCCGGTCCCGGCGCGCAGGTGCGAAGCCGTGGCGGTCACGTCCACGAGCGGCCGCCCGGGATCGATTTCGCCGATCGCCTTTCGCACCGCGGAGATGGTCGCCGTCGGGTCTCCGCTGGGCCGAATCATGAACTGCATCTGGCCGAACAGGCCGGCCCACGGTCCGCGATAGCGCGACGGCTGTTGGAGATACGACGCGTAGACCACCGGCTGCGGACTCTCCGCGTGCCGCGTGGGAATATCCCGGACGACGCCCACCACCTGTCGCGGCTGTTCTTCGGGCACGGTGTCGAGCGTGAATCGTTTCCCGATGGGATCCTCGCCTGGCCAGAATCGTCGTGCGAACGTCTCGTTGACAATCGCAACCCATGGCGCCGTGACGGTATCTCGGCTCGTGAAATCGCGTCCGCGCACGATCGGCGTGCGGATCGTGCCAAAGAGATTCGGCGTGACGAGAAAGTACGTGGCGTCGTTATTCGGCGCGTCAACATTGATGGACGGGCCGCCGGCCGAAGCGGCATGACTGATCGCCGGCGAACCCTCCAGAACCACCTCCATCGTCGCGAGCACAAAGGCATCGACCGGCGGGGCGGAGATGGCCGCAACCGATTCAGCGCCGGGCACGGTACGCAAACGATCGAGCACGCGCGCGAGCGTTTGCGCGGGTGCCGGGCCAATCTCGAAGTATGGGAATCCGTGATGTGAACCGATCCGCTGGGCGTATCGTCCTGCGGGCACGTTGAAATCGAATTGCACAAGACCCTGTGGTTCAAAGTTGAGATCGCGTTGAACTTGTCGCACGAGACTCTTTAAGAGGAGTCCGGAACCAATCAACAGTACGAGTGCCAGCGCGAGTTGCACGGAGACCAGCACGCCCTGCGGAAACGTCCGGCGTCGAACGGGGCCGGCGCTCGGGGCCGCCTCCTTGAGTGAGGACATCGGGTCGAGACGCGAGCCGCGGATAGCCGGAATGAGGCCACACACGAGACCCGTGCCGATCGAGAGCAGGGCCAACAGCGAAATGACCCTCGCGTTGAGCCCAATCGCGGTCAGCGGAGGCGATCCCGGCGGTGTCGCCATGGTGAGAAGTGCGCGCTGGCCGATGAGCGCGACGATGAGCCCGAGAGCGCCACCGGCGATTGCGAGCAGTACGCTCTCGGTGAGCAATTGGCGGATGATGCGCCCGCGTCCCGCGCCCAGCGCCGTGCGCAGGGCGACCTCTCGCCGCCGCACCGACGACCGTGAGAGCAGCAGTGCCGCGACGTTGGCACAGCCGATCAGCAGCACGAGTGCGACCGCCGCTTCGAGGGTGAGCAGCGGCTCGCGCGTCCAGCCAAACAGGAATTCGTTCAGCGGCCGCACACGGACGCCCCAGCCTTTGTGTTGGACTGGCGCTTCAGCGACGAGTTGTGTGGCGATGGCGTCCAACTCCGCCTGGGCTTGCGCAAGACTCACCGCAGGCTTCAGGCGCGCTCGCACGCCAAACAGCCGTCCACTGGCATCGGGTCGCGCACCCACGAACAGCGGCACCCAGTAGTCGACCCCCGGTTCCTGGTACCGGAACTCCGCGGGCATGACGCCGATGATGGCTCTGACCGTCCCTTGCACGCGGATATGGCGCGTGAGGATCTCGGGATCTGAGCCAAACCGGCGCTGCCAGAAAGCGTGACTGATGACGACGACTTGCGCAGGCGAAGACGGCTGACTCTCGGCCACGGTGAACACGCGGCCCATCAACGGCTCGATGCCCAGCATCGTCAGCCATCCCGGCGTGACCGACTGGCCAGTCGTTCGTTGCGGCGGCGCGCCTGGTTCATCATCGGCGACATCGCCGGCCGATTTGATCGAGAGATCCATGGCATCGAACGACTGCGTGCGGTCGCGAAAGGCCGCGTAGTCCGCCAGTGAATTGCCGGCCAGCTGCGAGGGATTGTCGAGCGCGACGCTCTGAATCGCCACGAGGCGTTCGGCATGCGCGACGGGCAACCCCTGCACGATCACCGCATCGAACGCGCCGAGCACCGCGGCATTGGCGCCGATGCCGAGCGCGAGCGACGCGGCGGCCACCGCCGTGAAGACGGGCTGCTTTCGCAGCATGCGGACGCCATAGACGATGTCTTGCTGGAGATCGTGAATCCACGTGACGCGCCGTTCGTCGCGGCAGGACTCTTCGAGTGCCGCCGCGTTGCCGAACGCGCGGTGCGCAGCCTGTCGCGCGGCGTCCGGCGTCAGGCCTTGCTCGATCTGTTCGGCGACGAGTTGATCGAAATGAAACGCGAGCTCACGGTGGAGCTCAGTGTCTGCCGCATCCTTCCGCACGAGTGACCTGAGCCGCAGGCGCCAGACGCGAAGCGGGCGCAGGAGAGACACGGGTCCTCAGGCGTTCTTGAGCAGCAGGCCGACAGCGGAGGACAGACGCTTCCAGATGGTGAGCTCGCGCTCGAGCTGCTGGCGGCCTTCGCGCGTCAACGTATAGAACTTGGCGCTCCGTCCCTGCTTGGTGTCTTTCCACTCCGCTTCGATCCAGCCCTGCTGCTCGAGGCGGTGCAGAGCGGGGTAGAGCGATCCCTGCTGCACGGTCAGCACGTCGTCTGACAGCTCGAGCATGCGCTTGGCGAGGCCCCACCCATGTTGTGGCTCGCGCGACAGTGTTTTCAGGATGAGCAGATCGAGTGTGCCTTGCAGGAGATCGGACGGCTTCGGCATGAAAGTGACCTTGACACATGATACCTCGACTATCTACACTAACGCCTAGACTATCGACATGATGTCTTTGCCTATCCCGCGCGACGCGCGCGGCCTCGCGGTTGCCTTGGTCGTGTTGCTTGTCGGCGCGGGCGCGCGTCAGACACGCGATCTGTTTGCGCCCGCGGGCGCGGCCGGCGTGCTCTTTTTTGTCGCCAGCGATTGCCCGATTTCCAACGGCTACGCGCCGGAGATTCAGCGCATCTGCGACGACTATCGTGCGAAGGGCGTGTCGTGTTCGCTCGTGTATGAAGACGTGGCGATCGACGATGCGCACATCCGCGCGCACCGAGATGCGTACGGCTACAGGAACATCGCCACAGTGAACGATGGTGATGGCGCGATCGCCGGTCGCGCCAAAGCCACGGTTACGCCGCAGGCCGTCGTTATCGGGCGCGGCGGGATTGTGAAATACCGCGGCCGGATCGACAACCAATATGCCGCGCTCGGTAAACCGCGGCGTGTCGTGACCACCCACGATGTGCGCGATGCGCTCGACGCGGTGCTCGCGGGCCGAGCCGTCGCGCATCCTGAAACCGAAGCGTTCGGCTGCTTTATCGCACCTCGTTGATGTTCGCAGGCTGGGCTCTTACGCCCGGCAGGGAGATACGCTCATGAGACGTCCACTTGCGGCTTTGCTGACCGTGGCTACGTGTTTGACGGCCGCGGTCTGGTTGTCCGCGTCCGGCCAGTCCGGAACAGCGTCCACGGCTCGATCCGGCGCCGTGACATTCACCCAGGACATCGCGCCGATCCTGTACGACAACTGCGTCACCTGCCATCGTCCGGGCGAGGCGGCGCCGTTCTCGCTCATCTCCTACGAGGATGCGGTGAAGCGCGCATCGCTCATGGCGTCCGTGACGAAATCGCGGTACATGCCGCCGTGGCACGCCGAACCCGGCTTCGGCGATTTCGCGGATGAGCGCCGATTGACGGAGGCGCAAATCGAGACCATCGCCGAGTGGGTGAAGCAGGGGACGCCGCGCGGCAGCACCGCGCTGCCGAAACTGCCCGCGTTCACAGAGGGTTGGCAGCTCGGCCAACCGGATCTCGTGATCGAAATGCCAGAGGCCTTTGACGTGCCGGCGGACGGGCCGGATCTCTATCGCAACTTCGCGATTCCGACCGGCACCACGGAAGACAAATGGGTGCGCGCGGTCGAGTTCCGTCCCGGCGCGCGCCGGGTTGTGCATCATGCGCTGTTCCAGTTCGCGCGAGGCGGGGCGGTGGCGGAATTGGTCCCAGCGGACGGCAAGCCCGGATTCGGCGGCGCCATGCCTGTGCGTTTCATGCCGGCATTTGCACCGGCCGGCGATCTGGGTGGATGGGCGGTCGGTACCACGCCGCGATTCCTGCCGGAGAGCCTGTCCTGGACGATGAACAAGGGATCGGACTTTATTCTGCAGCTGCACCTGCATCCAACGGGCAAGCCGGAGAAGGAGCGCTCGACCATCGGTCTCTATTTCGCGAACACGCCGCCGCCACGCAAAGTCCGCGAGACGATGGCTCCCGGTCTCTTCGGCGCGTTGGCGAACATCGACATTCCCGCGGGGGAAAAGGCGTATGTCGTCAAGGGCACTGCACGGACGTTTGCGAACATGCGGGCGTACTCGGTCCTGGCCCACGCGCACTATCTGGGCAAGGAGATGAAGGCGATCGCGACATTTCCGGATGGCACGACGAAGCCACTGCTCTGGATCAAGGACTGGGATTTCAACTGGCAGGATCGTTACGTCTACAAACAGCCCGTTGACTTGCCCAAGGGCACGAAGATCGATGTGACGATTACCTACGACAACTCCGCAGACAATCCGCACAACCCGTGCAATCCGCCGCGGCGCGTACAGTTTGGCCTGCAGTCGTACGACGAGATGGGGGGCATCGTCTTTCAAACCATGACCTCGAGCGACGCGGATGAGAAGGCGCTCGACGACTTCAATGCAGCGATCGCGAAAGCCGTGGTGAACCAGATCCAGCAGAGCGACACGGTGAAGCGGCTTCAGGAACAGCAACGGCAATACAAGGCCGGCGTCGTTCCACCGTCAGGTTGTGGGCAGCCGGCGCCCTCGTCGCTGCCGTCTCAACTGTTTGCGCGACCGGCCCGGTAGGCCCATCGCTCCGCCTCCGTCTGAGCCGAATTCAGCACGCCCGACGCATACAGAGGCAGCGATCATTTCGGTCGCCCACACAAGGAGTGAGACGTGAAGCGAATGTCAACGGCTATGGGTGTGCTCGTCGGCGGATTGCTGATGCTCGGGCTGGCCGCGCCGGCCGCGGCGCAGGTGAAGGTCGATTTCTCAGGCGGGTATCAGTACTTCCGATTCCTCGAAGACGGCGGGGTGGGCGTTCCAACTGGATGGAACACCTCCGTCGGCATCGGCAAGCAGCGGGTCAAGTTTGTGGCCGATGTGGGCGGTAACTACGAAGACCACGGCGACCATTTCGCCAAGCTGCACACCTTTCAAGGAGGCGTGGAGTTCTCGGGCAAGGACGGGCGAGTCGTGCCGTTCGCGCGCGTGCTGACGGGAATGGGCCTGTTCGCTGATCTGGGCACCAATCTCGCCTGGGTCTTCACCCCGGAGGCGGGAGTGAAAATCATGGCCAACGACCGGATCGGCGTCCAGACATCGGTCGGTTTCCCGGTCTTCGTCAACGAAGACGGATCCGGCAATGGATTCCGCTTCTTCGCGGGCGTCGTCATCCGCAAATAGGCGCATTACGCACGGGTGCGGGCCGTTCGCGGCCCCCACCTCTCACCGAGCAGCGATGGTCGTGGCATACTCGCGCGCGCATGAACAGTCACTACATCTGGATGAACGGCACCATCGTCGATACCCCGTCCGCGAACGTGCCGCTCCTCACCGCGGGGTTCCACTACGGCATCGGCATTTTCGAGGGCATTCGCGCCTACAGCACGTCACGTGGTCCCGCCGTCTTCCGGCTGCACGATCACATGCGTCGCTTCGAAGCCTCCGCGCACATCCTCGGGTGGGCGTCGTTGCCATACTCGTTCGACACGCTCGTGGCGGCCACGATTGAGACAGTAAAGAAGAGCGCGTTCGACGAGTGCTACATCCGGCCGATCGCCTACCTCGCCGACGGCGGCTGGAACCTCACGCTCGACTCGGGCAAGCCGCATGTCGCGATCGCCGTGTGGGAGCAGTCGGTCTATCTGGGCGAGGAGGCGCGGGAGCGCGGGATGAAGGCCAGCGTCTCGAGCTTCGTTCGTCACCATCCGAACGCGATGATGACCAAGGCCAAGGTCTGCGGGAACTACGTCAACTCATATCTGGCCAAGACTGAGGTGCAGCGCAACGGTTTCGATGAGGCCATCCTCCTCGACACGGCGGGCTACGTGAGCGAGTGCAGCGGCGCGAATCTGTTCCTCGTTCACAAGGGCAAGCTCATCACGCCGGCGCCCGAGACAATTCTCGTGGGCATCACGCGCGCGACGGTCTTCGATTTGGCGTCCGATCTCGGGCTTGAGGTGGAAGAGGCGCGCGTCACGCGCGATCATTTGTACGTCGCCGACGAGGCGTTCGTCTGCGGCACGGCCGCCGAAGTGCGAGGCATTTCAGAAATCGATCGCCGCCAGATCGGCCTTGGCCGGCCCGGTCCTATCACGACGAAGATCGCGACGGCGTATCAGGAGGCCGTGCACGGACGGCATCCGCGCTCGAAGGACTGGCTGGCCTACTGCACGTAACGCCGGCTGAGCCGAGGTCTTCGCACCTTTGACCTTTGACCTCTGAACTTTAGCTTTTGATGTAGCCTGTCCTGTCACCATGCCCCGCGGCCGCATCCTCGCTTTGGCGCTGGTTCTGGCCGGGTGCCTCTTGGCTGGGCGTCCCGCGGCACAACAGACGCTAACGACCGTCGAGTTGCTCGACCGGTACGCGAAGGGCGATTTCGACGAGGTCGAGGCGAAACTGGCGGCACTCGAGAAGTTCAGCGGTCTGGTCAAAGACCTCAAACACGACGATGTAAAGACGTGGCTGGCTGCAGGTGGCGCGGCTGATCGGGATCGTCGTGAACTGGCGGCGGCGACGTTCGCGCTCGAAGCTGCGCGCGTTGACGAGTGGCGCGAGTGGAAGTGGATTCAGCGGCAGTCCTCCGGACCGTTGCCCGTGTTGTATTGGCAAGCGCCGCCGCTGCTCATCGAATGGGGCTGTGAGCTGTTGCGACGGCACGAAGAGCCCCTGCCGATCGAACGCATCTGGCAGCTCGCGGCGATGGCGGTCGCGCAACGTGGAGAGGACACGCAGTTCCTCATTGGCTTCACAGAGATCTCGCCGGACGTTCCGCCGCCAACGCCCCCGGCATCGGTGGCGCCACCCCAGGTGTCCAGGGGAATCGGCGGCCTGCCCGTGATGACTCGGCCTCCGCAACGGTTCCCTGACGAAGTGCTGAACGTCGGGAAGGAGATCGGCCATCTCAATCACGTGGCGGAGCGTTTCCCCGGGGAGAAGCGTTTCATGTTGGGTGAGGCGCTCGCCCGCGAGCGGCCGTCGATGAGCGATGCGTTGAAGGTGTACGCAACGCTGTTGACCGATCCCGACGTGGGCGGGGAAGCGGCCGTACGCATGGGCGCGCTCTATTTGCGTCGCGGTGACGTGCCCAAGGCAATTGAGCGGTTCGACCTGGCCGAGCGCATCACGCGCGATTCGGATCTCATCTATCTCGCACGCTATAACCGTGGGCAGGCCTTGCTCCGATCGGAGAAGGAGGACGACGCGATCGCCGCCTTTCGCGCCGCCCTCGCCGTTCGCCCTGCATCTCAGTCGGCGTCGGTCGCCTTGGCCGCACTCCTCGCCAAGGCCGATCGGCACACCGAGGCGCAAGCCTTGATGAAGGCGGTGCTGGACGCCGGTCCGAATCACACGGATCCGCACATCGAGTACATGCACGGCGACGATCGGTTCTGGCCGTACTTACTTGCAAAGCTCCAGAGGGAGATCCACAAGTGACTCCGCGACGTGCCCTGGGCGCCGTGTGCCTCACAGTGGGCGCCGTTTTGGCTCAGGCCGAAACACCACAGCCCCAGCAGGTGCCGCCCACGTTCACCGCCAATACCGACGTTGTGCTGGTCGACGTCTCCGTGCGAAGGAACGGCGCCCAGGTCCCGGGGCTGACGGCGGCCGACTTCGAGTTGCGTGACAACGGCGTCAAGCAGGACATCGAAACCGTCGAATCGACCGCCGTGCCCATCGATCTGTCGATCGTCGTGGACGTGTCCGGCAACCCCGACAGGCCCTGGGAAAACCTGCCGTCCACTGCGAAGGTGGCGGCAGATCTGGATGCCGAAGTCCGCAAGCTGGTCGCGCTGTTGCGCCCAGGCGACCGCGTGCGACTCTTTGCGCAGGACACCTACGTGCAGCAAATCTGGCCGCTGCAACCCGCCTCGTCGGCTCCGCGGGTCGAGCGTGTCGTCTTCGACGGGCAGTCGTCGCTCTTCGACACGCTGACGACTGTGTTGCTCCAGCCCATCGAGCCAAGACGTCGCCACGTGATTGTCGCGGCCACAAAGGGTCTGGATACGATCAGCGCTGTGACGGCGGCTGACGTCGCTGCGATCGCCCGCCACGCCGATGCACAACTGCACCTGGTGATGCTCGAGATGGATGCAGACAAGGATGCGACTATCAGGCCGTTTCAATGCGCGAACATGGATCTCTGTAGGCCGACGTATCGCTTCTGGACGCCGGCACGGCACCGCCTGTTTGTGCCGGAGCCTATAACCGGCGGGGGCGCACCGCTTCATACGCTGCTGGCTGACGGCGCGAGCTTGAAATTGGGCGCTGAAGCCACGGGCGGCGCCTTGTATCAGGGCGCGATGCTCGCCGAGCCGAGTCTGTTTGGCGTGTTCCGGCACGCCTTCGATAACTTCCGCCAGAGCTACGTGCTGCGGTACTCGCCGAAGGGCATCGCGCGCCCGGGCTGGCACCAAATCACCGTCACGGTGCCAAAAAACAAGTCGCTGAAGATCCAATCGCGCACGGGGTACAACGTTGACGCGCCCACTCCCACCGCGGGCACGACGCGCCCATCACGCGCGGCCGACGCGCCAGCGCCGAAACTGGAGACGATGGCCGACCTCATGGAGGCGTACAACCGCGGTGACTATCGTCCTGTCGAAGCCGTGTTCGACGTGGCCGATGCCGGCAAGCTCATCAAGGGGTTCGAATTTACGAGTGGCATGAATCCGTGGCCGGGCACGATGCGCGGGGAAGCGGCATTCGCGCTCGAACTCGCCGGGGCCGCAATTTTCTCCCGGCCGCAGCCGATACAGGACGCTGGCCGCGGCCTGCTGCAGCGCTTCAGCCGTTTGATCCAGCCGACTTTCGAAACAGACGACTACGAGCATGTCTGGTTGACGACCCTGCTGGCGCTGTTGCAGGGACGGCTTTCGCCGTCGCTCGCCGAGCCGTTTGTCGAACGCGCGCTTGTCCGCTTTCCAAACGAACCACGCTTCCTGCTCGCGCGCGCCATTGTCACCGACCAGTTCTGGCGCGGATTCGGCACGATGAGCTTCGGCGATCGGATGACCGCCACCGAGATTCCCATCAAGCGTGCCGACTTGGTGATCTCGCGGTACCAGGCGGTGGCCGCTGCGTCACCCGAACTGGCCAGCGAAGCGCTCATCCGGCTCGGCTGGTTTCTCTATCGCGTCGGCCGCGTGGACGAGTCGCTCAAGGCCTTCGACGCGGCGCCGCCAGTACCGGCGGATACGGGGATGGAATACCTGCGGCATCTGTTCAAGAGTCACGTTTTCACGTCGCAGGACAAGCTCGACGACGCGGTGACTGAAGCGCGAACGGCACACACGCTCATTCCGGACGCCCAATCGGCGCGCATCGCGCTGATGAACGCCTTGGCCCTGCGCGGAGACGCGACGGACGCCGAGGCGGTGGCTGCCAACATCGAGACCGCGCCACGAGCGGCGGATCCGTGGTGGGCGTACTGGCTGGGCGACTTTCGGTGGTACGGCGACGCGCGCTCGGCGCTGCGCGGCATGATCAAGTGAGCGCGTATCTGATGCGACCTATCCCCAAACTCGCCATCGTCGTGCTGGCTATCGCCGGGGTTGGCGGTGTGTTGGGTGCCGACGGCGTCCGGCGCCAGACTCCGCAAGCGCCGCCGGTCTTCCGCGCGCAGACGAATGCGGTCTCGGTGGACGTGAGTGTCCGGGACACGACACGCCGGCCGATCGCCGATCTGACCGCGCGAGATTTCGTGGTGGAGGACAACGGCGTCCGCCAATCGATCGATGAAGTGAGCTATGCCAAGCGGCCGATCGACGTCACCGTCGGTCTCGACGTCAGCGGCAGCGTCACAGGAGCGGCGCTGGAGCGGCTGCGCCAGGGGGTCGCCGAGCTGGCGCGGGGGCTTCGCGACGTGGACCGCGTGAAGCTGGTGGTGTTCAACACGCAGGTCCATCGCGTGATCGACTTTTCGTCCGACGCGCAGGCGGTCAACCGCGCCCTGCGCAACGTTCCGGCGGGGGGCGGGACGGCGCTGTTCGACACGATCGGCGCCGCGCTCGTGGCCGCCAACGATCCGGAGCGCCGCCAGCTCATCGTGTTCTTTACTGACGGCGGCGATAGCGGAAGCGTGACGTCGCCGCAGGTCATGCAGACAATGGCCGTCCGTGCGCGCGCGACGGTGACGTTCGTGATGACGTACCAGACGGTCGCGTTGCCGAATACAGGAGCTTCGATGCCGGCAACACGGAACGTGCTGCTCCTGTCGCCGAGCAGGGTACTCGCCGCGGTTGCGCGTGACACCGGCGGCGAGGTCGTGCCGATTGACTTCAACAGCAACCTCGGCCTCGTGTTTCGCAAGATCCTCGACGATTTCCGCTCCTCGTATGTGCTCTTCTTCTCACCGTCCGGAGTTGACCGGTCGGGCTTTCACACGATTACGGTGGATGTCGCGCGGCCGGGTACGGTGGTGACGGCGAGGCGAGGGTACTTTGGTGGCTGACAGAGTGTTTCGGCCTCTGCAACAGCTGCTTCTCACATTGGCGAGTGTCGCAGCCCTGTCGGTGCTGTCGGCCGGATGTGGAGACAACAAGACCACCACCACCGCTCCGAGCACCCCGACGCCCGTAGCCGCCGGTCCCATCGACTGGACCGTGTCCGGGACACTCACGTCGAATCCGGACGGACAACCGATTGCCTTCGCCGCGATCAGCGTGACTGGCGGGTCGCCCGTCACGTCAAATGCGGCCGGCCAGTTTTCGATCAGTGGGGCCGGCACACAGCCGATCCTCGTGCCGCTCGGCATTTCCGCGCCGGGGTATGTCAAGCGCTACACCTCGATTCTGGGCGGGTCGAGTCGGAGCGGCGTCGTCATCGACCTCATCCGGGACTCGCCGCCCTTCTCGCTGGCGTTCTACCGGGAGATCGCCCGCGGGTCGCTGGACGGCGCGTTGCGGCCGACGAGACGATGGCATGAGAATCCGAGCTTCTATATCCAAACGGTTGATGAGAACGGTACCGAGGTTCCGAAATTCTTTGTGGATTCCGCGACGTCGGTGATCACCGACATCGTCGCGGACGCCACCGGGGGGCGGTACCGACCCGACCTGGTGGAGAGCGGCACGAGCACGGCGTCGCCCAGCCCCGGCACCATCCGCATCTGGTTCCCCGCTGGGTCGATCGGAGCCGCCGGAATCGCGTCGGGTGTCGGCGCGAATCCCTGCACGGTTCGGGTCTGGCAGGGTGACGTGCCGGCGGCGGTCACGAAGGTGATCGCCCACGAGATCGGGCATTGCCTCGGACTGAACCACATCACCGTGACCGGATTACCTCCGACCCAGCAGGGACTGATGGGAAAGAGCGGCTATGGCTCCTTGCCGGGCCCGCGGCTGACCGACGTCGAAAAATTTCACGCCGCGCTCATCTACTCGCGCCCTGACGGTAATGTCGATCTCGACACCGATCCCAGCAACTGGCTTTTCACGGTGATTCGGTGATTCGAATCACCGGCTGTCGCCGGCCGGCCTGGCGGTAGACTTCTCACCATGGCCGTCACACGAGCTCCTGGTAAATCCGCTTCCAAGACTGTCGTCAAGCCGAGTGCTTCGCGCATGTCCCTCGCTGAGGTGATGCGTGCCCTCGAGAAGGCGGGCTCCGCGCAGACGAAGAAGATCTACGCGCGCCATGGGGCGCGGGAGCCGATGTTCGGCGTGCAGTTCGGGACGCTGAAGGTGCTCGTGGACCGAATCGGCGTCGACCAGAAGCTGGCCCTGGCGTTGTGGAAGACGAAGAATCAGGACGCACGCAATCTGGCGATGAAGATTGCCGATCCGACAACAATCCAATCCGCCGTCCTCGATCGCTGGGCGAAAGAGAACAGCATGCGCATGTGCAGCGCATACATTGCGTCGCTTGCGGCGGAGAGTCCGCACGCGGCCGCCAAAGTGCGCGCGTGGCTCGGGTCTTCGGACGAGGGGCTGCGCGCCACAGGGTGGACGTTGATCGCCCAGCTGGCGAATCTCGACGAGAAAGCTCCCGACGAGTGGTTCGCGAAGCGCCTCGCGCAAATCGAGAAGACGATCCACGGGTGTCCCAGTGTCGAGCGCGGTGCGATGAACGCGGCGGTCATCGCCATTGGCGGCCGCAGCGCGGCCCTGCGCAAGCTCGCGACCGCCGCGGCGAAACGCATCGGTCCGGTCGAAGTCGATCACGGCGAGACCGCGTGCATGACGCCCGACGCCGCGACCTACATCGCCAAGAACTGGGAGCGCGCGAAGAAGTTCGAATCACCGGCCGCCCAGGAACGCGCCCGAGAATCGATGCGCACACGCTGCTGATCGAACGAAGTCGCCGTCCGGCCGGAGAACGTCGGCCACATCCATGTAAACTGTGCCGGCATGTCACTCCCGCCGGGCACAAGACTTGGAACCTACGAAATCATTTCTCCACTCGGTGCCGGCGGCATGGGCGAGGTCTACCGTGCCCGCGACGCGAAGCTGAATCGCGACGTCGCCATCAAGGTCCTGCCCGAGTTGCTGGCCAAGGATCCGGCGGCCCTCGCGCGGTTCGAGCGCGAGGCGCACGCGGTCGCCGCGCTCTCACACCCGAACATCCTCGCAATCTTTGACTTTGGAACGCAGGGCGGATCGACCTACGCCGTCACCGAACTGCTCGAGGGCTCGACCCTGCGCATGCGCCTGGCTGACGGTGCGCTGCCCGTGCGCAAGGCCGTCGACTTCGGCGTGCATATCGTCCGCGGCATCGCCGCCGCCCACGAGCGCGGGATCGTCCATCGGGACCTCAAACCCGAGAATATCTTCATCACCAACGACGGCGTCGTGAAGATCCTGGATTTTGGGTTGGCCAAGGCTGCAGGACGTGACGAGACTCAAGGAAGTGAAGGCGCTGGCGCCACGCGCATCGCCGAGACGACGCCCGGCACGGTCCTCGGGACCGTCGGCTACATGTCGCCTGAACAGGTCCGCGGTCTCGCGCTCGATCACCGCACAGACATCTTCTCGTTCGGCACGGTCTTTTACGAGATGCTGACCGGCCGGCGAGCGTTCCGCGGGGACTCGCACGTGGAGACGATGAACGCCATCTTGAAAGAAGACCCGCCGGAGTTTAGTGCCGTCATGCCCAACGTCCCGGGCGCGTTGGAGCGCGTAATCCGGCGGTGCCTCGAAAAGCAGCCGTCGGACCGCTTTCACTCCGCGCACGACCTTGGCATTTCCCTCGAGGCACTGTCCGGCACATCGAGCTCGTCGAGCTTGAGCCCGGCACTCACAGGTGTGAATGATGCAGGGACACAGCCAGCAGGGCGGTCGCGCGGCATGATGATGCCGCTCGCGATGGCTGGGGTCGTCATTGCCGCCAGCGCGGTCTCCTTCTTCGCCGGCCGCGGCACCGCGCAGCCGGAGCCGCTCGCCCAACCGGAAATGAAGCGCCTCACGTACCGTCGCGGGCCCGTCATGTCCGCCCGCATGTCGAAAGACGGCACCACGTTCGTGTATTCGGCGGCGTGGGAAGGTTCTCCGCGCCAGGTCTACGCGGCGCGCAGCGACAGCACCGAATCCCTGTCACTGCCATACCTGAACGCCGACGTGGTTTCGGTCTCTGCCAAGGGCGACATCGCGATCATCCAGAACCGCCGCCTCATCAGCGGTTACGCGCGGCCCGGCACGCTCGCGCGCGCGACGATGACGGGCGGCGCGTCGCGGGATGTGCTGGAAGACGTTCAGGATGCCGACTGGCTGCCCGACGGCTCCACCCTCGCCGTCTCCCGCGTCGTCAACGGCAAGTACCAGTTGGAATTCCCGGCCGGGAAGGTCGTCTACAAGTCCGATGGCTGGATGAGCCACGTGCGCGTCTCGCCGGATGGTCAGAAGGTCGCGTTCCTCGATCAGCCAATCACGGGCGACGACCGCGGAACGCTGTCGATCATCGATGCCGCCGGCAAGAAGTTCTCGATGTCCATCGACTGCGAGAGCACGCAAGGCATGGCCTGGGTGCCGTCAGGAAAAGAAGTCTGGTTCAGCTGCGCGGCGAACGGCTTGTCGCGCGCGGTGATGGCGGGCGCGATGGACGGTAGGGTCCGCACCGTGCTTCGCGTGCCGGGCAGCCTGTATCTCGGAGACGTCGGCGCCGACGGCTCGGTGCTCGTCTCGCACGACAACGAACGCATGGCGGTCGTGGGTCTGGCGCCCGGCGAGACCCGCGAACGCGATCTCTCATGGCTCGACTGGACGCAGGCCAGCATGCTGTCCGACGACGGCCGCACGCTGCTCATTACCGAGGCGGGTGAGGGCGGCGGCAAGGGCTACAGCGTCTTCGTCCGCAAGACCGACGGATCGCCAGCAGTGCGTCTGGGTTCGGGACTGGGCCTGGCGATTTCAGCCGACGGCAAGTGGGTGATCGCGCAGAACATCGACAAGTCGCCCGAGCAGCTCGTGCTGATGCCGACTGGAGCCGGCGAGGCACGCGCGCTGACGCAGGACGACATCACGCACGTCGCTGCGCGGTTCCTGCCGGATGGCAAGCGGTTCATCTTCAACGGCTACCAGCCGGGCAAGCCGCCGCGCGTGTGGATTCAGCCGCTCGCCGGCGGTCCTGCCGTGCCGGTGACGCCCGAGGGCATCGCCGCGAATCACCTGAGCGTGGACGGCACAAAGATTCTGGCGCGCGACGTGGACGGGCAGCGCAAGTTCTTCCCGGTCGATCCTCCCGGTGGTGCGGCCGAGCCGATTCGGTTTCTCGAGCCTGCCGAAGGCATCATCCGCTTCATTGACGGACACACCGTATTCGTCCGGCGTCCAGGACCGAACGGCGCCATTCAAGTCAGCCGACTCGATCTGGCTACAGGCACGCGAACGCCGGTGCGGACTGTGACCCCGCCGCAGGAGGCGGTGAGCTCAGGCTGCGTGGTGTTGGTGTCTGGCGACGGCAACGCCTACGTCTGCAACTTCACGGCGACGAACTCGGATTTGTTCCTCGTCAAAGGCCTGAGGTAAGGGTCCGGCACAAAACCAAGATGCGGTCGATGCGCTACCTTCCGGTTCAGATTGCCGCGGCGTTAGCGCTGGCCGCTGCTTTCGTTGAAACCCCGGCGGCTTCTGACCAATGGCCGCAGTGGGGCGGACCCACGCGCGATTTTCACGCGGCCCCAACTTCAGCGGGGTCAGTGGGCCTTGCGGACACGTGGCCGGCCGGCGGCCCACCCATCGTGTGGACTCGGCCTCTCGGCACCGGTCACTCCGCCATCGTCGTCGACGACAACCGCTTGTTTACCATGTACCGCGCCGGAAACGGCCGCGGGAAAGTCGGGCCCTGGAGTAGCGATGAGACGGTCGCCGCGCTCGACGCCAGGACCGGCGCGACGATTTGGGAGCACTCGTATCCGGCGCGATCGGGATTCGAGGACTTCAGCTTCGGACCGGGCCCGCACGCGACGCCGCTTGTTGCCGGCGACCGTGTGTTCACCGTCGGCACCAATCAGCAGTTGTTTGCGTTCGACAAACGCAGCGGCAAGGTCCTCTGGTCGCACGATTTGATCAAGGAGTTCAAGTCGCCGGAGCTCCTGATTCGTCCCGTCGTGAAGGCGGGATACGGGTGCAGTCCGATCGCATTCGGCGAGACGATCATCTGCAGCGTTGGCGGACCGGGCCAGTCGGTGATGGCGTTCCGGCAGTCGGATGGCGGTGTGGTGTGGAAGAGCGGCGACTTCCTCACGTCTGGCGCGGCACCAATTCTGATTCAGATGGGTGGGCGGCCACAGATCGTATTTCTGGCGGGTGGCGCGATCGTCGGCCTCGACCCGGTCGATGGTCAGATTCTTTGGGCGCATCCGCACGATCCAGGCAACGATCTGAACTGCGGGACGCCGATTTTTGGACCTGACAACGTGCTCTTCGTGTCGTCGGCCTATCAGGCCGGGAGCCGCGCCATTCGGCTCACCGAGACGGCGGAGGGAACGGACGCCTCAGAGCTCTGGTTCACGAAGCGTGTGCGTTTCATGTTTCTGAGCGCGGTACGGATTGGCGATTTCGTGTACGGCACCACCGGCGATTTTGGCCCCGCGTTCCTCACGGCGCTCAACATCAAGACCGGCGAGTCCGCCTGGCAGGTGCGCGGCTTCGCCCGCGCAAGCCTCCTGGCGGCTGATGGCAAAGTCATCGTGATGAACGAAGACGGTGACCTCGCGCTCGCCCGGATGACACCCACGGGCGCGGACATTCTGGCGCGCACGAAGATTTTCGACACCGTGTCCTGGACAGCACCCACGCTGGTTGGGACGACGCTGTATGCACGGGATCGAGAAAAGATCGTCGCGATCGATCTTGCCGCGAAAGGCGCGAATGCGGGCACGGGCGCGGCTGCGGCCAACGAAGTCAAGACGCCAGTCGCGGGCACCGTGCCTCCTCGCGCCGCGCGACCTGCGACTGACAATCAACGTCCCTCGCTGGCGGGCTCGTGGAAACTGGACGCGACGGCCAGTACGGTGACAACCGGCGTGCCATTCGCCGGCGTGCATGCCGACGGCGCCCCGCCCTGGCTGTTCGTCACCCAACCGTCCAACGGCACGTTGATCATCGAGAGTCCGATGAACACCGGACATACGCGCTTCTATCGTCCGGGAAAATCGACCACCACCGACATCGCGAATGGCACGATTACCATGCATGCGGTCTGGAACCGGGGAACGACAAGTGCGGACGCAACGCTGGTCGCCGAAGGCCAGACGACGACGAGCGGCGGCGTGGCCACGCCCGTCAAGGAAAAATTTGTGCGTGATGGCGAGGCGCTGGTGGTGGAGATCGTCGCTGGAGGCAAGACGAGCACGCTGCGGTACACGCGGCTGCTGGACCTCGGCGCGTGCAAGTCCTGGCCGACGCCCTGCAAGTGAGTGCGATCCCTCCCGCCGGACGCCGGTCACCACGGATGCCGAACTGCGGGATGCTTGTATGCAATAAGATATGCAGCCCTGAATGGCCATCCTCCAGTTCGACCGCTTCGCGTTCGACACGGTCGGAAGGGAACTGCGCGACCGCGGCACGCGTGTTCCGCTGACGCCGACGGAATCGGCGCTCCTCAGCGTGATGCTCCGCTCACGCGACGCGGTCGTGACACACGCAATGCTGCTCCAACAGGTGTGGCCGGGGGTCCATGTCTCAACGGCTACGGTGACGCGGCAAATGTCGCGCCTTCGGTCGCGCCTCGGGGATTCAGGTTCCCGTGCCCGCATCATTGAAACCGTTGCGAGACGTGGGTACCGGCTCCTCGCGACCGTGCGACGCCCGCCGCGGATCGCACAAACACATGCCTCAGCACCTGATCGCGCGGCCGTGCTGCCGATCGCGCTGCTGTCCCTGACCGCAGAAACCGAGGCGCTCGCCAGTCTCGCGCACGGCCTCACCGAGCGGCTCATTGACCGCTTGGCATCGCTGCCGGGAGCACGCATCGTCGGACTGGCGTCCGTGATGCAGGTCGCCGGGCGCGGCTTCGCTGCTTCGGACGTGACGTCTCGCCTTTCCGCCGGGTCGGTCATGGTCGGCACGGTGCGCACGGACGGCGATCATCTGGTCGCGTTGCTCGAACTCATCGCGCCGGATTCGACGCGACTGTGGGGAACGACCGAGCGCGTGCCGCGCGGGAGGTCACATCTGCTCGAGGGGCGCGTGATCAGGTCGTTTGCACGCTGGTTCGCACCGGGTGCCGGTGGCGACGAGCTCGGTGCCACGCCCACCCCCAACGCAAAAGCTTACGAGCAGTTGATGGCCGGCATGCGTCTGGCGCGAAACTTCTGGTCGCTCTCGCACGTCGAGGCGGCATTGACCGCGCTCTCGGAGGCCATTCGTCTAGATCCCCATCTCGCTGTAGCGCATCTGGCGCTGGCCGACGTGCATTTGAAACGGCGGCTGCTTGGTGAATCCAAGGAGGCGTCGCGCGCGGCGCGCGCGTCACTCGATGCCGTCCTGGCGATCGATCCGGAGTGCGCGCCGGCGCTGGCGATGCACGGTGTGCTCATCGAAGAAACGGAGTGGGATCGCGATGGCGCGCTCGCGGCGGTGACGCGAGCCGCCGCCCTGGCGCCGCACGACTCGACTGTCCAGTTGTGGTGCGCGTCGTTTTTCGATCGTCGCGGTCAGTACGACAAATCGCTTGCGCACCTGGACGCCGGACTCGCCGTCGATCCTCTCTCAACGGAACTGCTGATTGGCCGGCTCAGTTCCCTCGTGAAAGCAGGCCGTCACGGGGAGGCCAGAAAGCAGACCCAAGCCATGATGCCGTTGATGAATGGCGACATCGGCGTCGGCATCGTCGCCTGTGTGATGGCCGTGTCACATGCGGCAGCCGGACGACGACGTGACGCCATGACCTTGTCGACTCGGATCGTCGCGTCACCGGCGGCTGATCCAGCCTCGGTCACGTGGGCCATCATCGCACTTGCGAAGATCGGCGAGCTCGCAGCCGCGCGGGCCGGAATCGACGTCCTCAAGCGGAAGGGTGAGCACGGGCATCTTCCCGCGTATTGCCTGGCTGCGGTGTACGCGGCGGTCGGCGAAAAAGAAAAGGCACTGGACTTCTTTGAGCAGGCCGTCGCGGATCGTTCGCTTCATGCGTTGTACGGCGCCACGACACCGGGATTTGACTCGATCCAGGACACTCCACGTTTTCGCGCGGCCTTGAGACGGATGGGGATCGACGCCTGACATCGATTGTCCGAACTTTGTCCGAGCAATGTCCGCGCCGCGCCCGCGTCGGTGGGCCTATGCTGCGCCGATGAAGCTCACCTGGTCGTCAGCATTCGTCGCGATTGTCCTCGCGGTTGGCTGCTCCGGTACCCCGACACAGCCATCGCCGCCGTCGCCGTCTGTTCCGCTCCCGCCCGTCAGTCCCGCCCCCCCGAATGTGACGAATCAGTCGAAGGCGGCCATCGTCGCCGAAGATGCTTTCGCCATCGTCCATCGGGTGGGTTCGGCGTACGGATACGAAGTGCGGTTCTTGCTGCGCGAAACGGGCAACCTGAGCGGCGCAACGGTCACGAACGTGGCGGTGTATGGTCCCACCGGCATCGATAACGCCGGCCCCGGGTGCTGGCGGGACCCGCTCTATGTGGAGCCGCTTGGTCGGCTGGACACCTTCTACACGAGCGAAGGATCCGCCTGGCTCTCTTACTGCGGCCCCGGTTCCGGCGGCACCACACGGACGCCGACGCTCCATGTGATTGTCTCGTTCACGGACGACTCCGGCGTCGCCGGTTCAATTGGATTTCCGATCACGGCGCTTCGGTAGGGCAGTGGCGGCACTGCATCCTTCTCGGTTAGCGGCCCGCCGGTGGAAGGACTAAGCGGCGCCCAGTTCAGTTGACGTGAAAGCAAAACGGCCCGGCTGGCTTTCGCCAACCGGGCCGTTGTCGTTTCGTGCGAATGGTTCAGGACCGGAGGGCTGCGCGTCGTACCTTTGCCCTCTGACCTTTGCCCTTTGACCTTCTTAGTACATTCCGCCCATCCCGCCGCCGGGAGGCAATCACATCGAGCAAGCCCGTACGCCGTTTCTGGATTACCCAGGCGGCACGAAACGGAAGGCGACCGGCGAGAACGGCTGAGTGAAAGGCGCCCGTCGCGTCGTCGCGCGTGACTGTGTCGTGCGTGCAAACGTGCACGGACAGGCGCATTGGCGTGGAATGTCAGTCGTTTGGCCGGTCTGGTCAGCGGTCTGCGAGCCTGTGCTCACGACAATTGGGTGGGATGAATGCCCATCCATCGGAGCCCGGAGCCGCCACCAAGCCTCGGCGTTATACGGCGCGGCCAGAGTCCTCTCCATCGCGGCGGGCGACTGCCCACCGGCGCCGGCGCACCCGAGCCAGGGCACTCTCAGCCATCTGCTTCCTGTCGGTTTTCTTCGGCACACTGACGCTTTTGTGGCGCGCGGACCAGGGGCCCCTGCCCGTCGCAGACCCGGCCGGGCGGTTTGTCGTGGGTGGGCTGGAACTCGCCGCGACTCCGATCGAGGTTTCGGACAGCGATCGTCCCGAGTACCACTATTCCATCGTGCGCGGCGGTGTGCGATCGGCTGACGAGGTCGAGCGGGCAATGGACCGCGATCCGGTGGTTGCCGCGCACTATGCAGACATCGATGTATCGGCACTTCGCCGCGCCCGACTCAAAGAGCCGACCACGACGCACGTGTCGTATCGCATCGGCGATCGGATCTATTTCACCAAAAGGAAATTGAGTCTCAAGGCCGGCGAACGGGTGCTGACTGACGGGAGGACGACCATCCGCGAGCAGTGCGGCAACATCATTTCGATGGCCCCGCTTGCACCGACGTTGTCGAACGAACCGCCGGGCGACCAATTTGATGTGATCGTGTCGCCGCTTGCGCCGCCGGCTTATGTGCTGGTCGAGAGACCACCTGCTGGCGCGGCGTTGTCAGCCGCGCCACGTGCGGACACTCCATTCTCAGGTCGGACACCGCCAAGCGGCGGCGGCAGCAGTAGTCCGCTCACGATACGGCCGGTGCTGATCCCGCCGCCAGATTTTCCACCGCCGTTGTGGGACTTTCCGCCGCCGAGCGATCCCCCGCCGCCGTACTTCTCGTCGGAGTCAGGGCCGCCGCCGGATTCGCCGCTGCCGGTGCCTGAGCCCAGCACGTTCGTTCTGGTCGGGATTGGTGGTGGCGTCGGACTCGCGAAGCTCATACGCTCGCGCCGCGCCGGCCAGTAATCACGGCACTAGGTCAGCGCCCCAGCAGAAGTTCAGAATCCGGAGCACCAACGACAAAACGGCCCGGCTGGCGTTCGCCAACCGGGCCGTTCCTTCGTACTTCCGACTTACTTCTGACTTGTGACTTCTTACTTTCTACTTCTGACCGAAGGTCAGTACATGCCGCCCATGCCGCCCGGGCCGCCGCCGGCTGGAGCTTCCTTCTTCTCTTCAGGAATCTCCGAAACCATGGCTTCGGTCGTGAGCAGCAGTGATGCGATCGACGCGGCGTTCTGGAGCGCCGAACGCACGACCTTCGTCGGGTCGATGACGCCGGCCTTCACCATGTCCTCGTAGGTGTCCGTCGAGGCGTTGTAACCGAAGGACGCGTCCTTCGATTCCTTCACCTTTTGCACCACGATGGAGCCTTCGACGCCGGCGTTGGTCGCGATCCAGCGCATCGGCGCTTCGATCGCGCGACGCACGATGTCGACGCCCACCTGCTGGTCATGCTCGAGCTTCAGGCCATCGAGGCCCTTCACGCAGCGGAGCAGTGCCACGCCGCCGCCGGGGACGATCCCCTCTTCGACAGCCGCCTTGGTCGCGTGCATCGCGTCTTCGACGCGCGCCTTCTTTTCCTTCATCTCGGTTTCGGTGGCCGCACCGACCTTGATGACGGCGACGCCGCCGACGAGCTTCGCCAGCCGCTCCTGGAGCTTCTCGCGGTCGTAGTCCGAGGTGGTGTCCTCGACCTGCGCCCGGAGCTGCTTCACGCGGCCCTCAATCGCGGACTGCGCGCCGGCGCCTTCCACGATCGTCGTGTTGTCCTTGTCGATCGTGATCTTCTTGGCCTTGCCGAGGTCTTCCATCTTGATGTTCTCGAGCTTGATGCCCAAGTCTTCCGTGATGGCCCGGCCGCCGGTCAGAATCGCGATGTCTTCGAGCATGGCCTTGCGGCGATCGCCGAAGCCCGGGGCCTTGACGCCCGCGACCTGCAACGTGCCACGCAGCTTGTTCACGACGAGCGTGGCGAGCGCTTCGCCGTCCACGTCTTCCGCGATGATCACGAGCGGACGTCCGCCGCGCGCCACCTGTTCGAGCAGCGGCAGCAGATCCTTCATCGAGCTGATCTTCTTTTCGTGGATCAGGATGACGGGATTCTCGAGCACGCACTCCATGCGCTCCGGATCCGTCACGAAGTACGGCGACAGGTAGCCGCGGTCGAACTGCATGCCCTCGACGACGTCAAGCGACGTCTCCATGGAGCGCGCTTCTTCAACCGTGATCACGCCGTCCTTGCCGACCTTCTCCATCGCTTCGGCGATGATCTTGCCGATCGTGTCATCGCTGTTGGCGGAGATGGTGCCGACCTGGCCGATCATGTGGCCGCTCACCGGCTTCGACAGCTTCTTCAGCTGCTCGACGATGATGTCGACCGCCTTCTCGATGCCACGCTTCAGTTCCATCGGGTTGGCGCCCGCGACGACCATCTTGATGCCTTCGCGGTAGATGGCCTGCGCCAGCACCGTGGCCGTGGTCGTGCCGTCACCGGCCGTGTCCGACGTCTTGCTCGCGACTTCACGCACCATCTGCGCGCCCATGTTCTCGAGCGGGTTCTTGAGGTCGATCTCCTTGGCCACCGTCACACCGTCCTTGGTGATGGTGGGGGAGCCGAACTTCTTGTCGATGACGACGTTCCGGCCCTTGGGACCGAGCGTGACCTTGACTGCGTCGGCGAGTGCGTTCACGCCGCGGAGGATCGCCTGGCGCGATTCCTCACCGTAAATAATCTGCTTTGCCATGATTTCTCCTCCGCCTACTTCTCGATCACGCCGAGAACCTCTTCCTCGCGGATGATGAGGTACTCGCTGCCATCAATCTTGATTTCCTGCCCGGCATACTTGCCGAACAGCACCGTGTCGTTGGCTTTCACATCGAGCGGCGTGATCTTGCCGTCCTTCTCGATGCGGCCCTTGCCGACCGCGATGACTTTGCCCTGTTGCGGCTTTTCCTTCGCGGTGTCCGGGATGATGATCCCGCCAATCTTCTGTTCGCCTTCGTCGATGCGCTCGACGATGATCCGGTCGTGCAGTGGTCTCACTTTCATGACTGTCCTCTCCAAACGGGCCCCGCGGGCCGTCGCGTGATGATCTGGGTGCTGGTCCCCGGCTGGCAGTCCGTCCACTGGACTGTTAGCACTCGATAGGGACGACTGCTAAGGATAGTGGAGGGGGACGGGAGTGTCAATCGAAAGTCAGAAGTCAAAAGTCAAAAGTCAAAAGTCAGAAGCTAGAAGTCAAAAGTGACGGAGGACGGTTGCAAAAGCTGCGAATGCGCAACGCGGGAGGTGGCAAATTCTGCCAGGGCAGGCGGTCGCGTTTCCATATTTCGGCGCAAATACGTCAATCGGCGTCGGCATCCGCCTCGCAATCCCCTGCTGGATGGCAAGAGAGCACACACAGGATTTCAAGCCCCGGGCCTTTCAACTTGCGGTCGCGGTGTTCAGGCTGTACCCCCGGCTTGCCGCCGCCGGCGCCGGTCACGCGTTCGTCGCGCGGCAGTTGTTGAAGGCCGCGACATCGATTGGGGCGAATCTTGAAGAGGGAGCCGCGCCGAGCAGCCGGCGCGACATGGCGTCGAAGTACTCCATAGCCCTCCGTGAAGCTCGCGAGGCCAACTTCTGGGCCCGAGTCGCCGCCACCGACAAGCAGTGGGCGAGTGCGTTAGAGCCGATCATCCAGGAGACCCGCGAGTTTGTCGCGATGTTGACCGTGTCGGTGAAAAAGCTGCGCCGGCCGGCGGAGGAGCCTTCCTAACTTTCCAGCTTACTTTTGACTTCTGACTTTTGACTTCTGGCGTTCTCAGGCGCTCTTCCGGATCTTGTAGGCCGACATCTTCCGGCTGAGCGTGTTGCGGTGCAGGCCGGTCATCTTCGCCGCTTTGCAGACGTTGTAGTTGGTCTTCGTCAGCGCGCGTGCGATGAAGGTTTTTTCGAATTCGCGCTGCGCTTCTTCGAAGCGAATCCCGCGATCGATCATCTGCTGCACGAGCGACGCCAAATCATCACGCATCATGAGGCATGCATCCGAACTGGAAGTTTACACCACGAGTTCGGCGCCGGTGATGCGTCGAAACGCTTCGACGTATTTTTCGCGCGTTCGCTCGATTACATCATCGGGCAGCGTCGGAACCGGCGGCTGTTTGTTCCAGCCAATCCGCTCGAGATAATCCCGCACAAACTGCTTGTCGAAACTGGGCGGACTGCCGCCAGGCCGATAGTCGGCCTTGGGCCAGAACCGCGACGAGTCCGGCGTCAGCACTTCGTCGATCAGCACCAATTCCTGGGTTGACCCCGTGCCGACCAGCCCAAATTCAAACTTTGTATCCGCGATGATGATGCCGCAGGTTTCAGCGTGTGCGACGCCGCGTTCGTAAATCGCCAACGTGAGCGCCTTCAGACGACTCACAAGGTCAGTCCCGAGGACTTCCGCCGCCTGAGCTTCGCTGATGTTCTCGTCGTGGCCCGATTCGGCCTTGGTAGCCGGTGTGAAAATCGTGCGGGGCAGCCGCTCGGCCTCCCGAAGGCCGGGCGGAAGTGAAATACCGCAGACTGCGCCCGTGCGCTGATAGTCCTTCCAGCCCGAACCGATGATAAAACCGCGCGCCACGCACTCGACCGGCAGCGGATCGGTCTTCCGCACCAGCATCGACCGGCCGCGCAGCACGTCACGATGCGGCGCCGTGACGGCGGGGAAGTCGTTCACATCGATCGAGACCAGGTGATGCGGCACGAGATCCGCGATCCGGCCGAACCAAAACGCCGACAGCTGTGTCAGCACCTTCCCCTTGTCGGGGATGCCTGATCCCAAAATGTAATCGAAGGCGGAGATCCGATCGGTGGCCACGATGAGCAGGTGTTCGCCCAAATCGTAGACGTCGCGCACCTTGCCGCGACGGGCCAGCGTCAGTCCTGAGAGATTGGTTTCAAGAACGATCGATGAATGCATACCCGCTCGTAAAAGAGCGGGCAGACTATCACTTGCGCAAGCCGATCACAATCTCTGCGTCGCTGTTGCGGAGAACGACGCGCGGACCGCCGCCGCCGATGGACGCCGCCAGCTTCGATTCACGCTCGCGCACGATGGGTTCGAGGCCAAAATCGGCGGCGCGAATCGTGCCGCCGGCCGTGTTCAGGGCGTCAATGGTCAGGCCGGGCGGGCCCACCAGCGTCAGGCGGATGAGCTCGTCGGTCGTGACGATGGTCGCCGGGATCGCGGCCGCCAGTGTCACTTCCACGACCATCCGCCGGGCATCGACCGCCAGTTCCTTCGTCGGAAGCGCGACCCGCAGCCGCCCGGCCTCGCCCGAAACCCGTATCGCGCCTTCGTGCTCCGTGATCGTCAGCTCCACGTTGTTCGTCGTGGCCTCAACCGCGCCGTGCGATCCGGCGATCGTGCAGTCGCCGTTCCGGCCGGTCAAATTGATCGGTCCCGAAATCTCATTCAGCCGCGCACGGGAGGACGACAGCGTGAGCGTAATGGCGCCGGCGCCCGTGATGCTGAGGTCACCCGACCGATGACTGCCGCTCACCAACTCCTTGATGCCCTTGATGGTGACCTCGCCGAGGAGATTGCGAAGGTCCACCGCACGCACGCCCGACACGTTCGCGCGTCCGGATCCCTCGACCCGAATCAGGAGGCGAGTGGGCACCTTCAGCGTGAACTTGGCGGACTGCTGACCTTCCTCGGGAAAGTGCAGCTCTAACCGTTGCGCGGTTCCCAGGTCATCGTCCTGAAGCGTCGTGCGATTCGCGTAGTCCTTCGCGGTCGCCTCGTCCGGACCCGTGGATTCGACCGAAGCCTCCCACGCGATGTCGTCGCGGTGCTCGCCGACCACGGTCACTGGCACCATGCGTGACGTCGTCAGCCGCAATTCGGTCACTCCGGGGCGCATGGCCAGACTGCCCGCCTTCTCGACCGTGGCCGTGGCCGAGTTGGACTGCATCTCCCGCTTGAGACCGGAGAAGACGTTCTTGAGCGAGAAGCCGCGTTCGCCACTTTTGGGTGGCGGCGCGGTCAGTTGGTAGGCCACCGCGGCGATGACGACGAACGCCGCCGCGATGATTAACTCTCGCTTTCCCATCGACTTGCCGCCAATCTTATAGTAGAACCTGTAGCGCGGCGCCTTCGTGCCGTCCTCGCCGGCCGGTCACAAAGGCCTATGAACACTCCGCCAACCCGACCACGATTCCCCTGGCACACCGTGGTCATTGCCGTATTGACGGCAGGGCTGCTGTGGATGTTCTTCAGGAACATCGATCTGGCCGAGGCGTGGCGGGCGGTCACGCATGCGCACCTCGGGATGATCGCCGGGGCCGTCGGCATGATCTTCGTCACGTACACCCTCCGGGCCCAGCGCTGGCTGATTCTGCTGCGCCCCCTAGGTCCCGTCCGGTTCCGGACGGCGTTCCGGACGACGGTCATTGGATTCGCGATGATTTTTCTGCTGCCGGGCCGGGTTGGCGAGATCCTGCGGCCCTACCTCGTGGCGCGTCAGGAAGGGCTGAATCCTGCGTCAACATTCGCCACGGTCATCGTCGAACGATTGCTCGATGTCGTCACGGTCGTCACGCTCTTTGCGGCCGCGCTGTTTCTGTCAGGCGTGGACGTTGGCGAGCAGGCCCGCATTGGCGGCGTCGTGGCGGCCGCCGGCGCGCTTGGCGCGCTCGTCGTTCTGTTCTTTTTTGCGCGGCACCCTGAGCGTCTTGGAAAACTGGCGGGACAACTCGGACGTCGCCTGCCGGCGAAACTATCGACCGGCCTCGCGGGGCTCGTCCAGACATTCGCCGAAGGCCTCGCGGTCCTCAAAAGTCCCCTGCAGCTCGTTGTCGCGGTTTGCTGGTCCGTGGCCGTGTGGGCCTCGATCGCCATCGGTATTTCGCTGACGTCTCACGCCTTTGATCTCTCGCTCACGCCGGTGGGGTCGTTCATCGTCGTCGGTTATCTCGCGGTCGGTGTTTCGATCCCGACGCCTGGCGGCGCCGGCGGTTTTCACTACTTCTATTTGGTGGCCCTCAGGGATTTTTTTGGCGCCGATCCCACGGTGGCGGCGACAGCGGCCATCGTGCTGCACGCCGTGTCCTTTGTTCCGGTCACGATCCTCGGATTGACGTTCATGTGGCAGGATGGACTCACTCTGGGCCGCCTGAAGAACATGAAAGCCGAAGCGCAGGCGGCTGAGCACCCGGGAGCCGTGCGATGAAGTGCCCGTACTGCGCGCACCTTGGCGACAAGGTCGTCGATTCGCGCGAAAGCAAGGAAGGCGAGGTCATCCGGCGACGCCGGGAATGCCTGGAGTGCGGCCGCCGCTTCACCAGCTACGAACGCATCGACGAAATCCCGTATATGGTCGTCAAGAAGGACGGCCGCCGGGAGCGGTTCGAACGTCAGAAGCTGGTGGCCGGTTTGCTCAAGGCTTGTGAAAAGCGGCCTGTCAGCATTCCCGCGCTCGAGGCGGTGGCGGACAAGATCGAGGCACGGCTTCAGGAGTCGCCCGAGCGCGAGATTTCCACCGAAGACATCGGCGCCACGGTGATGCAGTCGCTCAAGCAGCTCGATAAGGTCGCGTTCGTGCGATTCGCCTCGGTCTATCGCAACTTCAGGGATCTCGACGAATTCAAGGACGAGCTCAACGCGCTGTTGAGGACGCGCGAGTGAAACACCGGCCCATTTGGCTCATCGTCGCGCTGCTGACCGCCGCGACGGTGGTCGTCTCGGCCGCGGGTGAGATCCGTATCAACCCGATTTCGTCGGAGGGCCGCGTGCTGGTGTCGTTCTCTGCGCCGGACGCCTGGACGCTGGGCTCCCGCGAGGTGCTCCAGAGCGCGCTGCAGTTGCGCTACGAGTACGTCGTGGAATTGAAACAGGCGAGACCGCTGTGGTTCTTCGATGCCACGCTGGCCCGCGCCGACGTCAGTGCCTTGGCACGGATGGACTCGCTCAAGGGCCGGTTCGACGTCAAGCGGATGCGGGGCGGTTCCATCTTTCAGTCGGAGCAGCGCGCCAAAGAATCCGAGGTTCGGGAGTGGCTGACGACGTGGGATCAGGTCTCGCTGGATCCTGTGACGCCGCTTGAGCCCAATGCCGAGTACTACGTCGAGGTCACGCTGACGATTCGGCCGAAACGCAGCGTTTCGCTGCTGTCGCTGTTGCCGTTTGGCAAGGACGAGAACAGTGGCCGCAAATCCTTCATCTTTTTGAAATAACCGCTCGCCATGGCTGTGACTCCGCTGCTGACTGAGCCCCCTCCGGAACAACCGGCGCCGCGGCGCCGGCTGCTCGACAGCCCGCGCGTCCTGACGGCGGTGGTCGTCTTGCTGATCGGCGTCATGGTCGGATTGTTCTGGCTGTCCGGGCGGACCAAAGAGATCGAACCGCAGATCGTCACAGACGTCGTGCTCTACGCGCTGCTGTCACTCGACATGGCGCTGGTCGTCGCGCTGGTCTTCGTGCTGGCGCGCAATCTGCTGAAGTTGGCGTGGGACCAGCGCCAGGCCATGCCGTTTTCCCGGTATCGCGCGAAGCTGGTCGGGGCGCTGCTGGCGATGAGCATCGTGCCGGCGGTGCTCGTGCTGGCCAGCGGCAGCGAGATTCTCCGGAACAGCGCGGCGCAATGGTTCAGTGAGCCGGTGGATCAGATTCTGACAGGCGCGCAACGACTGGCCCGTCGCCTGTATCAGGAGCAGCAGGATTCGCTCACGCTGCGGGCTCAGCGGCTCGCCCAGGCGCTGCCGGTGGCCGCGGTGGCGGCGGCCGACGAAGTTGCGATGGGCCCGATCCTCGCCGACGAACTGTCGACAATGCAGGACAGCGTGATCGAGGTGTATCGCGCCACGCCTGCGGCCGCCGGCGCGACGGATGTCGCCTGGATCATGGCGATCGCGTCGCCGTCGTTGCCGCGCGATCTGGTGCGTGCCTCCGCGGATCGGCTGGCGGCACGCGCCGTCGAAACGAAGAAGGACGAGATTGCCGACGAGCAGGTGAAAAGCGGAGGCACGCTGGTCCGCGCGGCCTCGCCGATTTTCGGGCCCGATCGTCGGCTGGTGGGCGCCGTCGTGCTGTCGCGCCATATCAGCGCGGACTTCGATCGTGATGCCGTACAGATCACGCGCGTCTATGAGGACTACCAGCGTCTGAAATTCCTGCAGGGGCCAATCCTCGGCAGCTACCTCAGCATCTTCCTGACGGTGACGCTGCTGATTCTGATCGCCGCCACCTGGCTCGGACTGTATCTGGCGAAGCGCATCACGCGGCCCGTGCAGCAATTGGCCGAGGGCGCGCGCGCGATTGGCGCCGGCCATCTGGAGGTCCGGCTCGAGGCGGAGACCGGCGATGAACTGGGATCGCTGGTCGAGGCCTTCAACATGATGGCGGCCGAGTTGGAGAGCAGTCGATCGAAGCTCGATCAGTCCCGCCAGGACCTCGAGTTGAAAAACGCCGAGGTCGAGGGCCGCCGGCGTTACATCGAGACAGTGCTCGAGCGGGTCGCGACTGGCGTCATTTCCCTGGACGCTACCGGCCGCATTTCCACGATGAACGGCGCGGCGTTGCGACTGCTCGGTGTCGATGCAAGCAGCCTCGGCCAGCCGGCACGTGACGTGCTCTCGCGCGCGGACTTGCAACCGCTGCTGCCTCTGATCGATGCCGTCGAGCGGCCAACGGGCAAGCCCGTCGTCCAGGAAATCACGCTGGCGCGCGAAGGCCGGGAGACGAATCTGGCGACGGCGGCGACGGTGTTGTCCGGCGGCGACGGCTCGGAGGGCGCGGTGCTGGTGCTGGACGATGTGACGCCGCTGATTCGCGCGCAGCGCGTGGCGGCGTGGCGTGACGTGGCCCGCCGGCTCGCGCATGAGATCAAGAATCCGCTCACGCCTATCCAGTTGAGCGCGGAGCGGATGCGCCGGCACTTCGCCACCGCGCCGCCGCAGACGCAGTCGCTCGTCAGCGAATGTACGGATGCCATCATCGTGGAAGTGGAGGCGCTCAAGGGGCTGGTCGACGAGTTCGCGCAATTCGCGCGGCTGCGCGGGCCCCGCATGATGCCGACCGACCTGAATCGTCTGGTCGACGACACGCTGACGCTCTATACCGGTGTGCTGCAACAGGGGACACTGCGCATCGAGCGTCAGCTCGCCAGCGCGTTGCCGAACGTCCGCATTGACGCGGAGCAGATGCGGCAGGTCATCATCAATCTGGTTGACAACGCGATGGAGGCGTTGGGTGGACCGTCGGCGCCCATGCGGCCCAACGGCGAGCGGCCGCTCATCGTCGTGCTCACGATGTCCGATCCGCGGAACAGCGTCGTGCGCCTGATTGTCAGCGACAACGGGCCGGGAGTGCCGGAGGCCGATCGTGACAAACTGTTCATGCCGTACTACTCGACGAAGGGCCGCGGCAGCGGTCTCGGGCTCGCGATCGTGCGGCGCATCATTGTGGAACATGGCGGCGGTATCGAAGTGACGGGCGCGCACCCGGCCGGCACGACGTTCACGGTCGAGTTGCCCGCGGCGTAAAGGCATGTCCAACATCCTGATCGTTGATGACGAAGCCGGCGTGCGAGCGTCCCTTGGGGCCGTGTTGCGCGATGAAGGCTATGCGGTGGAGGTGGCGGAGAGCGGCGAGGCGTGCCTCGATGCCGTGATTCGGCGCGTGCCCGACGTCATCCTGCTCGACATCTGGCTGCCCGGCATGGACGGACTGGCCACGCTCGAACGGCTACGCGAGCGACGCGTGGACACGCAGGTGGTCATGATCTCCGGCCACGCCAGCGTCGAGGCGGCGGTGCGCGCGACCAAGCTCGGCGCGTTCGACTTCATCGAAAAGCCGCTGTCGCTGGAAAAGACGGTGCTGGTCGTCCGGAACGCGCTGCGGCAGCGCCGGCTCGAGGTCGAGAATCGGCAACTACGCGCGCGCGTCGATCGACCGCTCGTGATTGTGGGCGCCAGCCCGGTGATGGAGCGGCTGCGCGCGCAACTCGCGATGGCCGCGCCGTCGAACGGCCGCGTGCTGATTTCCGGCGAGAACGGCACGGGCAAGGAACTCGTGGCGCGCCAGATTCACGCGTCGAGCCATCGCCACGCCGGACCGTTCATTGAAGTGAACTGCGCGGCCATTCCGGAAGAACTCATCGAGTCCGAGTTGTTCGGCCATGTGAAGGGCGCGTTCACGGGCGCCGTGGCCGACCGCCGTGGCAAATTCGAGATCGCGACCGGCGGCACGCTTTTCCTGGATGAAGTGGGCGACATGAGCCTGAAAACACAGGCGAAAGTGTTGCGCGCGCTGCAGGAACAAATCGTGGAGCCGGTCGGCGGACAAGCCAGCGTGCGCGTGGACGTGCGGGTCATAGCCGCGACCAACAAGGATTTGGCGGCGGAGATTCGAACGGGGCAGTTCCGGGAAGATCTGTACTTTCGGCTGAACGTGATTCCGATCGCCGTGCCGCCGTTGCGGGAACGGCAGGGCGACATCATTCGGCTCACCGAGCATTTTGCGGCCGACTTCGCACGCGAGTACGGCCGCCGGCCCAAGACCTTTTCGCCCGAAGCGCAGGCCGTGCTCGAGGCCTATCACTGGCCGGGTAACGTGCGGGAACTGCGGAACACGGTCGAGCGCCTGATGATCATGGCCCCGGCGGAAATCGTCCGGCCTCAAGACTTGGCGTTCTTGGAACTAGCTGGAGCCGCCGCCGTTCGCGTGGCGCCACAGGCGGTCGGACCGTTGTTCGAGGCGAGAGATGCCTGGGAGCGCGCGTACATCGTGGCCGCGCTGGCCGCCCTCGACGGCAATATCTCCAGGACGGCCGACACGCTGGGCCTCGAACGCAGCAACCTCTACAAGAAGATGCGCGCGCTCGGCATTGCCCCCGCGAGAGGTCACGAGGAGTTGTAAATCGCTTGTCAGTCCACACGGAGACACGGAGGAACGCGGAGGCACGGAGTAATTTTTGGGAGTGACCGCGGGACAAGAGCCTTACCCCAAGAATTCTTCGAACTGACCTTTCGACCAGAGCCTTACCCAAAAAAGTCTCCGTGCCTCCGTCGTCCTCCGTGCCTCCGTGTGAACTGACAATCGTCAGTTGTCGTGTAGTTTTTTCTCTAAGATCTGGTCTGCGTTGAAGCCTTCTATTTGCAGGTACCAGGCGGCGGCCTGCGTCAGTGCGGCCGACGGCACGAGGCCGATGATCTCGCTTTCGAGCACGGCCACGCCGTCCCGCGCGGCCTCGCGCTTCACCAGTTCAAAGACGCGCGCGATGGGCGTCTTTTCGAAGTTGGTGAGATTCATCGACACCTGCACAATGCCGCGATCGGCGAGCGCGATGCCCATCGCCTTCACATACCGGAGGCCGCCGGAGCTGTGACGGACGGCCGCGGCGATCCGCTTGGCCACCTCGAGCCGGTCTGTCGCGAGATTGATGTTGTAGGCCACGAGCGGCATGCGTGCACCCACGACCGTGGCGCCGGCGGAGGCGTGTGGGTGGGCTGGCCCGAAATCGGGCTTCCAGTCCGGCTGCGCCAGTTTGGCGGCCAAGCCCTCGAACTCGCCGCGGCGAATGTCTTCGAGATTCCTGCGGGCAGGGAGGCGGGCGGCCTCCTCATAGAGAAAGACCGGCAGTTGGTGCCGGGTGGACACTTCGGCCGCGACGTCCTGCGCGAGCGTCACGCATTCGGCCATCGTGGCGCCTTCAATCGGAATAAACGGCACGACGTCGATGGCGCCCATGCGCGGGTGCTCGCCGGAATGGTGACGCAGGTCGATGAGCGGGAGTGCCGTCTCGAACAAAGCCAGGACCGACGCGCGCACCTGGGCGGCGCTGCCGGCGAAGGTGAACACCGTCCGGTTGTGCGTGGCGTCAGGCTTGACGTCGAGCAATCGCGCGCCGCCTCGCGACACCGCCGCCGCGCACGCATCCAGGACTTCCTGGCGGCGGCCTTCGCTGATATTGGGCACACATTCGATCACAGCCATGCGCTGAGTTCTACCATAGAGCACCCGCAGAACTCACCGGCAGCCGGGTCCTCCAATCTTCCCTCTTGTACTCCAGCACAACGGTCGATATACTCCATGACGCCCGGTCATGCCTGAGTCCAAACGCCTCCCGGTTTCTCCTGTGGATGAGGCCGCGCTGCGCGATCAGCAGATCGATACCCTTCTCGACGACGGCCTCGACCGCTACTTTGCCTCCCGCTACGAAGAAGCCATTCACCTGTGGACGCGCGTACTGTTCCTGGATCGCAGCCACGCGCGGGCTCGGGCCTACATCGAACGCGCGCGAACCGCCCTGGCGGAAATGCAGCGCCGTTCGGACGAACTCCTGCAGGCCAGCCGCGACCTCCTTGAACAGGGCAAGACCGATGCGGCGCGCCAACTGCTGACGGAAGCCGTCGCCACGAGCGGCGACGATGTCGCGGCGGCGGCCTTGCGCGCGCGACTCGAACGGCTTGAGCGCGCGGGTGCTGTCGGCCGGATCGCCGAGGATCGGCCGCCCATGGTGGAGCGGACGCCGTTCTGGGCCTGGGGGCAAACCCCGGGTCGCGCGGTCGGGGCCGGTCTCGTGCTGGTGCTTCTGTTCATCATCACCGCGATGTTCGTGCAGGGCGGCACCAATCCTCAGCAGGGCCGCGACAACCCGATCATCGTCGCGCCCGCGCCCGGCCGCCTGACGGTCCTGTCCAGCTCGGAAGTCGCCTTGGTGCGTGCCCGGACCGCCTTCGAGCGCGGCCGGCTGTCCGAAGCGCTCCGGCTGCTCGACCGCGTCAGCCTTGACAGCCCCGAACGCGCGGCCGCGGATCAATTACGAATCGAGATTCAACAGCTCTTGACGGCGAGTGTGCGCAGTTCATCGGCAACCCCATTGACGGAGCCTGTGCGGCGATGAGATGTCCAAAATGCCACTACCTCAGCTTCGATCCGGAACCCCGCTGCAAGAACTGCGGGTACGACCTCGAAGTCGATGATGCCGATTTGGCGCTGCGCACGTCCGAACGCACGGACGCGCAAGTGCCTGATTTGACGCTGCACGCGCGGCCTGACAAACCCGCGATGGACGAAGCGCCCATCACCCTCGAATTGGCGCATGCCGGTCCGCGTCGCGAGCCTCGCGCCCGGAAGCCATCCGCCGTCGCCAGGGTTCGCGACATCTACGTCGATCCCGAAGTCGATGACGGCCTGAAAGTCATCGACGTCAACGACGATGTGGTGGACGTGCCCGATATTCGTCATCCGGACGACGCCGATCGCGACATTCCTGCGACCATCGGCCCGGCACTGCAGGCGTTCACTCCGCTGGTGCGCATCGAACCTGAGCCTGAGCCTGAACCGGAGCCGGCGCCCGAGCCCGTTGCCCGGGTCGAGGAGCCGCGACCGGTACCGTTGCGGTCGCCGCACACGACGACCGACATGCCGCTGTTCGTCAAAGGCATCGCCGATCGCGCCGAGTTGGTGAATCAGAACCTGAATCTGGCGGAGGATGATGACGCGACGTCTGACCAGTTCGCAGGGCACGCGCCCGTCGTGCCGGCCGCGCGACCGCCGCTCGCCGTACGTCGCACCGCGCCTGACCCCGTTCGCGCCAAGCCCAAGCCGATCGAACGCAGACTCGGACCGCTCGATCATGACCTGCTGGAAGACCTCAAGCGCGTCGAGCGCGAGGAGGCGGTTCGTGCGCAGGCCGCGCCGCGCGAGATCGTTGACGACGACCGCGTCGAGCCCAGCCAGCGCGCGGCTGCGGCCGCCATTGACGTTGCGGTGCTGGGCGGCATTGCGGGATTCGTGTTTTGGGCCACGCTGCGACTAACCAACGTGAGCATGTGGGATCTCGGCTTCTCGGCGCTGGTGCCGCTGATGTCGTTTCTCGTACTGATGGACGCGGGCTACCTGTTGCTCTTCACGGCGGCCGGCGGTCAGACCGTCGGCAAGATGTTGATGGGCCTTCGTGTGGTGGGTGATCCGGCCGATCCGGGTCATCACATTCCGCTCGGCCAAGCCGCCTTCCGCTCGGCCATGACGTTGGTGTCTGTCGCCGGCCTCGGCCTGGGCTGGGTGCCGGCGCTGTTCGGCCGCGGCCTGACGCTGCACGATCGAGTGACGCATACACGTGTAGTTCGCGTATGACACGAATTGGCGTCTGGATCGCCACCGCTGGCGGTCTCGGTTACGCGCCGGTCGCGCCAGGTACTTTCGGCTCGGCCGCCGGCGTCGTCATCTATCTCCTCACGTCTGATTGGCCGTGGCTCACACAAGCCGCGCTTGCCGCCGCCGTCACAGTGCTTGGTACGTGGGCGGCTCACGTGGCGTCCACCCAGGCTGGTCAATCCGATCCGTCGCACGTCGTCATCGATGAGGTCGCCGGTCAATTGGTGACGTACCTCGGTACCGGCGTCGGATGGAAGGGCGCGCTCCTGGGCTTCCTGTTGTTTCGCGCGCTGGACATTGTGAAACCGTGGCCGGCGAACAAGCTGGAAGCACTGCACGGCGGCGTCGGCATCATGGCCGACGATGTGATGGCGGCGATCTACGGGTGCGCGCTGCTGCACGGCATCATCTGGTTGGCGCCCTGGATGCGTTAATGCACCCTATCCGCACGGCTGAAATTCTCGCGGTGGGCAGTGAACTGCTGACGCCGAACCGCATCGACTCGAATTCTCTGTATCTCACCGCCCAGTTGAACGACATCGGCATCGACGTGCGGTCCAAGAGCGTCGTCGGCGACGACGTGCGTGCGCTAGCCGATCAGTTTCATCAGTCGCTGGGCCGCGTGGACGTGGTCGTGACGACCGGCGGACTGGGACCGACCTCAGATGACGTGACGCGCGAGGCCATCGCGGAGGCGCTCGGACTGCCGCTTGTCGAAGACGAGGCGTTGGTGCTGGCGATTCGGACACGCTTTGAGCGGCGCGGCCTCACCATGCCCGACGCCAATCGGCGCCAGGCGGCGGTGCCGGCCGGCGCGCGGGTGTTGGCGAATCCGAACGGAACGGCGCCGGGTTTGTGGATCAACGCCGGGGATCGCGTCGTGGTACTGCTGCCGGGTCCACCGCGCGAAATGCAACCGATGTTCGAGCGGGAGGTTCGGCCGGCCCTGATGACGCGGACCACCGGGCGCCGCGTCTGGCGGCGCGTGATCAAGATCGCCGGCCGGTCGGAGTCGCACGTCGAGGAGATCGCGCAGCCCATCTACGGTCCGCTGGCCTCCAGTGATGTGCCGATCGAGACCACCATCCTGGCCTCGCCCGGCGTGATCGAATTGCATCTGTCGGCGCGAGGTGAGGACGCCGCGGCGATCGCAGCCGCACTCGATCGAGGAGTCACCGCGCTGGCTTCGTCGCTCGCCGCGTCGGTTGTCAGCGTGGATGGACGATCGATCGAAGAGACGATCGGGCAGCTGCTGCTGTCGCATCAATCACGCGTCGCCGTGGCCGAGTCCTGCACGGGCGGTCTGGTGATGGGCCGTCTCACGGATGTCGCGGGAAGTTCCGCGTGGTTTGTCGGCGGCGTCGTGGCCTATGCGAACGAAGTAAAAACTTCGACGCTGGGGGTGGCGCCGTCGCTGATTGCCACGCACGGCGCCGTGAGCGAACCCGTTGCCGCCGCGATGGCGGAAGGGGTTCGGCGGCTGCTGGGCGCGGAGTTCGGTTTGGCGATCACGGGCATCGCCGGACCGACCGGGGGATCGCCGGAGAAGCCCGTCGGCACGGTCGTGATCGCTCTGGCCCACGAGAAGGGCACGCTCACGCGGACGCTCCGGCTCGGCGGCGACCGGCCCATGGTTCGTCAGCATTCCGTCGTGGCGGTGCTGGAACTTCTCCGTCAGACCCTCTTGTCGTAGCCGGTCGGGCCGCCCGTCGTCGACTAGAATTGACCAGCATGGTATCGGGTACGCACAAGGCTGCCGTCCTGGGTGCAGGCAGCTGGGGCACCGCACTCGCAATTCATCTGGGAAGCGTGGGCCACGACGTGGCGCTCTGGGCGCGCGATCCGAATCTGATCGACGAGATGTCCGCGCGGCGGGCGAACCCGACATATTTGCCGGACATCACCCTGCCTTCGTCAGTCCATCCCGTGTCGTCGCAGGCGGCCGCGCTCGCCGGAGCCCATCACGTGATCATCGCGGTGCCCTCGCACGGGCTGCGAGGCGTGTTGCGCATGGCGGCGCCCCTGATTGCGACCGACGCGATTCTCGTCAGCGCGACCAAGGGCATCGAAGCCGACTCGCTGCATCGGATGTCCGACGTCATCCATGAGGAGACGGGCCGGCGCCACGCGGTTGTGGTGTTGTCCGGTCCGAGTTTTGCCGCCGAGGTGGCGCGGCACCTGCCGACGGCGCTGGTTGCGGCGTCCGCAGACGCGAACGCCGTGGCGTCGGTGCAGGACGCCTTTCGCGGACCGGCGTTTCGTCTCTACGGATCGGACGATGTCGTTGGCGTGGAGATCGGCGCGGCGCTCAAGAACATCATTGCGATCGCCGCCGGCGTGACCGAGTCGATGGATCTCGGTCACAACGCCATGTCAGCGCTGATCACGCGCGGCCTCGCGGAAATCTCGCGGCTGGCGTGCGCGATGGGTGGTCGACGCGAATCGCTCGCCGGCTTGAGTGGATTGGGTGACCTCGTGCTTACGTGCACGGGCAAGCTCAGCCGAAACCGGCACGTCGGTATTGAACTGGGACGAGGCCGTCAGCTCGACGATATCCTCGCGGGCATGCGCATGGTGGCTGAAGGCGTGCGCACGACAACAGCGGCGCTGGCGCTGGGCCGCCGGCACGGCGTTGAGTTGCCGATCGCCAGCCAGATGGCCGAAGTGCTGGACGGCCGCATCACGCCGAAGGCCGCCGTCGGCAATCTCATGCTTCGGCCGCAGCGCGGCGAGCACGACGGCGCGAGCTGACCATGGCTTCCGTTTTCGATCGGATCCGCGCGGGACTCGCCAAGACCGCACAACAGATTCGCGAGCGACTGGGCGCATCGGAGCCCGCGCATGCCGGTGCGACGCCTGCGGCGCCAGCCGGGCGCGCCACCAACGCCAAAGTTGACACCGTCGAGGCCGTCGAAGACGCGCTGATTGCCGCCGATGTCGGCTTGCCCGCGACCCAGCGCATCGTCGCCGCGATGAAGGCTGATGGGGCGGGCACCCCCCGCGAGCGCGTGGCTCGCGTCGTGCTCAATATCCTGCGCGACGTGCAGCCGACGCCCGCGATTTCGACGCTGCCGCATGTGATTCTGGTCGTCGGCGTGAATGGCACGGGCAAGACCACGACAGTGGGGAAGCTGGCGAACGTGTATCGGAGTGCTGGACGGTCGGTGCTCGTGTGCGCCGCCGACACGTTTCGGGCCGCGGCCGTCGAACAGCTGGCCGTGTGGACCGAGCGCGCGGGAGTCGATCTCGTGCGCGCACAGTCAGGCGCCGATCCCGCCGCGGTGACGTTCGATGCGATCACGGCGGCCAAGGCGCGCGGCCGCGAGATTGTGATCGTGGACACGGCCGGCCGATTGCACACGCGCGCGAACTTGATGGCGGAGCTCGACAAGATTCGGCGGGTCGTGGGCCGCGTGGTGCCGGGCGCGCCGCACGAAGTCCTGTTGGTGCTGGACGCGACAGTCGGGCAGAACGGGTTGGTACAGGCCCGTGAATTTGTCGCCGCGAGCGGAGCGAACGGGATTGTGCTGACCAAACTGGACGGCACGGCCAAGGGCGGCGTCGCGGTGGCTATCGCGAATGATCTGAAGTTGCCGATTCGTTTCGTCGGCGTCGGTGAAGGACTGGACGATCTCGTGCCGTTCGACGCCGCGACGTACGTCGACGCGCTCTTCGTCGACAAATGGTAAGCACCGTCGCTACGCCGCCTCTCCCAATCGGACCGTTCATGGAGCGCGCGCTGTTCCTCGCCGAGCGAGGGCGCGGCCGCACGTCCCCCAATCCCATGGTCGGCGCCGTGGTCGTGTCGGGCGACGGCATTGTGGTGGGGCAGGGCGCGCATGTGCGGGCCGGCGAAGCGCATGCGGAAGTCCTGGCGCTCGCCGCGGCGGGTGCCGAAGCGCAAGGCTCCACGCTGTACTGCACGCTCGAGCCGTGTTGTCATGTCGGACGCACCGGGCCATGCGTTGAGCGAATCGTGGCCGCGGGTGTGTCAAAAGTCGTCGCGGCCATGCCGGATCCAAATCCGCTCGTGAGCGGTGGCGGCTTTGCGTACTTGCGCGAGCACGGCGTCGCCGTCGAAGCGGGTGAGGGGTTGGCGGCGGCGCTGCGCCTGAACGCGGCGTTCGTCACGTGGATCACCCGCCGGCGTCCTCACGTGACGGCCAAGACCGCGGTGTCCGCGGATGGATTCGTCGGACGGCCCGGCGAACGGGTCGCGTTGACCGGCGCCGTGGCCAATCGCTACTTTCATCGCGAGCGGGCGGAGGTTGACGCCATGGCGGTCGGCGCCAATACGGTGGTCGCCGACGACCCTCAGCTCACGGCACGGCTGGCGTATCGGGAGCGGCCGCTCACGCGCGTCATCATCGATTGGCGCCTGCGCGTTCCGGCGTCCGCGGCCGTGTTCTCGACCGTCTCCCGCGGCCCAGTCATAATGGTGGTGTCGCGCCGCGCGGCGGAAAGCCGGCCCGAACACCTTCGAGTGTTACGCGATAAGGGCGCCGAACTCGAGCTGCTGGAGACGCGCGATCTGGGCGAAGTCCTACGGCGTTTGGCGGCTCGCGACGTGTTGTCCTTGCTCGTCGAAGGCGGGCCAGCCCTCCAGACCGCGTTTCTCGACGCAGGGCTTGTCGATCGGATTCAATGGATTCGGACGCCGATTCGGCTCACGTCCGGTATCGAGGCCTTTCCGTTTTCACCGGGCGGAGACGTGCGGTGCGCGGCGTCGCGCGAAGTGGTGCTTGGCGCCGACATTCTGACGGAGTGCGATGTTCACGGGACTGATTGAAAGTACGGGCACCATCGAAAGCGCGCAGCCCACTCATTCGGGCCGTGTGCTCTCGATTGCGACGCCGATGGCCGCCGAACTGACGCCTGGTGACAGCGTGTCGGTGAATGGCGTGTGTCTGACGGTCACGTCGAACCACAGTCTGGCGTTCACGGTTGATGTGTCGCCAGAAACGCTGCGCGTGACGACGCTGGGCACGGCGCCCGTCGGACGCGTGGTGAACCTCGAACGTCCGCTGCGTGCCGACGCGCGATTGGGCGGACACTTCGTGTTGGGGCACGTGGACGGCGTGGGACGCGTGCGCGCGTTCAGGAGTGAGGGCGCCGCCTACTGGCTCGAGATCGACACGCCGCCCGCGCTGTCGCGCTATTTCATTCCAAAGGGCTCGGTCGCCGTGGACGGCATCAGTCTGACGATCGCGGCCCTGGATGCGCAGGGAATTGGCCTCCAAATCATTCCGTTTACGTGGAAACACACGGCCTTGTCGCTGACGCAGCCTGGCGACGAAGTGAACCTCGAAGCCGATATGCTGGGTAAGTACGTCGTGCGCCTGATGGACGAGCGCGCCGGCGTCGCCGGGACGCCGGCAGTTGGGAACAGAACATGAGCACGCGCACACTGAAGTTGGCCAAGGGCGCCCAGGGATCGAAGGCGCGCCGCACGCCGTTTGCCTCGATTGAGGACGCGATTGTTGCGATCCGCGCCGGCCGCATGATCGTCGTCGTAGACGACGAAGATCGCGAGAACGAAGGCGATCTGACGATGGCTGCCTCGAAGATTACGCCCGAGGCCGTGAACTTCATGGCGAAGCACGGCCGCGGTTTGATTTGCCTCGCAATGACGCCGGAGCGGCTCGATCGGCTCGAGATTCCCCTCGAGGTGTCGGACAACTCCTCGCGTGGCGACACGGCCATGTGCGTGTCGATCGACGCGAAGGCCGGCACGACCACGGGCATCTCGGCGGCGGACCGCGCCAAGACCATCCGCATGGCGATTGCGCCCGAGACCGCGCCGCGCGATCTGGCGCGGCCCGGTCACGTGTTTCCGCTGCGCGCGCGCCCCGGCGGCGTGATGGTGCGCGCGGGGCACACCGAGGCGGGCGTGGACCTGGCGCGCATCGCCGGGCTCGCCGACGCCGGCGTGATTTGCGAAATCATGAACGAAGACGGCTCGATGGCCCGCGTGCCCGAGCTGACGAAGTTCGCGCGCAAGCACGGTCTGTTGATGATCACGATCGCGGATCTCATCCGCTATCGGATGCGCACTGAAACGCTCGTGAAGCGCGTGGCCAGTTCAACACTGGCGACGGCGCAGGGACCCTTTCACATCCACGCCTACGAGAGCCAGATCGATCGGCAGATTCACGTCGCGCTCGTGCGCGGCGAACTGGGCGATGGTCGCGACGCACTGGTCCGCGTGCACTCGCGGTGCCTCACGGGCGACGTCTTCCATTCGACGCGCTGCGATTGCGGCCCGCAGCTCGACGCCGCCCTGGAGCGGATCGCCAAGGAAGGGCGGGGAGTCCTGCTGTACTTGAACCAGGAGGGCCGCGGCATCGGCCTCGTGAACAAGATTCGCGCCTATGAACTGCAGGATGGCGGGCTGGACACGGTCGAGGCCAACGAGAAGCTCGGGTTCAAACCCGACCAGCGCGACTACGGCATCGGGGCCCAGATTCTCCGGGATTTGGGGGTCCGCACCATGCGCCTGATGACCAACAATCCGAGGAAATTCGTCGGTCTGGACGGCTACGGCCTCTCGGTCGTGGAGTCGGTTCCGCTGGAAGTCGTGCCCGCCACGGACTTTACCCGCCGCTACATGAAGACCAAGAAGGACAAGCTCGGGCACACCCTCAAGGGGGTTTGATGTCGGTCCAGGGGTCCAAGGGTCCAAAGGTCCGACGCCACGGGCTTGAGCCGCTCCACGAAGTTCGGATACCATAACTGTTTGCGCTAGAACCGTTTGGCCCAGAGGGGCGGTCGGTTTTAGGGGTCTGGCTCAGGACCATTGGACCCTTTGGTCCCTTGGACCTTCGGACCTTTCTTGGGGTGTCCCGACAGGTATGTTCGAATCGCTCAGCACCCGCCTGCAGGACGTCTTCAAGTCGCTCCGCGGCGAAGCACGGTTGACCGACGCGTCGGTTGACGTCGCGCTCCGCGAGATCAGAATTGCCCTGCTCGAAGCGGACGTGAACTTCCGCGTCGTCAAGGCATTCATCGAACGGGTTCGGGCCAAGGCGGTCGGCGAGTCGGTCCTCCGCAGTCTGACTCCGGCGCAGCAGGTCGTGCGCATCGTGCGCGACGAAATGCTCGAGCTGTTTGGCAACGCGCCGGGCGGCTTGTCGGAAACGACGCGCGTGCCGCGCGTGGTGTTGATGCTCGGTCTGCAGGGATCGGGCAAGACGACGACGTCGGCCAAGCTCGCGAAGTGGCTGCAGAAGCAGGGGCGCCACCCGATGCTCGTGTCGACCGACGTCCGGCGGCCCGCCGCCATCCAGCAGTTGTCGGTGCTGGCCGAGCAGGTGGGCGTCCGCGTGCACGACCCCGCGGGGGAAATGGATCCGGTCGCGCGCGCGGCTGGCGCGCTCGCGGCGACGAAGGCACTCGGCTTCGACACGCTGATCGTCGACACGGCAGGCCGCCTGCACATCGACGATGAGTTGATGGCGGAACTGGCGGCCATCCGCGGATCGGTTGAACCGACGGACCTGCTCTACGTCGCGGATGCGATGACGGGGCAGGACGCGGTGAAGAGCGCCGGCGAGTTCCATCATCGGATGGGCGTGTCCGGCGTGGTGCTCACGAAGATGGACGGCGACGCACGCGGCGGCGCCGCCCTTTCCGTGGTGGGCGTGGTCGGCGTGCCGATTGCGTTCGTGGGCGTGGGCGAGCGCCCGCAGGACCTGGAGGCGTTCCAGGCCGACAGGCTCGTGTCGCGCATGCTCGGCATGGGCGACGTGCTCTCGCTCATCGAGCGCGCCGAAGAGGCGATCGACGACGAGAGCCGCGCGAAGCTCGAACAGACGCGGCTGGACGACTTTACGCTGGAGGATTTTCGCAACCAGCTGAAGACGCTGAAGAAGATGGGCCCGCTCGAACAGGTGCTCGGAATGATTCCAGGCATGGGCGCGCTCAAGGAATTGAATGAGCAGCGGGCGAACGTCGACGAGAAGCAGGTGGGCCGCGTGGAGGCGATCATCAATTCGATGACGCGTGCCGAGCGCAACGACCACTCGCTCATCAACGGCAGCCGCCGCAAGCGCATCGCGAAGGGCAGCGGCACGACGGTGGAAGACGTCAATCGTCTGCTGAAGCAGTTTCTCGAGATGCGCAAAATGCTGAAGACGATGGGCGGGATGGCGGGCGGCGGACTGAAGAATCAGCGGCGCTTGATGGGAATGTTGAAAGGCCGGCGATAGGCGAAGTGGTGGAGGCTAAATGCTAGTTATTCGTTTGCGGCGGGCGGGATCGAAGAATCGCCCGTTCTTCCGTGTGGTGGTGACCGAAAGCAAGTCGGCTCGTGATGGCCGCTTCGTCGAGGTCGTCGGACATTACAACCCGCGCACCAAGCCCGAGACGCTCGTGCTGGATCACGATCGGGTGTCGCACTGGGTGAAGGTCGGCGCGCAGCCGTCCGACACGGTGCGCACGCTGATCGATCGCGCCCCGGTCGCGGTTGTCGCGGAGGCGCCGGCCGCATCGTGAGCCGCGCCCGTAACGTCGTCGAGGTCGTGGCTCGCGCGCTCGCTGTGCGGCCCGACGAAGTGCACGTGACCGAAATCGATCGGCGCGGCACGACCGTCGTCGAGCTGTCGATGGCGCCGGGTGAGTTGGGTCGAGCCATTGGACGGCAGGGTCGCACCGCGGCGGCCGTGCGCACGCTGGCCGCGGCGGCAGCCGAACTGGACGGCGCGCGCGTCTCCGTCGAATTCGTCGACGACTAGGCATCGATGGACTGGGACTCGATGGTGACGGTCGGTCGCATCATCAGGCCCCACGGCATTCGCGGGGCTGTGGTGGTCGCGCCCGAATCCGACAATGCGCGCGATCGCTTTAAGCCCGGGGCCGTGTTGCAATGGCGGCGGAACGGCGAAGCGGCGCCGGTGCGCATCGTCGAAGGCCGCGAGTTTCGCGGCCGGTGGGTCGTCCTCATCGAAGGCGTGACCTCGATGAACGAGGCCGAGACGCTGCGAGGGCAGGAGCTGCGCATTCCGGAGCAGGCGCTCCAGCCGTTGGGACAGGGCGCGTTTTACATCTACGACCTCGAGGGATGCCTGGTCGTGACGGTGGCGGGGCAGGACGTCGGGCGCGTGTCGGGCGTGCAGTTTGGTTCGGGCGCGCCGCTGCTGGCGATTACGGACGCGCAGGGTGGCGAAGTGCTCGTGCCGATGGTCGAAGGCATTTGCCGCGAGATAGACGTGGCGAACAAGCGGATCGTGATCGATCCGCCGGCTGGGTTGATCGAGATCAACCACGGGAAGCGGCGGAGTCCCGAGGGCACGGAGCCCTGACGTGGGAATGAAGATCGACGTCATCACCATCTTCCCGCAGATGGTGGAAGCGGCGTTATCGGAAGGCGTCGTCGGTCGGGCGCGCGAGGCCGGTGTCGTGGATGTGCGGGCGCGTGACCTGCGCGACTACACCGAGGATCGACACCGGACGGTAGACGACGAGGCGTACGGCGGTGGCCCGGGAATGGTCATGAAGCCCGCGCCGATTTTCGCGGCGGTCGAGGCGATTGCCCAGGAGCGGGGCGCGGCGTCCGCGGTGGTGCTGATGACGCCGCAGGGCCGGAAGTTTTCGCATGCGGAAGCGGAGCGGCTCAGCAAGTTGGATCGGCTGGTCGTGATCTGCGGACGGTACGAAGGCGTAGACGAACGGGTGGCCGAGACGCTGGTCACCGACGAGTTGTCGATTGGCGACTACGTGCTGACCGGTGGTGAGTTACCGGCGCTGGTGGTCATCGACGCAGTGGTGAGGTTGGTTCCGGGCGTCGTCGG
>Ga0315912_10000627_pt1 | contig 58537 bp, 48 predicted proteins | sample VfabasoilMG_FD_204469 | JGI IMG/M metagenome (GOLD analysis project Ga0315912, IMG submission 204469) | Garden soil microbial communities collected in Santa Monica, California, United States - V. faba soil | ecosystem: Environmental > Terrestrial > Soil > Garden | place: USA: California...
TTTGTTAGTGGCGGCCATGATATTGATCATGATGTAACCCTCTGTGCTTTCGTGTCTCTGTGGTAAATTTTTTTTCACCACAGAGGCACAGAAGCACAGAGATGTTCAGCAAGCAGCCGGAGATTCACCTTTTCAAAAGAATGCTCAGTTTCAGGCAGCAACAGGAGCTTAGCATTTTTTATTTGAGCAGCGGCCCACCCGGATTCTTCCACGCTCACCATTTTGTCGAGGGCGCCGATGCCGATGGTGACAGGTGATTTTATTTTTCCAAGGACTTCAGCAGTCAGTGTTGGCGCCTGGCCCAGGTTGTGAAGCAGCCCCACAGTTTTGTTCAGCACAATTTTCCAGTCCTGTGGGGCGTGCATTTCTTCCAGTCGCTCGGCGAAGGACGGCACCTTGTTAAGAATTTTTTCCGGATTCAGCATGGCGGATTCTTTCGCCGCTGTTTCAGGAGTCCAGTTAAACTTGGTAGCCAGCGTAAAGACCTTGCGGATTCGGCCGGGATGATAGGCCGCCAGGAACAGCCCGGCATAACCGCCCATGCTATAACCGAAGACAGAAGCTTGTTGAATTTTTTGTTCATCCATATACCCGAGGACGGCAGCGGCAAAGTCAGGAATGGAATAAGTACCGGGAATGGCTGTTCCGCCATGCCCAGGAAAATCAAATGCATGGACATCAAATTGCTCCTTCAGCAACGGAATTAAATCGTTAAATTGCTTGCGGCAGCTTATGGCGCCATGGAGAAGCAATAAGGGTTCTTTCATCTATTCGGATAAGGGTTTTGAACGCTTTTGCGCCTCGGCGGTGAAAAGAATTAACCGCAGAGGCGCAAGAGCGCAGAGGCCTGACTTTCGTATTAACTGAAAAGTTCCAGTTGACTGAACTTCTTTTCAATTGCCAATGGCTTAAGCCTTGCGGGTTCATTGGAAGCACGGGAAATAGTGATGACCTTGCTTTCCTGATACCGCGAGGCAACCTGCACATTTATTTTTCCTTTATGGCCGGAAAATAATTCCAGGGCAACATCGGGATGGTTATTATGCTCGGAGAGGTGCGACAAGAGCAGGTGACTCAGGAAAGGGGATTTGTAGCGGCGAAACAGATCCAGGGCCTGTGCATTGGAGAGGTGGCCATGTCCGCCCCGGATTCTTTTCTTTAGCCGGGCAGGATAATTTCCTTCTTCCAGCATTTTCTCGTCGTAGTTGCTTTCCAAAAAGCAGGCATGGCATTGCCTGAAATAGTGGATCACCCGGTGACAGGCTTTCCCAATATCGGTAAACACACCTACACGAATGCCCTTATGTTCCACTACAAAGCTGAAGGGATCGTGCGCATCGTGGTATTTGGAAAAAGGAAGGACGGTCAATTCACCGATTTGTTCGGGGACATCGGCGGCAAACGTATTATGCAGGTTCTTTTCAATGCGTATGCCGGCATATTTGTAGGTGCCCGGTGTAATGTAGACAGGAAGGCTGTATTTCTTTGATAAGACAGAAACACCGCGAATGTGATCGATATGTTCATGGGAAATAAACAAGGCCTTGACCTTTTCCATGGAAAGATCGAGGTTGGACATGCGTTTCTCGATTTCACGGCATGAAATTCCTGCATCCACTAAAACAGCATCGGAATTGCTGCCTACGTAATAGCAATTGCCGTTACTGCCTGAATTGAGGGATGCTATGAAGAGGGACATTTACGAATACGAATCTTTACGAATCTACGAATCTACGAATGGATTAGCGGGTTTCGGCCATTAAGGTTTTTTCCAATGCTTTGCCTATTTCAACGACCTTTTCAACCAGGATATCAAAATCCTTGTTAAGGGTGCGGTGGTTCGTGTTGGCTACACGGAGTGAATAATTGTCGTTGAGGGTTGTGTAGGAGGGCACGGCTACTCCGCTTTCATGCAACTGCAAAAGTAATTCTTTGTTAAGGGCATTTAAAATTTCTTTGTCTTTTATCCCGCCAGCATACCGGAAACAGAGAATATTGAGCGGGGCAGGAGCGGTGAGTTCAAGAAGCGGGTTGGCAAGGACAAGCGATTTCAGGTATTGCACCTGCCCGATATTCTGCGTCACCATGCGGCCGAATTTCTCGAAGCCATGTTCCCGCAGCGACATCCAGATTTTTAAAGCTTTAAACCCCCGCGACAATTCCACGCCGTAATCGCTGAACCAGGTATCGCCGGCTGAAAGCCCTCGTTGTTCATGCTGGAGGTAGGCGGCCTGGAGGGAGAACGCTTTGTAATGTTTGTCGCGTTTCCTCACCAAAGTACATCCCGCCTCATAAGGAACATACATCCATTTATGCAGGTCGAAGGCAATGGAATCGGCGCGCTCCATGCCCTGAACCAGGTGCCTGTATTTTCCGGAAAGGGCGAGAACTGCGCCGATGGCGCCGTCGATATGCAACCATAGTTTTTCTTTTTCGCAGAGATCGGCCAACGCCTGGATATCGTCGCAGGCACCGGTATTTACGGTAACGGCATTTCCGATTACACAAAATGGCATCAGCCCGGCCCGGCGGTCGGCTGAAATTTGTGATTTGAGTTTTTGAATATCGATTTCAAAATTTTCATTGACATCGATGAGGCGCAGGGAGTCGCTTCCCATCCCAAGCATGTCTACGGATTTATTCACGCAGTTATGTACTTCTTTGGAAGCATACACCATCATCCGCTTTTGGGATCCATACATGCCTTCCTTGCGCAAATCGAAATCGGCATGCGCGTAACGGGCGACGGTAAGCCCGATGAGGTTGGCCATGGATCCTCCGCTCACGATAAGTCCGCTTGCATCTTCCGGGAATCCGAATTTTTCCTTAAACCATTCGATGACCTGCGTTTCTACGAGACTTCCCACCTGGTTGCCTCCACCCTGGTTCAGGTTGATTCCGGCTGCCAGCATGTCTCCGAGCATGGCAAACGGACTGCCGTTACCCATCACCCAGCCCCAGAAACGCGGGTGTATGTTGCCGGTGGGATAGGGAAGAATATTCGTCTTGAAATCGGCATAAATAGTTTCAATGGCACTGCCATTTGCCGGCGGCGGCTGCTGAAAGAACTTCTTTACTTCTGCTGTCGGAGCTTGCCATACTTTGCGGTCACGGACGGTTTCAAGATTTTTCATCATGTCCGTAATCATATGCATGCCCAGCTGTTCCATGGCTTGCCAGTTGGAAGGGTCGAGGGTTTCTTCGTTGTTAGTCATTTAGTGGGGAGTAGAAGATAGAAGATAGTAGATAGTAGATAGTAGATAGTAGTAGGAGCGAACACTAAATTAAGAAAAATGAAGATGGGAGAGAAAAATTAAAGCCAGTTAGCTGAACGCTAACTGGCTTTTTTTCAAGTCCGGTGTCCGGGAAAAATTATTCCATCATTCTTTCCCGGATGTATTTTACGGGAGAGCTTCCGTAGCTGAGGAATTTTTCGTGGAATTCTTTCAGGCTGTATTTGTCGCCCATCTTCTTTTGGTAATCTTCGCGGAGGGCGAGGATGGCTGTGGAGCCGGAGAAATAGGAGCACAGCTGCACCTGGGATACGGTGGCGCGGTGGTATTTCTCTTCGGCCTGTGCCTGGGTCTGGAAGCAGTCGTGAACCATCAGGTGAACGAGATCTTCTTTTGATTTGTTCAGGCACTGCAATTCATAATCGATGATGACGTTGGCAAGTTCGCGCAACTTCAATTTGTCGTGCACCAGTTCCATTTCCGGAGAATGGTTGCCCCAGCCTTCCTCCAGCATCATGCTTTCGGCGTACACGGCCCATCCTTCAATCATGGCACCGTTCTGGAAAACGGCGCGTACGACATCGTTTGATTTCTTGTTGTTGTAAATTCCCTGCAGGCAATGGCCCGGCACCGCTTCATGAATGGAAAGCAACTGGGAGGCGTAGTTGTTATACTCTTTCAGCACGCCTTCGGCTTTTTCGGGCGTATACTGGGTCACGTCGTCGATGTTATACCAGGTAGTGCCGCTCTTCTGGTACGGAGGCGTGAATTCGGCGCTGGCTACGGCAAATCCGCGGGCATACGCTGGCATCAGGCGCACTTTGATCGGTGTGGAATTCGTATCGAAGTCAAAGAGATTTTTCTCTACGATGAAGTGCTTGAGGCGGTATACCTGGTCGGTCAGGGAATCAAAGAAGCCTGCGGGCGTAGCATGCTGCAACTGGATTTTGTCGAGCACCATGCGGACCATTTCCAGGTCTTCCTTCGGCCGGGCCTGCTGGCCATAGTATTTTTCCCACAGCAATCCGGCAATACCTATCATTTTTTCATGGTACATTTTTTTATCGGCCTGCGCTTTTTCATACACCTGCCCGGGGGTGAAGTCGGTAACCAGGTCGTATTTAAATTTCGCCGTAAACAATTCCTTGCCGATGCGGAAATCTTTAAACGCTCGTTTCTTGTCGGCAGACATCGCTTTCAGCGCTGCAATGAATTCCTGCGTGGCCTTCACTGTTTTGTCAATGTTTTGTTGCAGGGCGTCTTTTTCAGGCTGGCTTAATCCGGATGCTTTGATTGAATCGGTAAGCGAAGATCCGAATACGGAAAGGCCGCCTTCATTCTGGCGGATGGAAAGTTCCAGGTGTTCCTTCGTGGGATTGCGCAAGGTGACGAGCGCGGCTTTGTAAAACGCATCGGCATGTTCCAGGTGCTTCGAAAGGATTTTCAGCCTTTCATCCAGCGGAGCGTACGGCTGGCTAATGATGTAATCGCATTCGCCGGCAAGATTGTACGAAGTAGCGTTCCATTCCTGGGGTTTAAATACCGTCACGTACCAGATATCGCTCTCGAGCTGGTTTTTGATGATGTTGAAGCTGATCTTGTTGTTGTTGTCCAACCCGTTAAAATCCAGGGCATGAAGCGAATCCAGCCATTGTCTTGAAAAGGCAACGGAGTGGGCGAATGCGGAGCTGTCAGGGATAACCAGTTTATCGTAATATTTGCCATAACCCTGGAATATGGCACCGGACGGATATTCATTCCAATAAGCATCCAGGAAGGTGTCTTCAAATTTTAAAAATGTTGAATCCGCCTCGCCTTTGCCGGCGGCCTGTTCTTTGGATTTGCAACCGGCAACCAGGGCCGCTGCAAGGGTCATCAGATAAAGCAATCTTTTCATACGTGTCAGTTTAATTTTTGAGAACCGCAAATGTAATTGAAAAGCATCTACGAATACGAATTTTTACGAATCTACGAATCTACGAATCTGACCTGCTTTTGGGTTTCGTATTCACAGATGAATTCAGGAAATTCTTATTATTGCATAAAACCCACAACTATGGAAATCCTTGTCCTTCGACTCCTGCACATCTTTGCAGGCATCTTCTGGGCCGGCGGTGTATTTTACCTGGCCTATTTTATTTTCCCGGCAGTGAAAGCACTGGGCCCGGACGGCGGAAAGTTTATGCAGCAGTTATCCCGCACGAAAAAAATGCCTACGGTCATGACTACGCTGGGGCTGGTCAATGTGCTGAGCGGACTGCGTTTGATGCAAATCATGTCGGGTAATTTTTCTTCCGCCTGGTTCGGATCAAATTTCGGAATAGCCATCAGCATCGGTATGGTGGCCGGGATTGGCGCATTGTGCATCGGACTTTTCGTGAATAAACCGCGGGCGCAGAAAATGGCTGCCCTTGGCGCTGCCGTTGCAGCATCCGGCGGACCTCCGACTCCCGAGCAACAAAAGGAACTGGGTGCATTGAAGGACAAGCTGGAAAAGGGCGTGAAGATCATGGCCTGGCACCTGCTTGTTGCCGTCATCACGATGGCGATAGCCCGTTATTTGTGACGTTGATTCGAATTTTCCGGGCTGACAACATCAGGCACAGGAAAAAAGATCAGCGCAGATCCTGAACGTCATGAAAATCTGTGGTCCCTCAGGGATCACTTAAGTTGAAAAAGCCTCGAATTTGAAATAAATTCGAGGCTTTTTTGTGCTTTCAAATCCATCTATTTAAAGCCTTAGCTTAAAAAGTGGCAACACATGGACTTAAAGAATCACTTCGCAACAAGCATTTTAGCATTAATGGCCACAATGATCGTACTCAGGCTCATCAACACAGCCCCGGAGGCAGGGCTCAACAGGATGCCCCAGTTATAAAGAACGCCTGCAGCCAATGGTAATGCGACGACATTGTATCCTGTTGCCCAGATTAAATTCTGTACCATCTTTCTGTACGTGGCTTTACCGAAGAGAATCAAACTTGCAATATCCTTCGGGTCGCTGTTGACTAGAATGATTCCCGCTGTCTCGGCTGCAATGTCGCTTCCGCTTCCTACAGCAATACCGACATCGGCCTGTGCTAGAGCAGGCGCATCGTTTACACCGTCTCCGGTCATAGCGACAAATTCTCCTTTGTTTTGAAGCTCTTTTATTTTTTCTAATTTTTGATGTGGAAGCACTTCAGCATAATAACCGTCCATCTTGAGTTGTTCACTCACACTCTTTGCAATTCCCGCATTATCACCAGTAAGCAGAATTGATTTAATGCCGCTTGCATGAAGTGTTTCAATTGCCGCATAGGAACTTTCCCTGATCTGATCTGCAAAAGTGATAAAACCAATCAACGCTTCATTTTCCAATATGAATATTTTTGTCTCAGCCTCCTTCACATCAGGATCACTTAATCCGTATTTCTTCAATAGGTATTCGCCTCCGCTCCGGATGATTCGTCCTTCTATCCTTCCTTGCACTCCGATCCCTGGTGTATATTCAAAATCTTCGCAAATAGGAATTGAGATTCCTTCTTCTTTCGCTTTTCTTAAAATGCCTTTACTGATATAATGTTCGGAGCTTTGTTCAACACCGGAAGCAACACGCAATAAATTATTTTTGTCATACCGCGAATCAAGAGAAACAATCCTGGTAACTTCATGAGAACCCACGGTGAGCGTGCCTGTTTTATCAAAAATTAAAGTTGTGATTTTTCTTGAATTTTCAAAGGCGGATCTGTTTTTAATGAGCAGACCCTTTTTGGCCGCAAGCGAAGTTGAAATTGCGACTACCAGGGGAACGGCCAGGCCCAGGGCATGCGGACAGCAGATTACAATAACCGTAACCATTCTTTCCAGTGCAAACGCCAATGACTGGTTGCCGCTTATCCACCAAAACAGAAAGGTTCCGAATCCAGAAAGCAATGCGATAATCGTCAGTATACTGGCTGCTTTGTCAGCCAGCAATTGGGTTCTTGACTTGGTCCGTTGAGCCTCGTTAACCAACTTAATGACCCTGGCGAGATAGGAATCTTTTGTTGTATGTGATACCGTTACTTTTAAAGATCCGTTTCCATTTATTGAACCGGCAATTACATTTTCATTCATTTGTTTTTTGACGGGGATTGATTCGCCCGTCAGCATGGATTCATTCACGTAGCTTTCGCCTTCTATTATCTTTCCATCTGCGGCAATGTTTTCGCCGGGTTTAATCAAAATCAAATCACCTTCTACCAGCGAATCGGTTTTTACCTCCGTACTATGTTCACCATTAATTTTGTGTGCAACGGCCGGCATCATCTGCACCAACAGTTCCAATTCGCGTGAGGCGCCTGCTACGGATTTCATTTCAATCCAGTGCCCCAGCAACATGATTAAAATAAGTGTGCAGAGCTCCCAGAAAAAATCCATGCCCTGCAAACCGAAAACGGTGGCTACGCTGTAAGTATAAGCGGCTGTGATGGCAACGGCAATGAGTGTCATCATCCCGGGGACTTTGCTTTTTAATTCATCAACGATTCCTTTGAGAAAGGGGAGTCCGCCATAAAAATAAACGAGCGTGGAAAGAGCAAAAAGCAAGTAGGTTGAACCGCGGAATGAAAAATTGAAATGAAACCATTGCTGAATCATCGGGGATAGCAGAACGACAGGAATCGTGATGATGAGTGTTACATAAAACCGTTTACGGAAATCGGCAATCATTCTTCCATGTGAAGAATGGTCGTGTCCGGCATGTACCCTTGGGGGACTCGATTCATGCTTCATATCATGATGCTTATGCCCGTGCCTTGAATGTTGATGAACCATATGTTCAATAGGTAAAGGTTACTCCTGCTCCCAATCCCATATCGCTATCATAGTGTGTGGACAACGAAAAATACTTAGTGAGAACATACTGAAAACCTGTCATATATTCCTTATCCGTATTTAGCATTAAATTCCAGCGAAGCCTGCTTGTCAACGGAATATCTTCCCGCGATAGTTGAAAGCGCAGGATTCCGTCAGAATCAATGCGTGCATCAGCCTTAAAAAGCATTGGTAAGGTGTATTCCACTCCGGCAACAAAAGCCTGACGATCGTTTTTAGTACTGGCCTGTCCAAACATATTTTGATCTTCATCCCCGAAAATGTTCTCGGGACTCCCTCCCTGGCTGTTTAAATCATGGTCTGCTTCGCTTTCTTTCTTATAATGGTAATCGAATCCCACATAGACATGCCACCACTGCATTTTGCCTAAGTAACGACCCAGCATCGTTTCGCTTTCATATCCGTGATCCGGGTGATATCCTAAGTGCCACATGGTTTCCAGTTTCCAACGGGTATTGGCAATCATTGCCTCGCCATCGCTGCCGTTGGTCTCGATACCAACTTTAGCCATGGGATGAAATTCTCTGTCGTCCCGGAACAATTTTCTCAGAGCCTTTTCCGGATCCGGCAATTCAGGATTAGGGGGTGAATCTTCATAGCTGATTATTCGTCCCATTCCGCTCATCATATGATACAAAAGGTGGCAATGAAAAAACCAGTCGCCGCTTTCCGTGGCAGCGAATTCTATGGTATCTGTCTCCATGGGCATGATATCGAGCACATTCTTCAACGGCGCATGCTCGCCATGTCCATTCAATACCCGAAAGAAATGTCCATGAAGATGCATTGGATGCCGCATCATAGTATTGTTCGTCATAATAATGCGAATATTTTCACCTTTATGTATTAGAATTTTATCTTCTTCAGAAACGGTTTTGTTATCAATGCTCCAGACAAACCGGTTCATATTTCCTGTCAACTCAAAGTGCAGTTCCCTGAATGATCCTGATGGCAGCGTTGTTTTTTTTGGAGATCGAAGCATGCCATAATTTAGCGTGACTATTTCTGAAGCAGAATCCTGATGATCGTGTTGTATAGCATCCATTTTCATACCCTTCATATCACCTGCGCCTTCCTTTTGGGTTTCTGCTCCCGTGATTTCGGGGTACATCACACTATTCATGTCCATTGTTTGATTGCCCATATGCATTCCCATATCGTCAAGGTCGCCATTCATTTTCATCATGCTGTTCATCATTTTCATCCCTTCGAAATATTTCAGGCGGGGCAAAGGCTTGGCAGGTATTTTCATTCCGCTGCCCAGCCATAACGAAGTAGACATCGTCCGGTCTTCGGCAGTAGCTAAAAATTCATAACTCAAGTTTTTCGGAATGGTCACAATCACATCATACGTTTCTGCAACACCGATAATGAGCCTGTCAACTTCAACCTTCTCCACATCCTCCCCATCATTAGCAACCACTGTTATTTTGCCTCCGGAATAAGTGAGCCAGAAATATGTCGCAGCACCTCCGTTAGCAATTCGTAATTTGACTTTATCACCAGCTTTGAATTTGGGATACTCTTCTGCAGGTTTTCCATTGGTTAAGAACGCATCGTAAGCCACATCGCTCACATCCATGGCAAGCATTCGTTTCCATTCGTTTGATAATTTTGTTTTGAAATGCCCCTTACCAATGGCTTCAAAGTAATTTTGTGTACTTCCCTTTTTAATTCCATACCAATCGGTTGCATTGTGCAAAGATCGATGTACTTCATAGGGGCGTTCGTTTGTCCAGTCGCTTAATAGCACAGGTATCGATTCTATTTTTGGTTCATTCCGTTTTTGAAAAATCAAGATTCCGTACATCCCCAATTGCTCTTCAAGCTTAAAGTGGGAGTGGTACCAATATGTTCCGTTTTGAATAACAGGGAATTTGTAAAGGAATGTTGCTCCTGGCTCTATCGGCATCTGTGTCAAGTAGGGAACCCCGTCAAACTGATTGGGCAAAATTACGCCATGCCAGTGCACCGTGGCCGGAGATTTTTTCTGATTGTGCACATACACTTCCGCTGTGTCGCCTTCAGTAAAATAGAGCGTAGGCATTGGAATCTGACCGTTAGCCGCTATTGCAGGCCTTTGTTTACCTGCATAATTCACTAGGGTATCTCTGAGATATAAATGATATGTGACGGTTTTCCCTGGCTTTTGGTTTTCATGTTCAAGTTCCTGGTTAATCGTCTTCGGACTATCATATTTAAGGGAATCCTGTAAAACAGGCTGCTTCATTTCTTGTACCTTGTGATCTATATGCACTGAAGTATCCTTGGGTATTTCAGAGTCTTTTTTTTTCGGAACAGTCCTTGGTTTTTTGGTCTCAACTTTGATCTTTTTCTGAATTAGGTTCATTCCGCATTTTGGACACCTGTCAGGTTTGTCGGAATGAATTTCAGGATGCATAGGGCAGGTATAATAAATGGAATCTTTTTTAGATTCCAAATTTACACCCATTGTTTTATGCTGACCAGAAGCAGAAGAAAATGCGGTGAAAAGAAAAATAAAGAAAAGCGCTACTTGTTTCATTAAGTTTACTATAAAAGGTGGCGCAGCATTTCAAAATGTCAGTGAATGAAAATAACGGTCAATTCAAATATCCTTTTAATTTTAAACCTTAATAAGAAAATGTAACAGAATCTAAAACTTATTCAGGCCCTTAGTAATTTCCCATTAACCCTCATATTGCTCCTAATTTTTAAGCTATTTTTCCTATTACTGGTTTTGAACTATAAATCTTTGCGTAATAATTTCATTAGCTGTTTGAAACAAAATGAAATAAACACCATTGTTCCAGACAGCAGTATTGATTTGAAAAATATTTTGTGCTGAGTTATTCTGGCCCGCATAAACTTCCCTGCCCAAAATATCGGTAATGAACATCCTTCCGATGGCTCCCGCTGAATGTTTGATGCTGAGATTATCAGAAACGGGATTGGGGTAAATTGAAATGTAAGATGAGGCGATTTCATTGATGCCCGTTACCGAAGGCGTGAAAATCCCTGAGCGATATTTAATCGTTCCGGAATTATCATCTTCCCATACAACAAATATATTTCCATTGTTGAGTTCTACATCTGCATTCGTAATGTCATTCAAATCAACGGTATCATAGGCTGCGGGAAAGCCGTTATGAAGATTATTGGTAAAAAGAATGGGCAGTTGGGCACTTCCACTAACCGTTTGTTTCCACACAATAGCCATTGCATTTCCATCACTGGCAATCCGGGGATAGTTCTGCTGGCTTAATCCGGGAATGTTCCCGGTGAGGTTGGTTACTGAACCGACTGTGCTGCCGCTGACAGAAGATTTACTTAAATAGGTACGATAATTTCCGCTCCCGCCATTCATAAAAACGGAATAAAGTGAATCTCCAATCATTACCGCATCCGGACCGCTTGAGGGACAGGACATTATCATCCAATTATTGGCTTCCAATGCAAAACCGTAGTCGAAAGTGGTACCATTGTTGGCTGATATGCCGACCCAGCTATCCCGGATGTTACTGTTGTTATTGCGATACAACACCGCACAGGTGTCATTGGATGAAACAATTGCACCAGGACAGCAATCACATACTGCGGCAGAGCTGCCCCAGCCGCTTGCCTTAACATCAGCGGAAAAAGTGCTGCCATAATCAGGAGATGCTGCAACTACCCAGCGTGCATCGCCGAAAGCAGAATTGAATTTCATGAAAGCTACGATAGGGTTTCCGCTTGCATCGGTCGTAACAGTGGGGAAACGCGAAACACTGTCGCCAATATTGTCAACCTGCACCGGAGAAGAGAAATTTTGACCGCCGTCAAAAGAACGAACTAAATAAATATGGCTAGCCGTATCGGCTTCCGGCATTTGCTTGAAGACCACATAAACCGTGTCTCCATGTGCTGCAATATCAGGGCCCATCCAGGTAGCGCCTGCTACGGCCATCGTCATTGGATTTAACATCACAGGAGTCGTGAAAGCAGTTCCATTCCAACGTGCAAACATACATCGGCCGGTATGGTGCCAGGTTACCAGTGCATTATCGTTGCGGTCAACAGCCAGACGGGGATGCTCATTTCCGGATGTGGCAGAAGCAATGTTCATTCCCATGTTCCAATTAATGCCGCTTTGCGCCTGGGAAGTAATCCATCCAAGGACAAAAACGATTGTAATCATGCTTGCAGTTTTCATTGAATAATAATTTTTTTGGTTATGAACTGATTCCCATATCTAATCTGTAAAAGGTACATGCCTGGTGAAAAGCCGGAAGTGTATATTTGAAAATGGGAGTTTGCTTCAGCATGATAAATTTTTTCTCCCATGGAATTGAAAAGGCTTAGCCTGCATTTTTCGCTACCAGGTAAGGAGATAGTGAGTATACCTTTAGCCGGATTTGGGAAAACATGAATAGTATTACCTGGATCAATTTCGGAGACGCCTGTAGCAGTTGTATCCATTACCCTGAAGCTTCCCATCATTCCTTCGTCTTCATGATGAAGCATGTGACAGTGATACATATAGGGGATACTGTCATCAGCAAAGTCTTCAAACCTGGTAATAAACTCAACATATTGCCGGGGCATTACGAGCACTACATCCTTTTTTCCTTCCAGGTAACCGGGAACGGGCCCACCATTTACATTCAATAAGTAAAAATGCATATCATGAATATGAAACGGATGTGCAATGCCAGTTTGGTTGGTAATTCTCCATTTCTCAGTGTTGTTTAAATACGTGGTAACGTTTATCGTATTCATGTCGAAATGCGCTCCATTGATGTTAAATGTTCCTTCCACCTGGCAGGGTGCGCACATCATGGAATCGGGGGCAAGGTTAAAATTCCTGGAAACAGTAAATCCCGACCAGGGAGCGTTTAGGACAAGAAGGCCCGGCAGCGTGGTGACAGGACTTCCGGAAGGCGCTACAACATGAATTTCAAGGATCCCGAAGTCAGCTCCGTTCAAAGGGTTCAGGTCGTAGTCCGGTATAGTGCCGCCCATCATTCCGACCACAGAATCAGCCCCGTGAATCCCATTCGGCAATTCACTGCTGTAACTATTCAGAAATAGTGTGTCGCCCTGCTGACCTTGTAAATCCACCAGTATTTCTGCTCGCTCGCCGGGGCTTAACCGAATTCGCGTAAGAGTTATCGCACTGTCCAGCAAACCGCCATCCGTTGCAATCATCTTAAAAGACTTATTGCCTGTAAATCCAAAGTTGAATGTGCGCATGCTTGAACCATTGAGCAATCGCATTCTGATTACCTGCGCAGGTGCATCCAGGAATGGATGAACTGTGCCGTTTACACATACGGCAGTATCCAATTCAGTAGAGATGGCAATCTGATTCAAGACATCAAATGCTTTGGTCTGAACGATTATTGGAAAATCATCTACGCCATATGTTCTTGGAAGTGTCAATGCGGCTTCGGCACTGTCTTTAACGATGATCATCCCTGCAATACCTTTGGATACATGCCTGTCGGTCTTGTTGTCACCATGCGGGTGATACCAGAAAGTGCCGGCCGAATTTAAGATCCGGAAGTACGGGCTCCATGTCGACCCCTGTGCAATGACCTGATGGGGTCCTCCGTCGTCCATGGCAGGGACATGCAATCCATGCCAATGCATTGTGGTGGAGTTACCAAAACCAGCCAGGTTGTTTGTTACATTCATTGTTACCCAATCCCATTTATTGACAATCAAGGTAGGAGCCAGTAACGCCCCGTTGATTCCATAGGTTGGGGTGTTAATTCCAGGATAAAATTGTGTAACTCCGTCTTGTACCGTAAGATTAAATGTATCACCCGTTAGAGTGGGCGGGATGAATAAAGCATTCTGCGCAAACACACCGTGGCCAATACATGTCACAAATACGAGTAGAAATAATTTTCTCATGCGATAAACTTCTTAATGTTTAACAATAAACTTTTGAGCACTATTCAAATCCGCGATTTCAATGCTATAAATACCATTCGGTAATCCGGTTGTTGAAATGGTTATGGAACTACTGGATGTGATTCCGTCCTGGATTACTTTTCCGTTAAAGTCAGCAACTACGTACCGAAGCCCGGGAAGAAATTTCGACTCGATCCGAACATGCTCATTAGCGGGGTTTGGAAAAATGCTGCATGTATTTTTGGCTTTTGCTTCCTGGACTCCGGATGGAACATTCACCGTTAGAATGTAAGTCAACGTGTCCTTCATTGCAGGGTTGGCTGTATCCCAAACGGCATAACGGATAATGGCCGTACCAAAGTTTACGTGAGGTGTGATGTGCAACAGCAAAAAACCGTAATCGCCCGGGACGACAGCATTCATGGTGCCACTATCCACCAGCGAGGTATAACAAATAAAATTGTCGCATACATCAGCATCCCAGGCAGGCGGAACGCTTTCACTTACCTTTTCCCATTGAAGGATGATGGTGTTCTGTGAGGTGTTGACCTGTTGAATGCTAAGCGTCTCCAGGTCTTCCATCAAACCCACCATTTGAATGGTGTCGTTGGGGGTGATGGAATAGTTCTGAGCGAAGCAATTACCGGCAGACCCGAAGATTGCGGCCGCAGAAAAAAATAATTTCCGAAATGTTTTCATGATTAATGGCTGACATGAAGTCTCCGTGTTGCTGTGATTCCATTTAGATGAACCCTTACCAGGTAATTTCCGTTTGGCAATTGGGCAGTGTTGAATTGTTTCGCAATCATTCCGTTTAGTTTTTCGGCTGAAATGACAGCGACCTGCTTTCCTGAGATATCGGCGATATCAATCAGCAAATTGGCGCTTTCTTTCAATTCAAGATTGACAGAAATATTGCCACTGGCAGGATTCGGAAACACACTGAATGAAGTTACCCCACCTGGCAGATCCTGAATGCCTGTTGAACTGTTTAACAAAGCCAGAATCGAATCTCTCATAATTGTTGTGTCACTTGTTGAGAAACTCAAAGTTGAAAACATGACTCTACGGTTGGGCGCAGCACCGCCAAGCAAGACGACAGTGGGCATACCAAACCCGCCATAATTAGCAACCTGAGTGGCCCCGCTGTCATAAGGGGCATATAGAGAAAGTCCATTAGCCGCCACCCAGTTTGCAACGGTTGAGCAGCTATATGAATTGGTATAACCCAGGGCATAGGCGGAGATCATTCCAGGGTGTGTTGCCAGGATGTGATTTGCCATGGCCTGAATTTTTTGAGCCGGAGGAGGACAGGCGGCACAGGTCATAAAGAAATGAAGTATTACAGCTTTTCCGGCATCAAGATCTGCAAACAGATCATGAGAGGTTCCGTTGCAATCGTTGCCTGAAATCTGCATGACGGTTTGCGCTTTGGAAATCGTAAGAACGAACATCAAAGCAAAAGTGAGGAGTAATGATTTTTTCATGGTATTGAATTTTGACTTAAAATGAATTTAATGGCTACGCAAGAGTTCCTGAATGACTGGGGTACAAACAACAATGCCCGAACAGAAATCTACTGCACGGGTGAGTTGAAAAGCAAAAAAATTAAATCCGAAAGTTCTGATTCAGGATGCAAACATCATCCTTAGCCTGGGGCGGGTGATAGCAATTGTAATCAACAAGATCTTGTTGAATTGAAACCGGTTGTATGGCCGAATTGGGAACCAGAATTGCTACAAAGTCTGAGAAATCTTTTATCAGGTTCGGCGCATGGTTTGAAAGGTATTGCCCGATGTTTTTTAAGAAGGCAAAATGCTCCTTTTGACAGCCATCTTCTTTATTATCCTTGCTTTCTTTCTTACTGCAGCAAGACTTTTTACTGCACTCTTTCTCAGTCCGCGGTTCATTGCAGCAGTCATAAGCTCCAACAGCGCACATAAAAGAGCATAAATACGTTTCGATTACTACTAAAACAAGTAGCAATCCGATACTTTTCATTATGCCTGTTTTTATATTTCGCATCACTTTGGTAGATGAAAGGTAATGATTTTTTGCATAAGATGTATTTTAGAATCATGGAATTTGCAACTACCTGCTTTTCTCATCACCACTTACCAGGCATGCTTCTTAAATCTACCTATATTCAATACAAGTTCACCTATTTACCTCAGGGACCACTTATTAAAGCCTTGTAAACCAACGTGATACGATGCTTTTTTTAGTATTTTATTTGAGATTGAATTCACCCCAGTTTTAATGAGTTTCAACCTTCTGTTTGAGAGGTTTGATTGGCACACTAACCGGATTTTTGTCTTCTTATTCCACGCGAATTGCAATTTCCTCATGGACCACTTTAAAGAAATGAGCTCCAAATCGAAAAGATTGGGGCCTTTTTTATGGGCCAATTTTAAAGCTAGAATTAATTCAAGTGCCTGTATTCATTCGGCGAAACACCAACCTTTTGTTTAAACAGGCGAGTAAAATGTTGCGGATATTTAAACCCCAGATCATAGGCCACATCACTAACGGATTTGCTTGTATCGTACAATAACTCCTTTGCGGCATCAATCATTTTTAACTGAATGTATTCCTGCGGTGATTTGCCGGTTTCCTTTTTAACCAGGTCGCCAAAGTAGTTAGCCGAAAAATGCAGTTGTTCTGCGAAATATCCAACGCTTGGCAGTCCCATCGTCTGGGGTTTCTCAGACTGAAAATAATCAGCAACTACACGTTCAAATTTTTCTATCACACCTTTATGGGCATTGTCGCGTGTGATAAACTGACGGTCGTAAAAACGCACGCAGTAATTTAGAAACAATTCAATGTTCGATACGATCAGCTTCTTGCTATGTTTATCAACTCCATGGCTTAATTCAAAATCAATTTTCGAAAAGCAATCCAAAACTATTTGTCTTTCGCGCTGAGAGAGATGAAGCGCTTCCCTGGTATTGTAACTAAAGAAATTGTATTCTTTAATGGCCTTTGCGAGCGAAGTACCGCGTATCAGGTCGGGGTGAAAAACCAATCCATATCCCATCGGCTGATATGGTGTAGTTTTATCTTCAACATCAATCACCTGCCCAGGTGCAAGAAAAACCAACGTTCCTTCCTGGTAATCATACGTGTGACGGCCATACTTCAAATCGCCACACTTAACGTCTTTTAGAAAAATACAATAAAACTCAAAATACATCTTATGGCCGGTTCGCATTTTCGCCTTGGAGAAATCAATAACGCTTACCAATGGATGCAAGGTTTCGTGGTTATTAAAAGCGTTGTACTTTGCTATGGTATCAAAATTGGTCTCTTCCATATCTGTAAATTATCCTGCAAAATTAAGCATATAATACCCCTGAAAATCGCCCCTGTAATAATGGTAGAAACAACAGTAATTTGTATACCTGCATACCCAATCCGGGATTTATTTTTGCATCATTAAAATGGATACCTGATGACAACGAACAAACTAAAATTAAGCAACGGGCTGGAAATACCCATCCTCGGCTTTGGTGTTTTTCAAATAACTGATTTGGCGCAATGTGAACAAAGTGTTGTTGACGCAATTGAGGTCGGTTACAGACATATTGATACCGCTGCATCCTACTTTAACGAAGAGGCGGTTGGCAATGGGATCAAAAGAAGCGGGATTAAAAGAGAAGAACTTTTTATTACTACAAAACTCTGGATTCAGAAAAATGGTTTCGATGGTACGATCAAGGCATTTGACAACTCTCTTAAACGCCTGCAAACGGATTACCTGGACCTTTATCTCATTCATCAGCCATTTGGTGATGTATATGGCGAATGGCGGGCAATGGAGCAACTGTACCGACAGGGAAAAGTAAAGGCGATCGGAGTGGCAAACTTTCAACCGGATAGAATAATGGATTTGATTATTAACAATCATATCCTCCCGGCAGTAAACCAGATTGAGATCAATCCATTTCAACAACAAATTGAAACACAGGAATTTCTGACTCAAAACAATGTTCAAACGGAAGCATGGGCGCCATTTGCAGAAGGGAAGAACGGCATTTTTAGAAATGAATTGTTGCTGTCTATAGGAGCGAAATACGGCAAAAGCATTGCACAGGTAATTCTTCGCTGGCTCATACAAAGAGGAATTGTGGCGCTTTCAAAATCCGTTCGCAAGGAACGGATGACTGAAAATTTCAACGTATTTGACTTTGAATTAAGCCAGGAGGATATGGAGACAATCACTACTTTGGATACGAAAACAAGCAGCTTCTTTGACCACCGCGATCCGGCGATGGTAAAGTGGTTGGGCGAACGTACATTAAATGTATAATCTTTAATAACGGTTGAAATGAATAGAAGATCAATACTGAAAGCCGCCGGATTGGCTTTAACTGGAAGCGCATTGCTGCCATTCAAAAATCTGGCCTACCAAGGTTCAAACCTGCTGCAAGCGGATACAAAGGAATTACCGCTGGGGAAGCGAAAACTGGGTAAATCGCTTGAGGTTTCCTCCATCGGTATGGGCGTTCAGAATATGAGCCGTACCTATCAGACTACTATTCCTACACGATCCGAAATGCACAACATCATTCGCACAGCATTCGACCATGGCATGACATTCTTTGATGCAGCGGAAGCTTACGGACCTCATGAAGTAGAAAGGATTTTAGGAGAAGGCATCGCCCCATTCCGGGATAAAGTAGTAATCGCTTCTAAATTCGGCTGGAACATTGACCTGGAAACGGGAAAAAGATCACCCGGTTTAAACAGCCAGCCCGAACACATTAAGAAAGTTGTGGAAGGCATGTTGAAACGCCTTCGCACCGACCGTATTGATTTGTTGTATCAACACCGTGTTGATCCGCAGGTGCCGATCGAAGATGTGGTAGGTGCACTTAAGGACCTCATAAAGGAAGGTAAGGTATTGCATTACGGTCTCAGCGAACCGGGGCCACAAACGGTAAGGCGGGCACATGCAATTCATCCTGTCACGGCAATTCAGAACGAGTATTCTCTGATATGGCGGGGACCGGAACAAGTAATCATTCCTCTTTGCGAGGAACTGAGTATTGGCTTCGTTCCGTGGAGCCCCCTTGGTGTAGGTTTTCTTACAGGCGCTATCGATCTCAGAACGCGCTTTGCTGAGGGTGATATTCGTGGCATTGAATCACGCTTCTCTCCCGAAAACCTGCCTGATAATCTGGCTCTTGTGGACTTATTGAAAAAATGGGCACTGCAAAAGCAAGCCACACCGGGTCAAATTTCTCTGGCATGGCTACTGGCACAAAAACCCTGGATAATTCCAATTCCAGGTACTACACAGATGGCGCACATGCTTGAAAATATTGGTGCTGATAAGGTGCGGTTTACCGGTGATGAAGTGAAACAGTTCAACGTAGAACTTGCAAAGATCGAAGTAAAAGGGGAACGCTTGCCAAAAGCAGTTCTTGAGTTTTCCGGTGTCGAAGCTCCGCCAAAAAAATAGTTAATCTTTAGATCAGTATAATTAGTCTCAAATACACCTATTTTATTAATGGATACACCTATTGGTTGCTAAATAATAGATAATCAGTATTGATACTAACTCCCTCAGGGGCACTTGAATACCAAGGGTTTCAGCGAAAGCTGAAACCCTTTTTCTTTTAATCGAAGACAAAATAATCGGTCATGTACACGCTTGAAATAGCGAGCCGAAAAAACTAATTTAGCCCTGAAGGTATGCTATCGACTATCCGAATAGATAAATGGCTTTGGAACATGCGTTTTTTCAAAACGCGCTCGAAGGCAAGTGAAGCTTGCCAGCATAACAGGGTTTTTATGGATGAGCAAAGCGTAAAGCCTTCGCGGCTCATAAAACCCGGAGTTCAGATTCAGTTAAAGCATGCAGGTTTTACCAGAACGATAGAAGTGCTTCAGCTTTCGGAAAAGCGGTTAGCTGCAAAGCTCGTCCCGGAATATTATAAAGACCTAACGCCACAGAAAGAGATGGATGCCTATAAAGCCCGCATGGCACGTGCATCTGCTTACCGCGATCCGGGAACAGGGAGACCTACTAAAAAGGACAGAAGGGAACTGGATGATTTTATCTCTGGCGGTGATGATTTGTTTGAGGAATAGCGTGATGTTTTAACCTGCTGGCTGTGCTGTTATCCTGGAAATTCAGGCATAGCCAGGCGACGAAGACAATAAATATAAATAATCAGCATTGACACTACCGTCCTCAGGGACTGGATGGAGAATGCTTTTCTCTAGAAGATTTTTTCCGGGAAGAACTTAGGCTTTTTAACCAGGAACCGTATCCCGAACTGCAGCCGAAAGTACTGGTGATTTTGCGTGACGGGATTGGAGTCGAACTCACCGGTGAAAAGATAGCCGTTGGTACCGATACCGGCGTAGAATTTGTCGCCGTTGTATCCGATGGAAATGCGTTCTTCAAGGAAAAATCCTGACGTCTCTGTTCCTTCGGCGGATTCATTGTTGCTGAGTTCTTTTACGAAGGATACAAAGTTCACGCCCGGAATGGCCGTAATGGCGAGATAGAATGTTTTATGCACGAACATGTGTGTATACCCGGCTTGCGGAATAATGCTGTTCACCAGGCCTTTGACCATGCGGCCGTTTTCACCGATCGAAAAGCCCACAGATTTCGGAACCATGTCGCTGTCGCTGGTTATGGAGTTGCTTATGAATGACAAGCCGGCTACGAACGATCCCACGCTTTTGAGCTGGCGTGCGCTTTGATTGACAGCGGCGGAATTGGAATATTTCCGGCCGTTAAAAAGATAGTTTCCCGTAAGAAAAAGTGTCCGGCATCGTATATCGTCGCGGTAAATCTGCGGCTGACCGGCGCCGGGCAGGTTGATGCCGCCATGACCATCCAGGTACATTCCCTGCTGGTCCTGGTAAAACATTTTGGCGTAAAATTTTTGACCCGAAAGACCCAATGAAATATAAGAGAACAGGGATTTCGGTTCTGAAGAAGTTGTGGTGTTGCCAATGGATTGCTGGTATTCCAGCGCCAGCCATTTGTAATCGAACCCGACTCCAATGCTGGTCCCCGCGCTGTTTTGATAGCTGGCATTGTTGTCTTTATTCTCCGCATCCTTAATCGTAAGACTATAAATCCTGTCGCTGCTGGCTGCGATCAAACTCAGGTAATCGGAATAGGTTTTGATGTAGGCAGAATCGTATTGAGCCGCAGCAGCCAGGGAAAGAAACAGCAGGACTAAAGTGGAAAATGATTTCGTCAAAATGCCAGCCATTGGAGCGAAGGTAGAAGAAGGGCCGCAGATTTTAAGATCTCTCTCTGTGTTTTTGTGTCTCTGTGGTGAAAAAGGAATTAACCACAGAGACACAAAATCACAGAGGTTAAGGAGTTAATTTTAAAACAGATTTGGCACTTCGATAGGCTTCTTTGGCAATTTCTTTTTTATTTCATAAACTTGTGTAAATCAGCAACTTTTATTGTATTAAAATAGCTTAATCCTATGGTTAGAAAATTACGTCTGCTTTGTTTTATGTCTTTTGGATTTCATGTGGCATCTGCCCAGGTGCCGGCCATTGAATGGAGCAAATGCCTGGGCGGCGGCGGACGCGAAACCGTATACAGTATTGTTCCCACTCCCGACGGCGGTTCCGTTATTGGCGGCAATGCCATGTCGACCGACGGCGACATTACCTGCCAGCATGATACTTTAGGATGGTGGGATTTCTGGCTGGTCCGTCTTGATTCGGCAGGAAACATCCAGTGGACGCAATGTTACGGCGGCTCACAGACAGAGATCAGCTTTGATATGAAGCCGACATCCGACGGCGGATATATCCTCTGTGGATATGCGCTTTCCACAAACGGTGATGTTACCGGCAACCACGGCGGAGGCAATGCCGATGTTTGGATTGTAAAGGTCGATGCCGCCGGCGTATTGCAATGGCAAAAATGTTACGGCGGCGCAGTCATGGAGCGGGCACGCGAGATCATTCAGACCCAGGACGGCGGCTATGCATTTATCGGCGCAACAAATTCCAATAGCGGCGATGTATCCGGGCACCACGATACAGCAGAAACGGATATCTGGGTTGGCAAGATCGACAGCATCGGAACCCTGCAATGGCAAAAATGCCTGGGAGGTACAAGTTGGGACGAAGGGTATGGTATTGTTCAGGCTGATGACGGAAGCTATTGGGTGACGGGAGAATCATGGTCTGCGGATTTTGATGGCATTGGCAATCACGGGTATTTTGATTACTTCCTCGCACACCTCGATACAGGAGGGAATAAACTCATGTCGCATAGTTACGGTGGCACGGACCAGGAATTCGGAAGAGGTATTATCAAAACAAACCGGGGTTTTGTCTTGTATGGATTGGGCAGCTCCAGCAACGGCGATGTGGTTGGGAACATCAACAATTACGATTACTGGATCGTTTGTATTGATACCTCCGGAGCCATCGTATGGCAAAACTGCCTTGGAGGAACGAACAGTGACGGCGCCTATGCCGGCCAGGCTCTTGCCGACGGCGGATTTTTGTTTTCCGGGTATACGCAGTCAAACGATGTGGATGTTACCGGTTATCACGCCGGCAATGACGGGTGGACGATACGCACGGATTCATCCGGTCAGTTGCAATGGCAGATGTCATTGGGCGGCACTGCCGATGACAATGGCTGGGCCGTAGCGGAAATGGATAACGGCAAATTGCTGACTACGCTGATCACGGGCTCGAATGACGGCACCGTCAGCGGCAATCATGGCGCCGACGACATTTGGGTGGCGCAGTTATCGGCCGATTATAACCAGGTGACAGGCCGCATTTATTATGATGCCAATGCAAACGGACAGTATGACCTGGGCGACAGGGTGCTGGCTAATAAAAAAATCACCGAAACGACAACGGGCAGAATTGCTTTCAGCAAATTCAATGGAACCTATTCCATACCGGTTTTCGATACAGGCAGCTTTGTCATCGTACCCGATACCGTTCCGCTTTTTGTCGCGCAGCCTGCCAGCCACTCCGCGCTTTTCACGGCTTCCTCGGGAGAGATTGATACGCTGAATGATTTTGCCATCGTAGCCGATACGACACCCGTCGCCGACCTGGAAGTCACGGTGAATACCTATTCCGCTTTTCGACCCGGCTTTTCAGGGTATTATTTTATTTATTGCAGGAACAACGGCAACATTCCGCAAAGCGGCGAACTGGTCATCAGGCCCGACAGCGCGCTCCAGTTTGGGTATTCTTCCATCACGCCGACTACCATCACCGCCGATTCTGTTGTCATACCCATCGATACCCTAGATCCTTTTGGATATCGTTTTGTTTTAGTCCGGTTCCGGGTGGATTCGGTGACGCCCATTGGCACCATCCTGGGCACAACAGCCTTGCTGAACCCGGTTTCAGGGGATGCCAATCCCGGAAACAACACAGCCACAGATTTTACACGCGTAAGTGGATCTTACGATCCGAATGACAAGAACGTGTCCCGCGACTATATTCTTACGTCGGAAATTGCCGACCGGCCGAAGCTGGTTTATACCATTCGTTTCCAGAATACCGGAACAGACACGGCATTTACGATCGTGGTTCAGGATACCTTGTCAACGCTGCTTGATATTTCTACATTAACGGTGGAAGCGGTCTCCCATCCCGTATCGGTGGATTTTGTGAATGAAAAGAGGTTGCTTAAATTCTCTTTCCCCGATATCCTGTTGCCCGACAGCAATACGAATGAGCTGATGAGTCATGGCTTGATTGTATACAGTATCCGTCCGTATGCAACCCTGGGAGCAGGTGAGGATATCACCAACCAGGCCGCTATTTACTTTGACTACAATGCTGCGGTGATGACCAATACCGTTCATACGCGTGTAATTTTTCCGACTTCTGTATCCGGTCATGGCAGCAGGCAGAACCTATTCATCTATCCAAATCCTGCCAGGGATGCAATCAGCATCCGGTTGCCGGAGAATTTCCTCAGGGGTGAAGCGGAGGTATATAACACGATGGGGCAACGGGTTTTAAGAACTACGTTCAATCAGGAAAAAGAAATCAGCATTCCGCTTGGCGGGATTCCCGGTGGAATGTACTTCCTTAAAGTAAATATTGACGGGCAGGTGTTGCGTGCAACTTTTGTTGTTTCAGGGAAATAATTCACCGCAGAGGCGCAAAAACGCAGAGGTTTATTCAGAACAGACTTTTATTACTCCTACGGGAAGACGATCTGGTTTTTGTTCCCAGGAGAACGCCCATCAGGCCTCGCGTGACTTCACGGAAAACGGTTTTTGTGAGGCTGCTGTTGGCAATGCTTTTGATGGTATCGGTAAGGCCTTCAGAGCCATCGGATTGTTCTTCAGTCTGCGGCGCTTCGCGCGATGGTTCGGCGGCGGCGGCAATCTTTCCATTCAGTATTTCATAAGCGCTTTCACGGTCGATGTCTTCGTTGTACAGGCGGGCCAGCGTGGAAGAAGAAACTAGTTCTTCCTGTTCGGCGGCAGTGAGTACATCCATGCGGGATTGCGGCGCGCACATCATGGTATGCACGAGCGGAGTGGGGATTCCCTTTTCATTCAGAACCGTGACCAGCGCTTCGCCGATGCCCAGTTCAGTCAGGAGCTGGTCCGTATCGTACCACGATGTTTCCGGAAAGTTCTCGGAGATAAGCTTGATGTCTTTCCTGTCTTTGGCGGTAAAGGCCCGCAAAGCATGTTGAATTTTCGTACCCAGCTGGCTTAGAATAATTTCGGGAATGTCGGTTGGAGCTTGGGTGCAGAAATAGATTCCAACGCCTTTGCTGCGGATGAGTTTGATGATGGTTTCGATCTGCTGCATCAGGCTGGAGGATGCCTCTTTAAATATCAGGTGTGCTTCGTCGATAAAAATGACGAGGCGGGGATCTCCTTTATCGCCGGCTTCGGGAAAGTTGCTGTAGATTTCCGCCAGCAGGCAGAGCATGAAAGTGGAAAAAAGTTTGGGCCTGTTTTGGATATCGGTTAGCCTCAGGATGTTGATGGTGGCTTTCCCTTTGCTGTCCTTTTGCAGGAGGTCATCCACGTCAAACGATTTTTCTCCGAAGAATTTATCGCCGCCCTGTTGTTCCAGCTCAAGCAGCTTGCGCATAATGACGCCGGAAGTGGCGGTGGAGATGCTGCCGTAATTTTTTTCGATTTCCTTTTTGCCTTCACCGCCGGCGAGATGCTGGAGGGAGGCGCGGAAATCTTTGATGTCGAGAAGCGGCAATTTATGATCGTCGCAGTATTTAAAGACAATGGCTACGGCGCCTTCCTGGTTGTCATTCAGCTCCAGGATTTTTGAGAACAGCACAGGGCCGAATTCAGAAACGGTGGCACGAAGGCGTAGTCCTTTTTCATCTGAGATCGTCAGTAGTTCCGTAGGATATTGATGCGGTTCCCAGGGAATGCCGATGGCATCCATGCGTTCTTTTATTTTCGGATTTTCCGCACCGGCTTTAGAAATGCCGCTGATGTCGCCTTTGATATCCATGAGCAATACATTGACGCCCTGCTCAGACAAAGCCTCTGCAATGCGTTGGATGGATTTTGTTTTGCCTGTTCCCGTTGCGCCGGCAATGAGACCGTGACGGTTTACGGTAGCCAGGGGCATACGGATCACGGTTCCTGCAACGGGTTTTATATCATAAACTGCGCCGCCCAATAGGATGGACTTTCCGGAAACGTTGTAGGCGTTTTGTATTTCTGCAGTGAATTTATCAGATGACATGGTGGATTGGGTTTATGCTAAGTAAAATTAGCCAATTTTCCCGATGGTTACGTTATAAAGCCGAACGCTGATTTTCATGACGGTCATGATCTATCATGATTTGGGGCTACTAAAATTAAAATTATCAGCCACAGATCAGCGCAAATCATGACCATCATGAAAATCTGCGTTCTATTTCGTAACACGATCAAGGTTCATACATTTCCATCTGCAGCCTCGTCGCTTCCAGGTCAAGCTCCCTTTCTATTTTGCGCAGAATTTCTTCGCTGGCATGGCCGTTCACGTGAAGTTTCTGGACTTCCTTTCGTTCCACATCGATTAAGTCCATCTGCATTTTTGAAAAGTCATTGAATACCGTTCCAGGCAGTGTTTTTCCCTGGCCAAAATAATTGGCCGGAAGTTCTGTACGCTGCAGGCGGTTGTATTTCACTTCGTATTTGCTTTTGATGTTGTGCAGCAGTTCGCCGGGTGCAGTGGCCATATTGGATTCAATGTGATCGATGGCCGCTGAAACCACCTGGTTGCGCACGATGTATTCTTCGGCTACCATGGAATGCGGTTTAATCTTCAGCACCCGGATGATCCAGGGTAGCGTGAGCCCCAGCAATACGAGGGTGGAAAGAATGACGCAGAAAGTAAGGAATATAACCAGGTTGCGATGCGGGAATGGTAAGCCCCCGGGCAATGTAAGCGGTATAGCCAGGGCCGCAGCCATGGATACCACACCACGCATTCCGGACCATCCAAACACCACCATGTTCCGCGGATCAAAAGGTTCGGTTTCCCGGATGCGCTTGCTAAGCCACCGGGGAATCAGGGCGGCAGGAACCACCCATACAAAACGAATGAGGATGACGACGAGACTGATCACCAGTCCGTACAGGAGAAGTTCCTTGTTGGAATAATCGGTGATAGCACCAATAACGGTACGTAATTGGAGGCCGATGAGAATAAATATCAGGCTGTTTAAAATAAAGAGGATTACATCCCACACCGAATAGGCCATGATGCGGCTTTGATTGCTGAAGGCTTCCCCGGAACGGAAGGATAAAAACAATCCTGCTGACACGACGGCCAGCACGCCGGAAATGTGCAGCGCTTCCGCCATCAGGTAAGCGGCAAAGGGAGTAAGAAAGGTCAGCGTGACTTCGATAATGGGATCGCAGATCCATTTTTTATGCACGAGTAAAATCAAGTAACCGAGTCCCAGTCCCAGGGCGATGCCAGCTGCCGCCACCCAAACAAAATTTAAACCCGCCTGCCAGAGGATAAAGTTTCCTGCCGTGATCGCCGTGAGTGCGTATTTGTAGGCAATCAGTCCGCTGGCGTCGTTTACCAGGCTTTCACCTTCCAGGATGGCAATCAGGCGCGGGGTAATTCCCAGTCCTTTGGTAATGGACGTTGCGGCCACGGCATCCGGCGGCGAAACAATGGCGCCGATCAGGAAAGCCAGCGGCCAGCCCAGCCCGGGAATAAGGTAATAGGCAGTGACAGCCACCAGCCCGGTAGTAAAAAAGACCAGCCCGATGGAGGCAAAGGCAATCGGGCGAATGGCCGCCTTAAATTCATGCCAGCTGGTATTCCAGGCAGCACCGTATAATAAGGGCGGCAGAAATACCAGGAACACTACCTCAGGATTCAGCTCGATGGCCGGCAACCCGGGGATCAGGCTGATGGCAAGACCTGACAGGACCAGGATAATGGGAAAAGGAAACTTATACTTGTTGCTAAGCAGTCCCAGGAATGTAATTCCGAATAATAAAACAACGACGATGCTGACATTCTCCATACCGCAAAAATATCACTTTCGGCAGATAAAATGATTTGGAGATTTGAAGATTTGGAGATTTGGAGATTAGCTGATTAGCTGATTAGCTGATGAGTTGATGAGAGGAGGTGTTTTCAATAATGCAACACCAATCAGTCATTCTGGAAGAATCTTTTTGAAGGGTAAACAGATCATTCGGTTGATTTGAAACACCCTTACGGAAGTTTCTGATAGACTGCTGATGAGTTGATGAGAGGAGGTGTTTTCAATAATGCAACACCAATCAGTCATTCTGGAAGAATCTTTTTGAAGGGTAAACGGATCGTTCGGTTGATTTGAAACGCCCTTACGGAAGTTTCTGATAGACTGCCGACTGCTGCTGCCGGCCGCCGGCTGCCTCCTGCCTCCTGCCTCCTTCTTCAGGAATGGTATACCCGTGAAGCTACGATCTTCCCGTTTTTAATTACAAGCACTTCCCCTACGCGCAGGTCTTCTTCGCCTGGGGTTTGGCGGATATATTCCATAAAGACCTGGTCGTTTTCAGAGGTGAGCTTCAGTACTTCATAGTGCAATTGAGGCAGGCGTTGGAATGCATCCGTCCACCAGGCCCGGAGCGCAGGTTTTCCTTTGATATAGCCTCCGGTGGCAGGCTGATGCACTTTCAGCTTGGGGCTGTAATGTTCGGCCTGCTCATCGTACAAGGCGAGAAGGTCTTCGATGTTGTGGGAGTTGAAGGCTGCGAACCATTCTTGAGCTATGGATTTTGGGTTTGACATGGTAGATGCGATCTCGTAGAATGTTTCTTTTCACCACAGAGGCACAGAGGTTCACAGAGAATTCCTCTTTCGGCTGGTAATTTTTATCAATAATAGACGGTCATTCTGAACTTTCCTCGCTAAATCCCTCCCGTTTTCCGCGCATATGAATGATTAATCCATTGAGGAAGTTACGCAAAACCTGGTCGCCGCATTCCATGTATTTCGGATGATCTTCCTTGCGGAAGAAGGCGCCCAGCTCGCTTTTGGTGATTCTGAAATCGACGAGCTTCAGGATCTCGACGATCTGGTCGTCGCGAAGTTGAAGCGCTACGCGGAGCTTTTTCAGGATGTCGTTGTTGGTCATTGCCTGTCGAAGTTAAGGTTAAATTAAATAGGCATCTACGAATACAAATAGCTACGAATCTACGAATCTACGAATCTACGAATGACCTTGAGATTCGTAAATTCGTAGATTCATATGGATTCGTATTCGTAGAGTAATTTGATTTTGCTTAATTTTAGAAAAAATTAAATCACATGTTATCAGCAAAAATCAGCAAGCTGTTGAACCAGCAAATTGCGTCGGAAGCCGAAGCCTCCAATTACTATCTTTCCATGGCTTCCTGGGCCCAGGAACATGGTTACAACGGCGTCTCCAAATTCCTTTACAAGCATTCGGATGAGGAACGTATGCACATGTTAAAACTCGTTCACTTTGTAAATGATCGCGGCGGCCGGTCGATCATCCCTGCACTGAAGAGCTTCCCCGGAAATTTTAAATCGGTGCGGGCCGTTTTTGAAATTATCCTGACGCATGAAGAGAAGGTCACGATGCAGATCAATGATATTGTAGAAGCCTGCTTTTTAGAAAAGGATTATACCACCCACAATTTCCTCCAATGGTACCTCACCGAACAAATCGAAGAGGAAACGCTGGCGAAAACACTACTTGACAAACTCAACCTGATTGGCGATGATAAGGGCGGGATGTATTTATTCGACCGGGATTTGGAGACGCTGTCCAGGGTGGGAGGGGGATAATTAGCTAATGTGATAATTAGCCAATTAGCTAATTTGAGAATGAAGATCCTTCTTTGCTTAAGCTTCGCTTAAGCTACGAAGAACAATGTTTGGAGATATGGATCAGCGGAAATCTTGAACATCATGAAAATCTGCGGTCCCTGCAGCTACTTGTCGTCTCTGTTCATTGAATGCTGATTTTGGTTGTTACACTTTCTTTATTCGTTTGAACCCTTAAAAAATAAACTCCTGGTTTGATATTGGAAGTATTCAGCTCGGTTTTTTCGTGAACGCTGTTTCGGATAAATACAATTTTTCCCAGGGCATCAAAAAGGATGAGGTCATAGGAATGGCCAGGAAAGTCTACGGTAAAAATTTTATGGGCAGGATTTGGGAAAATGCTCAATGATTTTCCCGGGTCGACAGGATGTATTGCCGTCGCATTGCAGAAGACGTCATTCAGCTTAAGCCAGATGGTGTCGTTGATCGTGAAGGGTACGGGATTGGAGCCGGGGGCATCGCCCATGCGGATGTAGACGAGATTCATGCTGGGAACGACATTGATGAACTGCCCGTTTTTGCCCATGGCGGCAAACATATCGGCAGGGGCATTCGGATTCAGAAAACCGGGAATGACCAGTTGCAGCCCGGGAACCATGTACGAAGCTTTTCCGTTCAGCCACCATAAATAGCCATACGAAAGGTTCAGCGATTGGGATGTGTTTACCATCTGGCTGTAATAGTTCGTATCGGTCAGGATCTGGTTGCCGTTCCAGTTCCCGTGATTCAGCATGAGCAGTCCGAAACGTGCCATGTTACGGGGTTTGCTGTAGAAAACGTTGTCGTAACTGGAAGGAAGATACAGGCCGGCAATACCGGTGGCAGCATATAGCTTTTGGAAGACATAGGCATTCAGCGTCTGGCCTGTGGCTGATTCCAGCACGCTGTCAAGCAAGGTGTACGGCGCATTGTGATAAGCCCAACGCGTTCCCGCATCGGCCAGGTATTGCAGGCAGGTGTCCAGCGTACAGTGATCATCAGGAACGCCGTCATCAAGTCCGGTAGTCATCGTGAGCTGGTGCCGGATGGTAATCATATCTTCTTTCAACGGCGGACAACTGGTCCAGCCTGCGCCCATGTACTGCGAACTGGTATCGCTGATGGAAAGATGCCCGTCCTGTTGGGCCAGGCCCACCATAAAAGACGTCAGCGATTTTCCCGCCGAAGCCCAGTACCAGATGCTATCGGCGGTAAAGGTTCCGTAGTATTGTTCGACCACGATCTTACCGTCTTTGAGAAGGATGAAGGCCTTGGTATTCCTGTTGCCCAGGTAATCCAGCAGGGTGTCCATCTTATCCTGGCACCAGCCGAGGGAGGTTAGGGAAAGGGTATCCCATGTCGTTCCTGTCGTGGGTGGGAAATAGAGCGGTTGGGAAAGGGTACGAAAAGAAAGAAGGAGAAAGAGAATGAGTATTGATTTTTGCATGAATGGCTTTTTTACTTGGACTATAAAACTAAGGAAAAGTTTAGTGGATATCCGGAATTATAGAGTTTCTACCTGGCTTTTAAGATTTGTCACTGTAGTTAGTTTCGGTTTCGCACGGAGGGCACGGAGAAGGACACGGAGGACACGGAGAATCCTCTTTAACAAGTTGTCATGCTGGAAGCATCTTGTTTCTGCTTATCCGAAAGTTTCTCTTACCCATCAACAAGTTTCTTCCAGAATGACCAAAGCAACGCATATGCTGGATTGAATTAATCCCGTTCATCATTAGAGCACGGTGGAGGACACGAAGAATCCTCTTTATCAAGTTGTCATGCTGGAAGCATCTTGTTTCTGCTTATCCGAAAAATTCTATTACCCAACAACAAGTTTCTTCCAGAATGACTATTTGGGGTTACATTATCGAAAACTCCTCTTCGCATCCACCCATCAACTAATCAGCTAATCAACTCATCTGCTAATCTCCTCCACCTGTTCCTGTGAAGAAATGATCACCTGGGGTTTTCCTCCCTGCAATTTCATCCATCCCGTTACACAAATCGTTTTATCTTTCAGGTATTCGGCCGGAACGTATTTGAATTTTGGATAATCCGTACTCCAGATGGCAATGGAAACGGTTGCTTTGGATTTTTCTTCTCCCAGGGTTAGAACGGTCGTTTCAGGATTTCCTTTCACAATGGTGGCGCTTTTTACAATTCCGCAAACTGTGACCTTGTCTCCTACATGCTGCTTTGCTTCGGAAGGTTTGATATTTTGCGCCATCGTGTTCAAAGCAAAAAACACGAGCGCAAGCATCATGAGGTTTTTCATTATTTAATTTTTGAAATAGGTTTTATTTTGTGATTCTAAAGTTAGTCGTTTTAATATGAAGATTTTCTTTCTCTGCGTTCTCCTCTGCGCCTTAGCGTCTCCGCGGTGAAAATTTTGTTCTGACAGTTCCCGGCATTATAGAATATTTCAAGTAGAATAATTCATGGATTTCAAAGCTGCAATTCTTTTTTCCAGCGGGGGATGCGTGGCCATCAGGTCGGCGAAAAAACCGGAATGCTCGTTTACGAGCCGGCCTTTCGGATCTTCGATGCACATGTGTGCATAGCCGCTTTTAATGGACGGAGTAGGCTCCACGGCAGCGGAGATTTTTTGCAAGGCGGCAATCAGTCCGCCGGGATTGCGTGTCAGTTCAGCGCTGGTGGCATCGGCCAGGTATTCGCGCTGCCTGGAAACGGCCATGGAAAGGATGCGGGCAAAAAACGGAGCGAGCAGGGCGGCGATGAACCAGATGAGAATAAGTACGCCTCCGCCTTTTTTGTTGGAACGCATCTTCGTTATTTTTCCACGGATGGCAATTTGGTGGAGGATTAATACCGTGCCGAGGAGAATGCCGAGGAGCATGAGCAATTGCGTATCGTGATTCCGGATATGGCCCATCTCATGTGCCACGACGCCTGCAAGCTCTTCGCGGCTTAATTTATCCAGCAGGCCCTGCGTCACGGCCAGGCTGGCATGCTCGGGGTTGCGGCCGGCGGCGAAGGCATTCAGGTCGGAATCCGGAATTACATAGATGGCGGGACAAGGCACGCCGGCAGCCAGGCTGATTTCATTTACCACATTGATGTATTGTCTTTCCGCCGGTACCGTTTCATCCGCTCTCCGGGCCTGCGTGCTTTTCAGGATGATCTTATCGCCGTAATAATACCCGCTCCAGGATTGCGCAATAGAAACCAGGACTGCGATGAAAGTAAAAACAGGAAAGGTGCCCGTCCATTCGCCGGTATCAAAAAACTGCGGACTGAATACCAGCACATCCAGCCCAAAACCCAGAGCGCCCAGCAGGAGGCTGAATACGATGACCAGCCAGAGCGTGCGTTGCTTGTTTTTGGTTTGCTGTTCGAGGAAATTCATTGGATAAATTGTTGCGCCACGCCAACCTTATTCATATCCCGACCCGGAGTTAAAACTCCGGGCTATATGGTAATATTAACCTTCGGGACTTCCCTGTCGGCGGCATCCGTTACTTCAAACAATTCTGCGGGCTTGAATCCAAAGGGCGCGGCGAAGAGGTTATTGGGAAAAGTCTGCTGTCGTGTATTGTATTTGGTCGTGATGTCATTATAAAACTGCCGCGCATAGGAGATTTTATTTTCCGTGGAAGTCAGTTCTTCCTGGAGACTCATCACATTCTGGTTTCCTTTCAGGTCGGGATAATTTTCTACAACGGCCAGCAACTTATTTAACGCGCCCGTTAAAGCCTGTTCCTTGTTGGCCGTGTCGGCGACGCCGGCAGTAGAAATAGCCTGGTTGCGGGCCTGGATGACTTTATTCAGCGTTTCCTGTTCGTATTTCAGGTAACCTTTTACTGTTTCCACCAGGTTGGGGATCAGGTCATGTCTTCTTTTCAATTGCACATCAATCTGTTTCCAGCCGTTAAGCACCTGGTTCTTTAGTCCGACAAGGCCGTTGTACATATTAATGAGCCAGATTGCGAGGAGGATTAGAATTCCAATGAGTAGCATAACAGGTAGATTTTATTGTTCAGATCAAATGTAGTGATTAGTTGGGAGTAGGGAGTATGGAGTTGGGCTCTGCGCTTTTGCGTCTGCGGTGAAAATTTTACCGCAAAGGCGCAAAAGCGCAGAGAGGGGGCAGAGATTTAATGTTAAAGTGTTGACGGATTGGAAAATTTTTCTTTAATTTTGAAATACAAAATAAAAGCCCATGATTAAAATTATACACGTTTTAGTCATACTTTTTTTTAGCGCCACGCTATTGCAGGCGCAGAACCCTGTGCCGAACCCGGGATTTGAAAACTGGACGGCAGGCAATCCCGACGGATGGTTTACGTATAATATGGGACCGGGAGCAAGTCCGATATTACAGGACTTCACACCTTATGCCGGCACCTCTGCCGTAAGGGGCGAAGTAATCCTGGTTGGACCCGTACCGTTTTTTCCCATCTTCTCTTCCGTTGATGCCAGCGCCAACGGCTTTCCTGTTTCCCAGCAGTATGCATCACTCACCTTTTATTACAAGACAAACATCAGCAGCACATCCTATTTTGGAGCCTATGCAACAATCGAGGATGCCAATGGGGCGGGCATCGGAGCAGGCGCCATGTTGTTTAACGGAGTTACATCTACCTATACCCTGGCAAACATTCCGATCAATTATTTTGGCACGAATCCCGCGGAAGCTGTTATTGCATTCGTCATCAATGATTCACTGGGTGTGCCGCCGGTTGGAAATTATTTTGTCGTAGATGAGGTGGCATTATCCGGTACCGTTGGCATGGAGGAGAAAGAGAAGCTGTTCACGCGGATCGAAAAAGTACAGCCGAACCCGGCACAAACCCTATCCGAAATTTACTATGCTGTTTCCAAAAACGAAGACGTGCTTTTTGAAATGTTTGACCTCACGGGAAGAAAACATAGTCAATTGCAGTTAAGAAACGAAGTTGCAGGGCGGCATAAAGTGGAATGGGATCTTTCGGAATTTCCTTCAGGTAGTTATATGATCCGGATGATTACCGCTTCGGGGGTACATGTTGCTCCCTTGGTTGTTGCACATTGAGTGCGGGGACAGGAGTGTATTCGAAGGATGGATTGATCATTCATATACGAGCAAAACGGGTAACCCTTATAACCAGAATGTGATTATTCAACGCAGAGATGCGCAGAGGTTAGACGCAGAGGTTCGCAGAGATCTTTCTCAAATTAGCTAATTGGCTAATTAGCACATTAGCTAATTGGCTAATTATCCCGCTTTAATTAAATCAAAAAGCATGAAAAAATTCCTGATCATATTGGCATGCATGGCCGTCACTCATCTCTCCGCCCAACCGGGCATGCTGGATAATTCTTTCGGAACCTTTGGTGTTGCCTTCCCGCCTTTTATATCCTCACTCAGTTACGGGTATGGCCTGGCCATTCAGAGCGATGGGAAAATCGTGGTGACGGGACATACCCAGGTGGGAGGAGTTTACAAAGCGTTTATTGTACGCTACGACACCAATGGAAATCCGGATTTGGGCTTTCCGCCGTTCATTACCGGCATCAGCACCGGTTCGGAATACGGAAGAGCCGTGGCCATACAAACCGATGGAATGATCGTCGTTGCCGGACAAAAAGATGCAGGCAATTCAGATATACTCGTCCTGCGGCTTACTCCGGCCGGTTCTTATGACACCACGTTTGGTGCGGGCGGCATCGTCTCCGTTGACCTGCAGTCAGGAAGCGATGATCAGTCAGGCTCGCTGGTTATACAGCCCGACGGTAAAATCCTGGTGGCAGGATGGTCCACTACACTGACCAAGGTGATAGCCATGCTTCGGCTGAATCCGAATGGCAGTGTAGATACAACCTTTGGAAACAACGGCAGGGTTTTAACCAACCTGGCCGGCCTCAGCCAGCAAGCCCATGCAGTGAAACTACAGCCCGATGGCAAAATCCTTGTGGCCGGACTGGTTTCCTCGCCGGTTACGGCAAATGATTTGGTGGTTCTTCGCTACTACACGGATGGAAGCATCGATTCAACCTTCGCCACCAATGGCATCGCACGGCCTATGCTGCAGAATGACGACGATGCGGCATTAAGCATGGCCCTGCAGGCCGATGGAAAAATTGTGACGGCAGGATATATTTACAACAACTTCACCTATGCTGATAACCTGGTAGTCCGCTTTGATTCGACAGGCGCATTGGACGCTACGTTTAACGGAACAGGCGTATTGGCATCCAACCCGCTTGGCAACGACAATATATCCTATGGTGTCCTCGTGCAGGTGGATGGAAAAATCGTGACGACGGGCCGTGCCTGGCACCTGGCCACACTTGATTTTACGCTCTCGCGTTTTAATACTAACGGCAGCGTGGATGCTTCTTTCGGTACCAACGGATTTACCTATACGCCCATAGCCATCGAGGAGGATTATATCCTGGCCAGCGCCATGCAGTCCGACGGAAAAATTGTTGCTACCGGTTATTACACCGACGGTGGCATTGAGAATTTTATTGTTGCCCGTTATTTAAATGACAGCTCCCTGGCCTCTTCTGTGAATGAGCTGGATGAGAGGCTTACCCTTTATCCACAGCCGGCATCCGGAATTCTTCATCTTGGATGGAAACCGGGAGGGAGCGATGTAATAGCCGAGATTTATTCCGTGGACGGAGCATTACTTGACAGCCACGAATTAGACAGAAGAGGAATACTGGACGTACAGGCGTTTCCAACAGGTATGTATTTCCTAAGGCTCATAGAAAATGGCCAGTCAGCATGCTGGAGGAAGTTTGTAGTGCAGAGATAGATCCAGATTGAGTAATTATCTGCGCTCACTCTGCGCCTTTGCGTCTCTGCGGTGAAATTTTTTACCGCAAAGGCGCAAAAACGCTGAGACTCGCATAGTTAATCCTCTTGAGCGGCCGTCGACAGTTGCAATAAGCAATATTCTCTGCGCACCTCTGCGTCCTCTCCTCTGCGGCCCTCTGCGTTGAAAAAAAGCGCTGGCTGAGCAATCACTCAAACATGTGGAGAATCACATCGGACGTGGCATTTAAACGCAGAGAAAAACGCAGAGTGAAGAATCGCAGAGGTTCGCAGAGTTAAGCCTTGAGCAGCCGTCAACAGTTGCAATAAGCAATATTCTCTGCGCACCTCTGCGTCCTCTCCTCTGCGGCCCTCTGCGTTTAAAAAGAAACTACCAGAAAAAGCAGTAACTCAAATTAGTTCAGTTTAAATTCTCAAATTAATCGAAAGATAGTCATGCTTCCGGCAGGATAGTTTGCAATTTCATGCCGTATCATGCAAAATATTCTACAAGGGCATTTCATCCTTAGGATGCAATAAGGGATATTTTAAAGGTTCAGCCAGCATTTGAACAATTAGCCAAGGGGAATGGTTTTTGTAAGGAAAGAAACATATTTCCAACTCTCCATCGGGAAGCGAATTTATTTTTGAATAATTAAAACTATAAAGACATGCCCTGGACAAGTAAAAAGTACCCGGCAGCAATGAAGAAATTGCCTGCAGCTGTACGAACGAAAGCCATTCAAATTGCCAATGCGTTATTGAAAGAAAAAAAGAAGCTAAAGGAAAGTGTTGTCATTGCTACTGCTATTAAGAAGGCGAAGCAATTGGCCGGAAAAAGCAAGCCGAAGAAACCTGTTGCCAAAAAGAAAACCGTTGCCAGAAAGGCAACGATGACTGCGAAGGCAAAAGCGAAGAAGCCTGCAAAAAGAAAAACCACCACGGCAGCGAAAAAGATAACGTCGAAAAAGGTTGCCGCTAGAAAAAAGGTCACCGCCCGTACAACACGTAAGCCTGCGGTTATTGCTAAAACAAAAACCCAACGCCCGGTATCGAAAAAGATCAAAGTCGCGGAGAGAAAGCCGGCGAAGCCGGTAGCCGCTTCTTCACCCCAGGAAGCAGAAAGCCGCAAGCAGGCTCCGGGAAAAGGGGGGATGCATCCCGTTTCTACCTGGGATTCGCATCTCGTACAAAACGGAATCCAGCATATGCAGGATGTTGCCTATAAACAGGAATATCAAAAGATGCAACAGGCATTGTCCAGGCGCAGAAATGCAAAGCGGACTTATCGCATGTTTGGGCAGCGATAGTACACGGCTTGCCGTTATAAAGACACCGTGCCTTAGCCCGCCTGAAGAACATTAGGCGGGCGCCTTTTCAGTTAATTATTTCACCGAACCTGGGCTTTTTTTTCGCAGCTTTGCGTCGGAATTTACACCGAGCTTCGTAGAAGGGCACACCTCTTTCACCCATTTCCGGAAATCACAAATGTAAAAATCTAACGAAATGGAATAATCCGTAAGTAACCGTTTTAACTTTGATTTCAAATCGCATCCCATGATTGCACGTCTACTTTCACTGTTTACTGCATTTCTTTTTTTGGCTATCCACCCCCTCGCCGGGCAAGCCCTCAATTGGGTAAAGCAAATTGGAGGAGCAAACAGTGACATGTGCCGTTCGGTCGCCCTGGACAGTTTCGGAAATATATACAGTGTCGGGTCATTTGCTGATACGGTTGATTTCGATCCCGGTCCGGGAGTCTTCAACCTGGCTTCAACCGGTGTAAATTCTGCCATTGTAAAGTTCGACGCTTCCGGAAATTTTATCTGGGCAAAGCAGTTTGCAGGGGATCCCAGCCAGATTAATGAAATAACTGTAGACGGGGACAAGAACCTGTACCTTGTTGGCTTTTTCATGGGGACAGTGGATTTTGAACCTGATCCGGGCGTTGTGAACCTTACAAGTTACGGGGATTACGACATTTTTATCCTGAAGCTTGATACGGCGGGAAATTTTAACTGGGCACACCAAATAGGAAGTACGGGTACAGACGCAGCCGGTGCCGTCATTTCGGACAATGGGGGTAATGTATACGCAACGGGGTCGTACGAGGACACAGTAGATTTTGATCCGGGGCCGGGAATCTTTAACCTGGAAGGCACGGGGGTTTTTCTTTGCAAGCTCGACAGCGCCGGCAATTTTTCCTGGGCGCGGCAGTTGGCAGTTTCTAATAATGTAGGCTGCAGCGATTTGATACAACTTTTTGGTAACATTTATGTAACCGGTTATTTTACCGGAACCTGCGACTTTGATCCGGGCCCTGCAATGTTTCCCATGACAGTCGCAGGCAACCGGGACGTCTATGTTACAAGTTTTGACGTTGCCGGAAATTTTTCCTGGGCACGACAGTTCAGCGGCAACGGCATTGAAAGCGGTTCTCAGTTGGCCACAGACTTCACATCGCTCTATATCACTGGCTATTTTGAAGACACTGCCGACTTTGATCCCGGTGCATCCACCTTCAACTTGATATCGGGCGGCTTAGAGGATGTTTTTCTGGTCAAGTTGGACCTTGGTGGCAATTTTCAATGGGCAAAAAAAGTCGGCGGAGGTAACCACCAATTTGGCTACAGTGTGGCTACAGGCGCTTCAGGTAGGGTTTACATGGTCGGTATCTTCTTTGGAACATCCGATTTTGATCCAGGCCCCGGCCTCTTCAACATGACATCCACCGGCGGACCTGATATTTTCCTGTCTGGGCTGGACGGCGCCGGGAATTTCCTCTTTGCATCACAATTTGGCGGCACCGGTTTTGACATCGGACGATCCTTAGTCCTCGATGCCCAGGACAACCCATTGTTCTGCGGGTATTTCGAAAACCAATGCGACTTTGATCCCGGACCGGCAAGCTACACGCTCACCTCGAATGCTCTCCAGGACATGTTCATTCTAAAGCTAAACGGGCATCTGCTGAGCGGTGCGCCTGAACTCAGTGCCGAAAATGAAATCCGTGTTTTTCCCAATCCCGCTACAGAATATATAGATGTTCATTCACAGGAAGTCATCAAGCATTTACATGTGTATTCCACGCTAGGTACTGAAGTCTTTTATGCCAGTCCAGCAGCCATGAAGATTCGTATTCCATATTTGAATGCAGGAATTTACATGGTAAGAATTGAGACGAAGGATGGCGTGTCGCTACGAAAAGTAGTAGTTGTGAATTAGTTTTGAGTTTGGGGTTGAAATGTTTTTTCATAGCATGTTTCGCCCTCACCCCGGCCCTCTCCCTGGGGAGAGGGAGTTATTATTAGCGTGTTAGCTTTTAGAAGGGAATCTTTGCGTTTTTGCGCCTTTGCGGTGAAAAATTTAACCACTAAGACGCACTTGCCCAGTTTTTAGAAGGCACTTTTAATCCCAAACGAGCAAATTAAAATATTGATTAACAATTGAATATGCGAATTACCTTTACCTAATTGTCAGATACATAAATATCTTATGTATTATTGCGTTAAGCAATTATCCAGGTTATGAATTACTCACCCGAACTTATCAAAGGAACTTTGAAGACCATCATCTTAAAACTGCTGGCCGATAACGGAAGGATGTACGGATACGAAATCACCCAGCGGGTGAAAGAGCTGACCGGCGAAAAAATAAATATTACGGAAGGCGCCTTGTATCCGACATTGCATGCCCTGGAAGCCGCCGGGCTGGTAAAAGCCGAGTCGGAGGCAATTGGCAAGCGGGTAAGGCGTTATTATACTTTATCGCCGAAGGGAAAAAGCCAGGCGAAAGAAAAGGTAAATGAAATGGCTGAGTTCATGCAGACGATGAGCTTTTTGCTGAACCTGAAAACAAAACCGGCACGATGACACTGAGCGAAGCACAAATCGGTTTTATCCGGAACGACATCGTCGCCCGAGGCATTACGCTGGAAAGCCTGCAAGACGATTTAACGGATCACATTTGCTGCCTGCTGGAAATACATCCGGGAGCTGCCGGGAATTTTGATGCAGCTTACAACGAAATCATCCAGACCTTTTATAAGCAGGAGCTGAAAGAAATAGAAACAGAAACCCTATTCACCTTAAACCATAAAACAAGAGCCATGAAAAAATCAATGATGATTACCGGCTTATTCGCCGCCGGACTCTTAAGCCTGGGTATTGTACTGAAGTTCATGCATGCACCAGGCGCGGGCGCAGCCATCGTATCGGGAACATTCTTTTTCAGCATGGTATTCCTTCCCTTGCTGGCTATTATCCGCATGAAAGAAAAAAATACTTCACGCGAGAAAATGCAGGTGGCGCTGGGTGTGTTAGCCGCCATACCCCTGAGCCTGTCGTTTGTCTTCCGCATCCAGCACTGGCCCGGAGCGATGATCCTGCTGTATCTTTCCATAGGCATAGCCCTTTTGCTGTTCCTTCCTCTTTACCTGGCCAGGGGAATCAAAAATCCCGAAACAAAAATGCAGACCCTCGTAGTCTCCATCATCCTGGTTACCGGCTGCGGACTGTGGCTTTCGCTGGTGGCATCTCCCGCAGGAATGCAGAAAGATGATGCGAAGAACATGGAGACCTACAAGCGAAGCCAGCAAATCCTGAATACAGAAAAGCAGCAGCTTGAGAAGTTAAGCGGCCATGCAGCCCCTGCTTCCTCGCCGGAAAAGAGCATGTACAATCAATGTGAAATGCTGAAAATGCTCATCGTATTATTTGCATCGTCGAACAAGTCTTCCAATTCTTTAAGCAATACCTGGCTGAACAATTATTTTGCCGCCAACCCTACTGTGCAGAAGCTGGTAAATGAGCTGAACACAACCACCTCAAACTACAACAAGCTGGGATCCCCAAATCCAATCCCTCAGATCTTCCAGGACATGGAGAATGAAAAATCGCTGGAGGCCCTGACTGCCATTACACAGGTGCAGATGATCCTGCTGCAGAATGAGCGGGAGAAAATTTGAGAATTAGCTGATTAGCAGATTAGCTGATTAGCTGATGAGTTGATGAGTTGATGGGAGGAGGTGTTTTCAATAATGTAACACCCATCAGTCATTCTGGAAGAATCTTGTTGATGGGTATAAGAAAGTTTCGGATAAAGAGAAACAAGATGCCAGCCTTTTCCTTCATCTCTGTGCTTTTGTGTCTCTGTGGTGAATAAGACATAACAATGAGAAGAAAAATCATAAAGGTTTTCAGTTATACCTTATTGTTATGCCTCGCAATCTATTTGTTTGCAGTTTTTATTCCAAGAAGTTACTATGTTCCTCACATGCAGGACAGGCAAGGAATTCAATACTGGAACCTGTCAACCGGATCAAAGATTGCTTATACACTCGTGCCGGCGAAAGGGGAGAAGAAACCATTCCCCCTAATTTACCTGCACGGCGGTCCGGGTGGATTTGTTTCGGAGCGGAACATCAGCATTTTGTCCCCGCTTGCTGAGGAAGGCTTTGATATTTATTTCTACGACCAGGCCGGCGGCGGGCGCTCCGGGAGACTACCGGATATTACAGGGTATACCGCAGAAAGGCATGTTAAGGACCTTGAAGAGATCATCCAAAAAATCGGTGCGCGGAAAGTAATTATCATCGGCCAATCGTGGGGAGCCATCCTGGCCACCATGTACATTGCCGGCCATCCCGAAAAAGTGGAGAAGGTAATTCTTACCGGTCCGGGTTCCATTCAGCCCATGCGCATGGAATTGACGGGAGTACAGGCCCCGGACAGCCTGCATCTCACCAAACCTCCTTACACAAACAGGGAAGCAAATGAGAAATCAGGCAACCTAAGATCGGATGCCATGGCCTTTTGGGCGAAGCGGTTTGGAAAAAAGCTGGCCCCCGATGCCGAAGCCGACGACTTTCAGACCTACCTGAACGGCGAACTGAACAAAGCCACAGTCTGCGACACATCCAAAGCCCTGAAAGCGGAAGGCGGCGGAGGGTTTTATGCGCAGGTGATGACGGTGAATAGTTTCCAGGATATCAAGGACCAGCGAGCGAAGCTGAAAGGATGTCCGGTTCCCATCCTGATCATGAAAGGCCAATGCGACAACCAGCCCTGGGGGTTTGCGAATGAATACCTGGAACTTTTCCCCAATCACCGGCTAAAAATCATTCCCGGAGCAGGGCATGCCATCGCCGTGGAGCAGCCGGATCTTTACCTGGAAACCATAAGGGATTTTACCAGGTTAAAATTTTAACTGAGCGTTTTTTACCGCAAAGACGCTAAAGCGCAGAGAATGCAACACCCATCAGTCATTCTGGAAGAATCTTGTTGATGGGTATAAGAAAGTTTCGGATAAAGAGAAACAAGATGCTTGGCTTTTCTTTCTTCTCCGCGCTTTAGCGCCTCTGCGGTAAGAAGAAAAAGCATGAGAGGATGGCTTTTTAGCCGAAAATTTGTATCTTCATTGCATTCAACCCTCTGCAGGGATTCTCTGAAGCGAGTGGCTATGGATATTTTGAAGGAATTCCGCTTTAAAAGGTTAACCATTCCCGAGCGTGCCGAACTGCTCGAAGCAAAAGGCATGTACCTGGCGGTCCGCAGTTTTTTCAGCTTTGATATTTCTCTGTATGTTATCGGCGATGTGTTTGTGGAAGTCTGGTACAATTATCATGTCGATGAAGTGCTATGCATAGAGCATTTGGATTCGGAAAAAGTCCCGGATCATTATCCCCAGGTTTTGACGATCACCCGCGGGGGCATTTCCCTCCGGCCCGAAAAGCAGGAAAGGGATTATTTATGTTATCCCTTTACCACGCGCGAAGAGCGATGGGAGTCCGACAGGATCTGGATTGGTCGCATCGGCGCTTATGGTCTGGGGCTAAACCCGAAAGTGAAAGCCGAATCACGCCGGTACCGGATTCGTCGTCTTTATCTTTTCATCCGGAAGCAATGGAGACTCCTTGCCGGGAATATTTTTAAAAGGATGGGAATTGCTTAGATGCATTTTTTACTTTCCCGGGATCTGCATCGTGTTAATTTTATCAACCCGCGCTATTTTTCTCTTTGCCGGCTCTGGAATTTTGTTGACTAATTTTGCAGAATGAAATCGCATCCATGGAAAAGTATTTGAAAAAAGCATCTGCTGAATTAAAATCCTGGCAAAAGCGAATGATGCGAAAACCTTCTTTTTTTAACCGCCTTTCCAAAAGAATGCAGGTTAAGGTAAACAGCCTGATCCCGGAAAGGGTGCACCAGGTAGTGACGGCCACTTTGAAACAGATGATACGCGGTGTTTTATTCGGGGCTAAACATACGACAGCTCCGCCGCTGGAAAAAGCTCCCCTGGAGACACGTGAGGAACTGGTCTTGAGAAAAATTGAAGCATACCGCAAAACCGCCGCCATCGAAGGAGGCATTACCGGCGCCGGCGGCATCCTGCTGGGGCTGGCAGATTTCCCTATCCTTATCGGCATCAAAATAAAATTCCTGTTTGACGTGGCATCACTCTATGGATTTGACACCGACGATTACAAAGAGCGTATCTACATCCTGCATATTTTTGAACTGGCCTTCTCCAGCCATGCCCACCGTAAAAATGTGTATCTGAAAATGACGGACTGGGATACCAAAAGCAAAGCTCTTCCTTCCGACATCAATGAATTTGACTGGAGAAACTTTCAGCAGGAATACCGCGACTACATCGATCTTGCAAAAATGGCGCAACTGATTCCTGTCGTCGGGGCGCCGGTGGGATACCTGGTGAACAGCAGCCTGATCAAGAAGTTAGGGCTGACGGCGATGAATGCGTATAGGATGAGAGTTCTAAAGTGAAGATTGGTTAATTAGCTAATTAGCTAATGAAAAAATTGAGTAGGGAATAAGCTGCGCTAATCATGACCGTCATGATAATCTGTGGCCCCTTCTTAAAATTTCTTTTGTAGTAGTTTTTTTGGATAGATAAGATAGATGCCGGCTTCGCAGAATTCCCAGGGATCGGCATCGTGGTTGATTTTATCAATTCGTGCCTGTAAAGCTAATCCCTGCAATAGAAAGTTATTCGGCATTTCATTGTCTACGGCAGGAACATAGCCAATACGATGGTGCTTCCAGTAAACGGCTACGGCATTTTCATCGTGGATGTTTTCCGGTTCGCGTACCAGCAGGAGCTCATCGCCTTCTTTCATCTTATCTCCAACCTTCATTCCTTCCCCGTATTGAAAGCCGGCCACATGATGGCGGTATATCAGGATGTTGCAGAGCTTGTCATCCTTCGCTTTTAAATTTACGGGAAGGGATACCAGGAGGCCCTTGGTGAGGATGGATTTAATAAAGGCGATGCGGTTCATGATTTATTTTGTTTTACAATGCAGTTGTAGCCCCGTTCGTTGAACATAACTTATAGCAAGGTTCTCATTTTTTCAAGGATCTTCACCATAGCCCACGTATCCATCCTGCAATATTCCAGCAGGTCTTTACGCAGGGATGCAGCCACTACAGGATCGGTTACCTCTTTCAGCATGGCAAAGGCAGTGCCGGCCATGGTTCCATCTTTTACGTTAAGGGTGTTGTAGGACAATTCAGGTACCAGCACCGGCAACACCTGTTTAATAGAATAGGATCCTTTGAACTCAGGATGATAATAGCTTTTTGAACGGAAAGGCTGCATCAGGTCGACGACATTGGAAAGCAGTAGTTCAATTGAAGAAGCATATTCAGGAAAGGAGAAGGCCAGTTTTTTCAGGACTGTCATTTCAAAGGCTGCATTGTAAGCCACGAGGGTGCCTTTTTCAGAAAAGTGCGACAGGAGCGATTCGATAAACGCTTTTCTAGGATCTGCACCCGGCTCTGCAAGGAATTCAAAATGGACGACATCGGATGTATGGTCCTTCTGCAAATGCAGGGAATACTGAAACGGGATCTGCTGGTAAGGACGGGTACCGTCATATTCGGGAACGGCATTCATAAAGGTCTCGAAGTCGAGGAACCATAATGGATAAATGACCGTGTCCAGGAAATTCTTTACGGCGGCCTTGTCAATGAGCGGTTCGCCGGAGAGATAATGTTCCAGTTGAATGGTTGCGCCTTTGGGAAGTTTCTGTCCGGCAGGGATATCAAGCAGGCGTATGATACCATTCTTGTATAGTTCCCATTCTTTTCCGGCAAGATTTCCGGCCAGGTCAAAGACGGAATCTTCCGGCACATGCTGCCAGCAGTAATCGGTAAAGTCGCATCCATACGGAGTATAGCAATGCGGACCGATATCAATATCAGGAATCTGCTTTGATGCTACCAGTGCTTTCAGTTCAGCTGCTTTATTTCGTACAGAATCGAACTGCTCCTGCACTTCATCGGTAACCGGAATCGTCATGAACAACTGCTGCAGGTCCAACGGACCGTTACGGATATATTCCCTGTTCACATGGACGATATTCATTTCTTTTACCGGCAGTCCGGACGACACCATGACGAAATACTGGAAGGCGGCATCGGCGATATGCTGTTCCTGCAGGGACGTGGAACTTTTCACTTCCAGGGCCTTCCATTCCGCGCCGTCCTTAACCAGGATATCAACGGCGCAAAGCAAACCTTCGTATTGAAAAGCAGCTTCGTAAATGACAGGCACTCCTTTTTCGATCAACTCTTTTGTTTTGGCAACGGAGATGTGATAAGAGAAATAGTCAGGAGGGGAAGCATCTTCTCCGCCGCGGAAAAGCTGCCGGGCCAGGATGCCCACATCAGTACCCGAGGCAAAAACAGCTTCCTGCCGCTCATCCACAGGATTCCGCAGATCAGGGCGGAATTTATGCAGGGCCAGCCGCTTCGGGCACTGGCAGCCGTACATAAAGGTGGACTTGGAAAGGACGTGGCGCATAAGTAAATATAGAAATAAATGAAGACACCCGTTGTGAATCCGGATTTCAATTATTTTTCCAGGTTCCTTTACCTATCCTTTATTTTCAAGTTTTCTGCAGATCTCTTCGGCAACCTCGTTGGCATATCTTCGTCCTGAAAACGGTTCCAATTCTCCAGGTTCATTGGGAAAGATAACAGGATCTTCGCCGTAGAGGCAGTATTGTCCGATCAGGTGATCGGCAGTGACGCCCGGCTTCCAGTTAAATTCGAGGAATTCATCTACAATTGCCTTCGCGCCTGCAACAGCCTCTTCATAGGTGTTAAAATGTCCGTGATCATAAGCCTCCGATTCATCGCCATAATGGAAGTTGTCGTAAACTTTTAAGTGAAAGCTCATGCGCTATTTAAACATAAACAAATTTATCCTGATCAAGAGTCGTCTCCCCATCAAACCGGTATTCATGGTTGCCCATGATGGCAATGGCTTGTTTTGCTTTCACCATGCCCTGGATTATTTCCAGTGTATCTCTTATTTCCGGACCCCTGTCAATGTAGTCGCCGATAAAGACAACCTTTCGTTCCGAATGTGTGTAGGCACCGTTCTTTATGGAATAGCCGGGTTTTTTCAGGAGCTTTTCACTTTGGTGGCATGGCCATGGATGTCACCGATGAGATCAATTTTATTCATACTTCTATATTGAGTTGTTGATCGTATTAATTTCAGCAACTGCCATTTATCGAGCGTCGAAGGAACTCTGCTTCATAGCCTATTAAATCGATTTTATTCGTGGTAGCTGCTTTTGATAAAATAATTCGCAAGACAATTTTCTCCGTCTTCTGATTTTTGACAACTAATAAAAATAACCACAAAGGACGCGAAGAAAAATCACAAAGGACGCAAAGTTAAATGAGTTGGCTTTTACTTTGTGCCTCTTTGTGTGGCCTTCCTTTGTGACCTTTGTGGTTAAATACTTTTTATGCCAGTGAATTCTGCTTTTGGTTAAACAATTCGTAAGAGAATACTTCATGCAACCCCTAACCAGGGGGAGAACTTGAAAGGATCTGTTCTGTATAGTGAAAATCAATAACCCGTTTATCCGAGATGATATCTTCTTTCCGAAGCGCTCTCCTTAATGTAATTCCCTGCAAGGTCCGGCAGCGGCTGAGGGCGGTGTAGACCTGGCCGTTTACGAAGGCTCCTGTGCCCAGGTCGATGACGACGTTGTCGAAGGTGAGGCCCTGGCTTTTGTGGATGGTGATGGCCCAGGCCAGCTTGATGGGGAATTGCGTGAAGGTGCCGATGACTTCCGACACCACTTTCCGCTGCTGCCTGTTGTATTTGTATTTGCGGTTTTCCCAGGTGACCTTTTCCAGTTGGTGCGTAGTACCATCCTGGAGACGGATCTCAATGAGGTCGTCAGAGACAAAATCAATTTTGGCAATGGTGCCATTCACCCATCGCCGGGCCGTGTCGTTTTTGATAAAGATGACCTGGGCGTTTTTCTTCAACTCGAGATGGACGGAAGTGGGGTATTTATCCGGACGAAATTCTCCTGATACCGTGGCTTCAAAATGGAAGGAGGTGTAAGGCAATTCGAGCATTTTCCGGGCATTTTCGGTATGGGCCAGGGCATTGTTGGTGGTGAGGTAGATGACAAACTCATCGTTAGCGGGAACATAATCCGGGTTGACTCTTTCGTTGAGTTTTTCAAGAGCCACCTCATCCACTTCACAGATGCGCACCTGGTCCAGCAGGTTCACAAACGGAAGATCCTCTTTCTGGCGGTGCGATTTTTTGAATTCAAAATAAACAGGAGAAATAGCTTTGTAAGCAGGGGAGTCAAAGAAGTATTCGCTTTTATAGATTTCAGAGAAAAGCCAATCGTCCACCTCGTCGGTTGAATCTTTAACGGGCGGCAACTGGAAGATGTCACCGATAAAAAGCAATTGCTTGCCGCCGAACTTCGCATAGGGATTGCCCCCGTTCCTGCGCAGGGAATAGTCTATGGCTTCCAGGATGTCGGAACGCAGCATGGACACTTCGTCAATGATGATGGTATCGATCTCTTTAATGATTTTGTATTTCTGAGAGCGCTCTTCAAAAAGCGTAATCTCCTCGTCTTCCGGCATCAGGGGCTTGAGTGGGAACCGGAAGAAGGAATGAATCGTTTGTCCGCCTACGTTGATGGCAGCAATACCCGTAAAGGCCGTCATCAGGACTTTTTTGGAAGTCTTGCGCGCAAAGTATTGCGTGAAGGTGCTTTTGCCGGTTCCCGCCTTGCCGGTAATAAAGAAGCTGTTGTTGGTCTTTTCAATGCGTTCAAACAAATCCTGTACTGTCTCATCCTGCTCATAATGGTCGGGCAGGGAAGAGAATTTGCTATAGAGATCCGGCAGTTCCAGGTCTTCAAACAGGTTGAGTTGGCCGCCGGTGATGCTTTCTCCCGATTCGATTCGCAGCAGAAACCAGATGTTGCCGCCATTGTCCCGGAAGGGATTCAGGATATTTATATTCCGTTCGTAGTGGGCCAGGGTCTTAAATATGTACCTGCAGTGTTTTACCAGTTTCTCAAAATCCTGTGGGTACTTATCCAGGTGAGCCTGAAAGGCCTCTTCCCTGATCTTGATCCCTATAAAGTGCAGGTACTCCGCCAACCGGTCCACGGCCTCCTTTCTTTCCATGCCTGCGCTGACATGAAAAAACTCCAGGAAGTTATGCGGGTAATTCGAAGGGTAGCCTTCATCCTTTCTTCCGTAGTAAAGCTGGTAAGCCAGGTTGCTTTGAAAAGTATCGCTATCCCAATCGACAAGGGGTGATTTTTTGAAGTTGTCGATCCATTTTTTTTCGATGGATTTTAGGGGGGAGGGCATGAATCGGCTAAGGAACCTGGGTTTTTGGGACTATGGATTGAGTTGGCGAGAGGTTAGATTTTCAGTCAATACCTATGGTAAAATATTTCGGTCATGAGTATTATTCTTTTCAATAAGGAAGGCCGAGTGTTGATCTACCTGTATGCTAAGCATTCCAGCCATCAACTTATTATAGCAGAAAATTTATATATTAAATAGATTGACATTTAGATGAACATTATACCCAAAATTGTAAGCAATAATTAATTCTATTTCTGAAATATATCTATTAAACTCATGTGGACTCAGGCCACAATTTCCCCCAAACAATATATCTTTTATTTTAATTTGTGGAAATTTAATGAAATAATCTTCCACTGGTAATTCTTGTTCAAACCTATTTCTGATATAAGTCGAATCATTTTTAACCCATAAATGTAAATCAAAATACTCTGCAAATCGATTTCTATTGGGTTCAATAATAAGTTCTTGTTTTGAAAACTTTCGACTATCCTCATATGATGGAAATGGATTATAGGTTAAAATTCTGATTTCCTTCTCATGTTCCCATTTTGGTTCCTTATGGAACGCCATTATTTTTTCTAATTCTAATTCAAATGTGCAGCCAGCATACTTGATTTTAAGTGTATTTATATCATTAACATAATTTTTCACCTTCGGACTCAAATCATATTTAATATCTGACATATGAAAATTATCCCATTCCTGAGGATTGTTTATTATTTGAAAAATGATGGCAATGCCTCTAAAATTGTCCCCATAGATTTCCCAAGAGTTCTGATTTGTTAATTCACTCATTGGGCAAAAAGAAAATGAATATATTTTCTTCTTTCTAGAATCGATATCAATTGGTGACGCATTGAATAAATTCGCAGAGTACTCAAATTCAGTTGGGTCATTTGATTTATGAAGATTATATAAGCGAATAGTCCTCGAATTGAGAATTGAAAATAGACTGCGATAATTAGTTAAATGAAAAAATTGCAAATCACCTTTGTAGTAGTAATCTGTATTTTCAAAATATAAATTTTCCTTGGCAAAATATGCATGAAAATCAGGTCCAGAGCTTCCTTCTCCTCTTAGAAAGTGTTCTGGGAAATTTCGATTAACGATATCGAGAAATTCACCTCTTATTTTGTAAATGAGATCTAACTGATCCATCTTAAATGATTTGCTATTTAAATTGTGATCGATGTTTTTCGAGGTATATCCGATTTTGAGAGTTTAATAGCTTAATTGCCTCTTTTCCTGTCACGCCTATTTTATTGTAAGTGCCAACTTCAATAGAATCCGAGAGCAGTATTTGTCCTGAATTTTCAAAACTAATTAGATGCCTATCAAATAGCGCATCATAAACAGGAGAAAGTAAAATGCCATTGTCAACATCTAATCTTTCTATGTCAGTAGATTCCTTCCAAGGAACTATATGTGATGCAATGAGAATCTCCGGCTTATCATAACCTGTTACAGCACATTTGTACTCCCATCGATGAATGATTCTCTTTCTGTAAGCGCCTTGTCCGACACGCGAAGTAACTAAACCGGATCTCTCAGTTGAATTTGGCATTGCATAATTAAGTATATTTTCAGCTGCTCGAGGAGGTTGAGAAAAAAGATCATAGGTCTTTGGGATGCTCACCCCAACTTTATGGAAGAAGAAACGAATACCTTGTCTTAGTTGTTTTTTGGAATCAAATATTTCAAAATAATCGGAATCGAAAACGACCATTTCCGAAATGAATTTGACCATCCCAGAGGAAACATATTCTAAGTGAAATACACGTTTGCCATTCTTGACATGATCCCTTAATGCAAGGTTTCCCTTAATGTAACGCATATCACCAGATTGCCCTTCACCGGTGTAAGAGTAAACCTTGTCATTATCCCAAGCATCCTGGTAACCATGTTGTTTCCCTTGATGGCCAGAAAAAATGAAAATATATGGAAAGTTCGCAGAAGGTGAAATGCCACTTTGACGACTACCTCCATACCGATCATGAATCTCAGATCGTTTAATGATTTGACCAGGTATGAATGGAAGCTCTTCCAATTTAATTTTGCAAGTTAGAAAGGATTAAACGCTTTCAAAAAATTGTACGGCGAAATTGCAAAACTGAATTATTACCTCCTTATCAAGGTCAAACTCTTTCCGGCTGCCTAAATAATTTCTGGATTCAGGAGCTATTATTTTTCCTTCTTTTAACTCGCTATAGGTAATGCATTTAATGTGTTTCTTAGAGACAATGATAAAATAGGCATTTTCCCAGGCATAATCTTTTGGCAAATCTGAAAAACTAAATTTCTCAGCTGCCCGGAATTTCACTTCAATAAAATAAACCTCATTGGATTTAGGGTTTTGAACTACAAAATCAGGCATACGCTTTATTTCTTCGGCGACATCACTTTTTACTCCTTTTAATAATTCCATAATTCCCGGAATCGTATTTTCCATCCCATAGCGGAATACATTATATTTTAAGGTCAAGAAGAGTTCTTGTATCAAGGTTTCGGCGATTCGTCCCTTAATCATGTTATAACGATAATTCTGCTCTTTATCGTTCATGCCATGTGTATCTGACTTTCCATTTGATGGACTTTTTTCAGTTAATTTATTCTCTTGCTTTTCATAGTAGTGTTTGGTGCAAAGTCCTTTTTCAAACTTAGTGTACTCGCCACAAATAATGCATTCTGCCATAATTAATTCTTATTAAACTATGTTCTTAAACCTATTATCAGTACTAAACGCCAACACAATATTTGTTTGAAAGGATTTATTGTATTCAAAATATACATGAGCTACTTCAAGTACTTTGAAGATGCCTTTAATTTTGAACTCCTCATAAAACTGTTTTGATAAGCTATGGTCTTCCATTACAAAATTGAACTCTTCCCCAATGGCTGGAATATGAGGAAGTGTAATAATCTCCGCGCGATAAATCTCTTCTGTGTTCAAATCCTCTATAGTAAAGCTAACTTTATGCTCCATATTAATATGTTTTTATGATATAAAAAAGTTGATATACGGCGAAGCTTTAGCCAAATAGTAATTTAGAATTAGATATTAATTTCCTTTATAAAAAGGTTTATTGTTTCAACCAGCTTTGCCCTGCGATGTTCCATAAAGTATTTAAATTCCGATAGGTGCAATAGTTCCTTATTTACTGGAATAAATTGACTTATTAATGACGACTCCCCATGTTTATTGATTATATCAGGAATATAGGTTACAGGTTCTTTGTTACTTATGCTTCTATTAGTTTTTCCATTAATAAAGGCAAGATTCGCGATATCATTGATTTCTTTGCGATCATATTTTAAATCTCTTAGCAATGATTTGGGAAAAATATGATGGAACTGAAGAGCATGTGATTTTCCTGTGAGCCTTTCTGAAATATTTATCCCAGTAAACCAATCCTTCACATTTTTCTGTTTTGCAATAAAGAACAACATGCTGAAATATGGACTCCTCCTGCTTCTGCCTTGTAAGTCACCACTAGTGATTTCAAAGTTTTTAACGCTAACTTTTAGTAATGCAAGTAATTCGTCAATGTCTTGAGTTTTGTTAAGAATTGATAAGTCACTGTCAAGTATGCTTTCAGTAGAGCCATAACTGTAACGACCTTTCATATGCGCTATATAAAACCAAAGAAGTAATCTATTTTGTTCTTTTTCTGATAAGCGCTCATTTTTAGCAACTGCATAGTATGCAATTGGAAGTAATAGAAATGGCGAACTTAAAAGGCTGAGGTTTTCAATTTTCACATTGCTTTTCAAAAAGTTAATAGAAAACCGAAGACCTGTTTTAGCTTTATCCCACGCGAGTTGAAAATCTTCAAGCGGTACACGCCCAACTGTTTTGAATTTACTTTGATTGGTAGCAAATGCGACCAGGGACTTGATCATAATCCCTGTTTCATAAAGGTAGTCTTCATTGTTATCAAACTCCTTAGCGAAATTCTCCAATTCGTGCATAAAACCACGCCACCTTGAAGTGATTTGCGCCAAAGCTAAGTCCGAGCCCCGTAACTTAACGCCTAGCGAATTCACCCGGACAAAAATTTCCGTCACTTCTTCATATGACATTCTCTTGTCAAGAATTTGCATCACATAACTATAATCTTGAATTTTTCTTACTCGAGTGATTCTTTCTGAATATTTATCCCACCGGGCATCATCCGAGTTAATATGCAAAGGCTTCAAAAGTTGGCTATCGGATTTTTGGAAAATATCAGTAACTGATATCCATAGAGGATCGTTTTTTAAACTTCGGCTACCTACCACAAAAGTCCGCTTTCTTAAATCAGACAGGATATCATTTTCGTCGTCATCGTCATCGTCATCGTCGTCATCCTGTTCGTCTGGATCAACCTCAATCATTTCATCTAAAAGAGTATCGGGATGTTCAAGATTGAATAGTATATCAATAGGTCTTCTCTTATTGCGGACTGTAATTGGGCTTCCATTTAAAATTGCAGTTAAAGAGGTTAATCTTTGCTGTCCGTCAAGTAAAAGCAATTTTGTACCTAAATTAGTCTTTTGAATGTCCTGCAAGTGCAAAGCACGATCATTTTGTTCCTGGTCCGTTTCCCAAACTAAAATTGTTCCTGACGGATAACCACGATAAAGGGAATCTAATAGGTCACGTACTTTTACTGCAGGCCAAACATATCGGCGTTGCATTTCAGGTAATGTTAATTCCCCGGTTGAAACCTTGTCAACCAATTGTCTTACGGATATGTCTTGTTTGGCCATATTGTGATTAGTTTATTGTACATTTTATGCAAGCATTATTACAGCATGAAAGATGCAAGAAATGAGCATAATGGAATCATTGAAACAATATATATAAGTGTTTATTATTTGGCTAAAGTAATTTCTCGTTATATGTCTTCTGGTTGAACAATTCTAACTTATCTTTTAATTCACTAAATGTTTTTGGAAGATTCTTTAATCCCTTAAAAAATTTGTCAGGTACCTTCATGAATTTCCATTCAACGCCTGTACATGTCGTAGCAACATTACACCAGTTTTCGGTTTCGGCATCCTTGTATTGTACATTCTCATCTTCAAAACCCTTGGTCTCAATAATCCAATTGATTGTCTTTCTTTTTTTCAATTCCTGTTCGGCAACAAAGTCAGGGTAGTATAGCCCCTGGCTGCCTTTCTTGTTGAGGTAAGGAACATTGAACTTTGTAAAGGTTTCTGCCAGAGCTGCAAACTTTGTGATGTCTAGAGCTTGTTCCAGGAAGTTGGCGAAACCTTTCTCCAATTCGTTGTATACCGGCGTGTAATTGAATACTGTTTTCTTTAACTTAACATGATCACGTTTCCAGTAAAAGCCATCAAGTTCCATGAGGCTAATTGGATAATTGGTGATCTTTACTTCGGACTTAACCTTAATGTGGTTACCTAATGCCTGTCCGATAATCAGCATAATATCATTTCCAACTTTTGGGTTGGCCAATGTTCTTCTTAAAGCCAATGAGTCGAGATCAACTTCCTTTGCAAAAGCATTAAATTTTACATATTGCTTTGTGATCCTTAACAGGTCATTGAATTTACAACTGAATTTACCTTCTTTAATTATTTTATTGGTCAGATTGGAAAGTAATTCCTGAATAGAAACAAATTCATCATCTTCGATGATTACCTGGGCTGTTCTTACCACCTTATCCGTTGTAGCTGTTGTAAGGGTGACCTGAAGCTGTTTGTAATTTCCTTTATCATCGATCTTTCCTATCGCAGGTAGTTGTGAAGGATTAAATGTGCTTATCCCTTCCATCTTCCGGGTAAAGGATGCTGATAAAACGGGGATCTCAAAATTGAAATGACTCCTGATTTTTATTGGAGTTATAAAAACACCAATGCCAGGAGGTTTTATGCTTACGCCAACACCAACACCTTCTACTTCTAATTGCCTTACAAAATTTTCAAACTTGTCGGTACCTATAATTTCTAAAATCTGCGTATAGTGGGGACCTAAATCTTTCATCAATCGTAATCCTCGGCCGATTGATTGTTCTGGTAAAATATTTGCTTTCGAAGTAAAAGGTCTCAATCCTAAAATGATGCTGACATTTTTTACATCCCAACCTTCACGAAGCATTAAAACGGAAACAACCACTTTAACCGGACTCTTTGGATCATCAATCATTCTTGCTTGTTCACGAAGTTCTTCCAATTCCTTTTGGTTGGTGGTCAGTTCTCCATTGTTTTTGGTATGAATGACTAGTACCTGGTCTTTTTTATTGAAACCTGCCAGACCTTGAATACCTTCAGCAATCTGATTGGCTTGCCGGGTATCTTCTGCCATGATAAATAATACTGGTTTCTGTTTTAGTTTTTTATAATAGCAGTCCCAATGTTCTTTATAGCGGCTTAAGGCAATCTGAATCCATTCATTATAGGCATTGTATGCATTGTTTATCTGGCGGTTGTCAGGACTTGTCTTGTCGCTTTGATGAACGATTAATGGGGTTTTAACAATCTTGTCTTCGATGGCCTGCGCCAAAGGATAATCAGTAATAATCCATGGGAAGAAAGTCCCGTTCTGGTCTTTAGGTGTGGCAGTTAAATCAAACAGAAGTGACAACCCTTTCTTTTTTCTTTTCAATAGATTTTCGTGAAAAGAAAGGATGCTTTTGTACCAGGCTAATTCTTCATCATGAACGTGGTGTGCTTCGTCGTTTATCACCAACAAATCTTCGTGTTTCATGATGCGATCGTACAAGCTTTCCAACCAAGATGCCTGTGAATCTTTTTTTGGCTTTTGTCCAAGCATGTTGCCTACGGGCCCCAGGTCTTCATCAGTAGTTGCGCGCGATTCATATATCTGGTGTATGTTGGTCAAATAAAATGTCCCATCTGTGCTTGTCTTTACCTGATCTTCCCGCATAATGAAACTCATGTTCCAATCGTACTTCCATTCATCGGGAACAAATGGAAAGTGATAAAATATTTTGCCGTTTTCAAAATCGGTTTTCAATCGTTCATATACAATGACGTTTGGAGCAATTACCAAAATGGTTTGGCTTAATTTGGAATTATCTTCGAATTTTTTGTGGAAGTATGACCAGACAGCTAAAAATGCCATCACATTGGTTTTACCCGAACCTGTGGCGGCCTTTGAGCAATAGCGGGTTAACCCTTCTGGTGGCAAATCCTGATTGGAAAGCAACCCGGTTTCCGGAACTACTCTTGTTAAAATTCTTTTCGATTTGGCATTTTCAACTACTTCTTTCCGATTCGTAAACATGTCATTTCCATATGCCATGGCATCCATGTATTTCTCTGCTAAAAGAGCATTATCCCGGATGCCTTTTACTTCATATAAATAAATAGTCGTTTCCATGGCTTCGCGCTGAGCAAAGCGGAAATGAAATATTTCCCCATCGACAATATGATCCTGACCGAACCAATGATTCAGCAAAGTGAGAGATGTTTGCGAAATACCTTTGGGTGATTTGTAATCCGCCTTTCGCCAGGCATCCACTTCTTTGCGGATGTTGTTTGCTAATAGAGTTTTGCTTGGCCTGCGACCATTAATTAATCGGTAACTGCCCTTGCCATCTTTCTCCAGATGCGACTCAGGAATTTCCCATGCGTTGCGACCTTCAATTTCTGGGATGGCCTGTTCTAAAGGAATAACAGCTTTTGAAGCTTTAGCACCTTTTGCTTTTTTCTTTGCCATAGCTCAACGATGCGTAATTTCAATAATGTGTGTGGTATCATTCCCGAAAATGTCAATCACTTTTACCATCACTTTGTAATCTCCTTTTCTTGTGTATTCATGATGATCGGTTTTTAGTTCCAAGCTTCTGTCTTTTTTGGTGCGGTAACTTTGCCATTGGTTGTGGAAAGTGTCGTTTTTATAATCCCAATCCACACTCCAGTAGTCAATATAATCACTCCATTTTTTGATAAGTTTTTTGACCTCTGCAGGAATTAAATCCAGGTTAGGAATCACAAAATCGCTGAGTTTGATTTGATAGCCGTGTGCAGATATTTTAACGTCTGTTTCCAGATAAGCGAGTTCAAAGAACTGAATGTCACCAGCATCAACCGCGCGTTTATCCATGGCTTCTCTTGGGATACTGAGCAGGTGTAATTTTATACCTGCTTTTGCCGCCTCCTGTTCCACTACGTCATGTAAACCCATTTCCCATTCCCAGCCCAGCACTACCAATTCCTTTTGCTTCATTCTGCGGGTATCTTCCAGGGCATGTTGTATATCTCCAAAAGTTACCGGCGCATCTACACCGCCAATATGTACCAGCTTGTTTCCTTTTTTGCCGTGTATATAGGCGCTGCCCGGTAAGGCTTCTGCTTTATATAGTTTAAGCACAAAGGAAATGTACTCCGCCATGCTTTGCTCGGCGGTTTTGTTGCCAAACTGTATGGTTTGCCAATATTGTCTTTCGTACTTGCCAATGTTTGAAATTTCAAAAGGTCTACAGCCTTCAATTTCCAAAAATCGTTTACGTGCTGAGTGTATCGCGTATCGACCAATGTCACTTGTTATCCATCGTCTTTCTAATTTTTCTGCTACTGCCGCAGTTGTTCCACTTCCGCAAAAGAAATCTGCTATTAGGTCTCCTTCGTTGGATAATGCATCAATAAATCTTTCTAAAAGTAATTCTGGCTTTTGTGTGTCATATCCAACTCGCTCCGGGTGGTTTCCTCTTAAAAATTGGATATCACTCCAGACATCGTTTAGTGCTCCTCCCTTTTCAACATAATCATCTAAATACCTTTTGTATGATTCGATACCAGACGCTTGACCTCGCGTTTCCCAAAACCATTCTCTCCCATCTTCATCTTTGTGAATTTTACGTCTTAATGCCTTAATTCTATCCTCCCTAGTCCAACTTTTTGTAATAGGATTCATTCTGGCATTGTTCGTTTTTCCATAAATAAAAATAGAATCATGCTTTGATTGAAATTTAGAGGTACTTATTCGTTCCCTTCCTGGATAATGCCAAATAATGTGATTTCTAAAATTTTCGGTTCCAAATATTTCATCTAAAATTATCCTTATGTAGCTATCAACTCGATAATCAAGGTGAATGCAAATAAACCCCGTTTCACGCAAAAGCTCCCTCATTAAAATCAATCTATCATACATCATTTGAAGAAAGCTATCCAATCCATTTCCCCAGGTATCCCTGTAAGCCAATTCTTCAATTGCAGAAGCTTCTTTCGTAACTTCAATTTCTTTATCTCCAATTTCTACTGTAATACTAAAATTTGCTCCGGTTGCAAATGGAGGGTCAATATAAATTAGGTCAATTTTACCTGCATATTTTTCGAGTAAGGCGCTCATTACATATTTGTTATCGCCCCAGATGAGTTTGTTTCGCCATTCCACATCCATGGCATTGGGATCCTGCCGGAACATAGTCCCTTTTTCCTTTTCCCGGGTAGCCCGACTCTCGTTAATAGTTTCAATAACTTCCAGGCTTTGAAAGGGGAGCACAATACGGTCAACGGTAGTGCGTTTGCCTTTCCAATAAAGGCCTAATGGAAGTTCTTGTTCGTTAGATTCAATAGCCATCTTTTATTTTATAAGTTCTTTAATTGATTTTATTAATTCCTTGTGTTGTATTATCTGGTTAACCGCTAACAGCAATAATATATTAATAAAGATTATAGTTATGCTTGTTTTCATATTAAACAATACATTATCAGATGTTTTATTTAAACTAATTCTAAAAAAAAGGAGCCAGATTAATGTCGAAATGGTTGCTGTGATTAATAGCCAATAAATATTGTTTGAAATTAAATTTATTACAATGTAAGCTGGGAATGCGCATGCGACTAAGAAAGAT
>Ga0315912_10000628_pt1 | contig 58451 bp, 47 predicted proteins | sample VfabasoilMG_FD_204469 | JGI IMG/M metagenome (GOLD analysis project Ga0315912, IMG submission 204469) | Garden soil microbial communities collected in Santa Monica, California, United States - V. faba soil | ecosystem: Environmental > Terrestrial > Soil > Garden | place: USA: California...
GGGCTGGATCTTCTTCCGTTCGTCCAGCTTTGGCTCCGCTTGGGCGGTCCTGGAGCGCCTCGCCAGCTTGACCACCCACCACCAGAACCTGCCCCTGCCCGTGCTGGGAGCACTCGCTGCCGGCTTGGTCGGGCACTTCGTGCCCGCCCGGCTGTTCGAATGGACGAAGCAGCGGTTCATCGGTTCGCCCTGGCTCGTGCAAGGCGCTCTGCTCTACCTGGTCGCCGTGCTCCTGCGCCGCATCGGTTCCACCGACTCGGTACCCTTCGTCTACTTCCAGTTCTGACCTCGGCTTCCAGGCAAGGCCGGAGTAGGCTCGGGGCGTCATGACCCAGCCCCCGAGCGAAGCGCTCGAGCAGGCGCGCGCTGCGCTCGAGGGCGGAAACTACGCCGAGGTCCGGCGCCTGCTCCGCCCTCTCGCCGACGAGCAGGCGGGCAGCCCGGAGCAGGAGGAGGCTCAGGCGCTCCTGGCTCGTATCGAGCCCGACCCCTGGATTGGCTACCTGCTCCTGCTCACGTTTCTGCTCCTCTGCGCCGTCACGGCCTTCGCTTACAGTCACGGTCACCCCTAGCGGAGTGAGGGACCCGGCTTCCGCTTGACGGACGCTCGGCCGGGTTCCATATGCGCCGCCATGTTCCAGCCCACCGATGACCTGCGCATCGACCAGCTCAGGCCCCTCATCCCGCCCGCGATCGTGATGGAGGAGATCCCGGCCAGCGAGAAGCAGGCCGAGGTGACCGCCGTCGCACGTGAAGGCGCGGCCCGCATCATCGAGGGTGAAGACGACCGTCTGCTCATCGTGGTCGGCCCGTGCTCGGTGCACGACCCCAAGGCGGGCTTGGAGTACGCGGAGCGCTTGCTCGACGTGGCGCGTCGCCTGTCCTCGGATTTGCACATCATCATGCGGACCTATTTCGAGAAGCCCCGCACGACCGTGGGCTGGAAGGGTCTGATCAACGATCCGAACATCGACGGCAGCTTCAACATCAACACTGGCTTGCGCGTGGCACGCAGCTTCCTCCGCGACGTGGTCGAGATCGGCATGCCCACCGGCACCGAGTTCTTGGATCCCATCTCGCCCCAGTTCGTCGCCGACCTGGTGAGCTGGGGAGCAATCGGTGCGCGCACGACCGAAAGCCAAGTGCATCGTGAACTCGCCAGCGGTCTCTCCATGCCCGTCGGTTTCAAGAACGGCACCGGCGGCAACGTGCAAATTGCCGTGGATGCGGTGAGCTCTGCTGCGCACCCGCACCACTTTCTGTCCGTCACCAAGCAGGGTTTGGCGGCCATCGTCAGCACCCGCGGCAACCCGAACTGCCACGTCATCCTGCGCGGTGGCTCGAGCGGGCCGAACTACGGTGCAGACCACGTCACAGGCGCGCTCAGCCTGCTCCAGCGCGCTGGCGTCTCGCGCGGCATCATGGTGGACACCAGCCACGCCAACAGCGAGAAGAACCACGAGAACCAGCCCAAGGTCGCCCAGAACCTGGCAGAGCAAGTAGCGGCTGGGAACCGTGGGCTCATCGGCGTCATGATCGAGAGCCATCTCGTGGCCGGTCGCCAAGACGCTGCGCCGAACAAGCCTCTCACCTATGGCCAGAGCATCACCGATGCCTGCCTGGGTTTCGAAGCCACGATCCCCGTGCTCGAGGGCCTCGCGCGCGCCGTACAGGCGCGTCGCCGCACCGCCGGTCAAAAGGTCATCGACTGAAGCCCCGCCACGGGCTCGCCGTCACTCAGCTTTCGCGCGCGCCGGCCTCGAGGCGCCGACATTCGGCGACAATCGTCCGGAAAACCTTGAGCACCAGCTCGTGGTCGAGCGGCGCCTCGGTTTGAGCGACCAGCCGGTCGAGGACTTCCTGCTCGCGGCGCGGATCGTGAATGGAAAGCCCCACGACCTTCTTGCGCTCCCCAACCCGCAGCACGACCTCTGCCCGCTTCACGAGCACGCCTAGCAGCTCCTGATCGATGCGATCGATCTCGGCACGCAGTGCTTCGACTTCTGAGTCCTCGGTCACGGGCGCTGATGGTACAGCGATCCTCGGCCAGAGCTAGCCGGGTGCTGAAAGCCCGTCACTTCACGACCACACTCGGGCAGCCCGATATCAGGTGCACCTGCGATACGAGCCCTGCTTCCAGCTCGATGCAGGACGCTCCGTGAAAGGTGACCTCCGCTCCGTCCACGGTCCAGCCATCCACCTCGTCCATCGCGACGAGCTCGGCGTCGAAGTAGACGTTGAGCAGGTCCGGACGTGCAGTTGCTTGCTCCAGCTCGACTCGGCAGGCGTAGCTCGTCTCGGCTCCGATCGCCGCCAGGCTCGCCGAAAGCTCGTCTACGTCCCGCACGTCGTAGTACGCCATCCCGTCCTCGCGCGCGGTACCCCCAGCCGCGGCAAAGCTCTCCATGAGCTCGGCGTACGTCTCGCTCCCTGGCACGCCGACGACGAAAGTACGAATGCCGTCCGCGGCGAAAGCCTCGATGACGGCCAAGCTTGCGTCGCCATCGATGCAGCTGGCTTCGGGAACGCCGATGAACGGCAGGTCGGACTCGAGCACCTGTTCGGAGTCGCAGCAGTTGTACTCCTCGTCGCAAACCCCGCTCGGCAACGCGCCGCCTTCCAGGTTCGGGATGCACGCTTCCGGACCGCAGCTCGCCTCTGCGTTGCAGTTGGGTGCTCCATCGGTCAACAGCACGACCGAAGCTGGCCGCGGCAGCTCCTGGATCGTCTCGGCAAGCGCCTCGAGCGTGCCCGACAGTGGCGTGCCGCCCGAGGCTTCCAGATTCCGCACCACGCGCGAGAAGGCGTCGTACACGTCGCCTCCACGCTCGTTCAGGCAGAGCAGCGGATCGCCCTCGTGCACCGAGAACGCCTGACGCCCCGCACCGCAGCCCGCCATCATGTCGTCCTCGGGATCCGGGCCGGGATAGGTGGCCAGGCCGTAGTGAATACGATGGCCGTGTTCGAGCGTTAGCGAGAGCAAGGCAGCCTTGCCGGCTTCGAGCTTGGTCGGGGCGTCCTCAATCTCGGCCTGGCTCGCGTCCGGCTCGACTAGTGGCTCGGCCATGCTCCCGGAAACGTCCACCAGAAAGTAGAGCGTCGGCTTTTGCACCACGATCGGCACGACTTGCTGCCCACACAAGCTGGTCGTGTCCGGCGCCGGTGGACCCTCGCACTCAGGATCCAGATCGATCCCTCCGTCGCCGGAGAGTGCTCCGCCCGCGTCCGAGCCCACCCAATACGGTGGACGCTCTCTCTCCAGCCCGCAGCCAATGGCAAGAGCGAGCAAGGGGGCGACGGCTGCTGCCACCCGGGCAAGGGGACCTCGAGACACCAGCATGCAGGCTAGCAGAGGTGCGGGCTCCGGCCGCTCGGCTCCCAAGGGCCGCTCGATGGATGGCGGTAGGATGAAGTGGTTTGATGCGGGCGTGCCCGGTTGGCTGAACCTTCGTGCCGTCGCGCTCACGGTGGCCACGCTGCTGTGTTTGGTCTGCCTGGACGGGACCGTACCCCGCTCGGCTCCCACGGAGGACAGAGCAGCGGAGCTCAGCGGCTCGCGCCACCGACTCACGGTGCGGGTGGTGGACCAGGCAGGCAAGCCGCTGCCAGGCGCGGAGATCGCCCTCTCGAGGCAAAAGCGCTCCACCTACCCGCTCGTCTTCCAGGGCCCCATACCCGAGCGCGGGAAGACGCTCGACCTGCCAAAAGGCCGCTACTGGATCCTCGCTCGCGCTCCCGGCCATGCGCGTGGGGCAGAGCTCACCACGCTGCGCGAGACGCAGACGATCGAGATGAAGCTCGCACCGGCGCTGCCGCGCACGGTGGAGGTGGTGCGCGACGAGGGAGGAACGCTCATGCCCTTGGCGGGCGCTACCGTGCTCTTCGAGAGCCCAGAGCTCGCCCTGCCGCTCGGTGGCGAAACCGACGATCGCGGACGCGCCACCTTCCCCCATGCGCCGAGCGGGGAACTGTCGGTCCTCGTCTACGCGCCTGGCTTCGAGCCCTACGAGGCGGTCGTGAGCGGGGACCTCCTCGTGCGTCTGCGCCCGGTCAAGCTGCTGCGCGTGCGTGTGCGAAGCCAGGGCAAGCCTGTGGCGGGCGCCACGGTTTCGATCGCCGGGCTCTCACTCTGGCCTGCGCGGGCCGTACAAACCGGTCCGAAGGGCAGTGTCGACATCACCGGCTTGCGCGCCGGTCGCTATACGCTGAGCGCGCATCACGAGAATCTGGTCACGCCCGACGTGACGGTCGAGCTCCTGGGCGAGGCAGGGGTGCAGACCGTCGATCTCGAGCTCGAGCCGGGAGTCTTCGTCGAAGCCATGGTGCTGGACGCCGAAGGGAACCCAATCGCCGAAGCGCGCGTGACGCACGGGCAGGCCGGTGTCAGCGCCCGCCAGCTCCACGCGCTCACCGACGCAGCCGGCATGTTTTCGATTGGCCCCCTCGAGCGCCGAGGCGGTCAGCTGCAGGTCGGAAAGGCCGGCTACGTCACCCGTCTCGAGCCGGTGACCGCAGACGAGCCCACCGAAATCGAGCTCCTGCGAGCGGGCCGCGTCGAGGGCCGCGTCGTCGACGCGAACGGGCGCCCGGTGCCGGGGGCCACCGTAGAAGTCGTGGGTACGGATCACTTCGGCATGCCCATCTCCGTCAGCACCCGTTCGACGGCCATCCCTGGGGCCCACTTCGATTGGGCGCTGGAGAGCCAGGGGGTGCTCCTGCCCGCAGGCGAGCTCGGAGTGCTCCTGGGCCCGGTGCCGGCCATCCCGCTCGCGGCAGCGGCGCCGCTCGGCGGGGAGATGCTCACGACGGATGAAAGCGGCCGCTTCGGCGTCTCGGAGGTTCCACCGGGCAAGGTGCTGGTGCTGGGCCGCCACCCAGATCACATGGACGGGCGCAGCCAGGTGGTCACGCTCGAGCCTGGCGGCGTGGCCCAGGTGGAGGTCCGGCTCGGCAGCGGCCGACCTCTGCGCGGCCGCGTGCTGGATCACCGCGGCTTCCCAGCCACCGACGCGCGCGTCACAGCCGCCGGCATCGGCTTCGACCGACAGTTCGGCGTCGAGCCGGATGGGACCTTCTTCCTGGCAGCGGCCCCCGAGCAAGTGCGCCTCCGCATCGGACGTGCGCAGAATCCGCTTTCGGTCCTGCTCGATCACACGGTCGCCAAGGAAGAGCGCGACCAGGAGGTCAGGATCGAGCTGCCACCGCCGCGGGAAGCCAGCCGCGTGCTGTGCGTGACCGAACGCGGCGAGCCGGTCCCCCTGGCGCAAGTGAGCGTGCTTTCGACCGAACGGAGCGCGCCGCTTCGCCTCACCCGCTTCACCAGCCAAACCGGGCAGCTCGAGCTCGACGGCGTGCGAGGCCTGCGCGTGCGCGTCGAAGTGAGCGCGCCGTCCTTCGTCAGCCGAAGCTTCGAGCTCAAGCTATCCGAGGAGCTGCGCGTGGTCCTGCAGAAAGCCATCGACGCAGCGGGTCGGGTGACTGCCGTGCGTGGCCGTCATCCAGCGGTGGGGGCCGAGGTGAGCTACAGCGCAGGGGAGGTCGAACGACGAGCGATCACGGGGGAGCTAGGCGAGTACCGACTCTCGGACATTCCACCCGGTCCCGGCAGGCTGACCGTCCGCCACCCCGAGCATGGCCAAGCGCAGAAGGCCGTGGTGCTCACGGCTCCGAGCCGCGACGGGGACGCGCAGCTGCCCGACGTCGACTTGGAGCCGGCGATCGAGGTGAGCGGCCGGGTGGTCGACGAAGCGGGCCAGCCACTCGCAGGCGCGATCCTCGCCTTCGACCGCATCGGGCCGTACGTACCGCTGCAGGAGGACGCGAGTGAGGTTGGCCGGGCGGACGCGGACGGACGGTTCGTGGTCGAGGTCCCGCCCGGCTCGCCCCTGTACCTCTTTGCCATGACGCCTGGCGGGAGCTTCGGCTTCAGCGCGGCGGCCACGCCAAACAGCCGCGGTCGGGTGGAGGACCTGGAGGTGCTGCTCGATCGAGTGGATGAGGTGACACCCGACGTGCGGGGCACCGTGCTGGTTGCGCTCGAGCGCGCGCCCGGAAGCACGGGGCTCGTCCTCTATGCCGTGCCGCGCGGGTCGTCGGGACAGCGAGCCGGGCTCCGCGCCCAGGATCGCCTGCTCGCGATCGACGGACAGACCGTGACCACGGTCGAGCTCGCGCGGCAGCAGCTCTCCGGTGCACCCGGCACAGACGTCCTGCTCGATGTCGTCGCGAGTGGCGCACGCAAATCGGTGCGCGTCTTGCGCGAACCGTTCCGTCGCTGACTACTAGACGGCTAGCGAGCGAGCACTAGTCGGTGTCGAAGATGTCCTTCGGCTCCGAGGCATCGGCACCGGGCGAGCTCAGGAAGAGCAGGGGCACGACGCTCATGCTGGCCACGAGCGTCGCAACGATCTTCAGCAGGGTGACCAGGCCGGACTCGAACATGACCCGTCGACCTTAGCCGCCCCGGGCCCCTTTTCAACCCGAGCTTCGCCGAAGGCGCTTCTTGGCTCGTTCAGCGCGACGCCATCTCGAACCACTCGAAATCGGCCAAGAAGGGTACATCGCCTCGGGGGCTGTACGCGTACAAGCCGACGAAGGCGCCGGTGAACGATTGGCTCTCTTCATAAGCAAACGACGTCGTGGGCGCCGCTCCCAAGATGCCCTCCACGCTGCCACAAGAAAATGAGAACTCGTATTGGTCGAGCTTGCCCGTCACGCGCAGTTCGACAGGCCCATCTGGGATCGCACGACGCGCCAGTTCCTCCGTCTTTCCCGCGATGCGCGTTCTCAGCAGGACCGCACGCTGACCGTCATTCTGCCCGACCACGAGCGCTTCGTAGTGGTACTCCTCGTTGCCACGCACCACGAGCCCAGCCTCCTCAGCTCGTTTGGGCGCGGCGTGCACCTTGGTCGCGATGGTGGTTTCGAGCGACGTTTGAGGCTGCACCAAGAGGGTGGGCGAGGCGACGTCATCCAGGGACACCCGCGAACCCGAGAGCCGCAGAAAGCCAGGTCGGGCTGTGAGCGAGTAGCTCTTGGGGTTTGGATTCCTGACATGACGCCAGGCTACGCGGAGCTCGTTCCCGTCGAACTCGTCGCGGACGGGAACCGGCTCGAACGGCTGCGGAGGTGGGAGGTTCCCTCGCGGCATGCTGAGCTCGAGCGGCCGGCCGTCGTTCACCACCGGCCAGGCGTCCCTCCACGACACGGGTGCGAGGAACGTCTCGCGGCCGATGTGATGGTGGCGCTCGGTGGAGGGTCGAATCCCGAGTAGCACCATGAAATATGCGCCCGACGCCGTTTGCAGCAGGTCGGCGTGCCCAACGGCCTGGATCGGAAGACGAGGGAGGTGTTCGTGGGTGAGGATGGGGTTCTGGGGATGGGGCTCGAAGGGACCAAAGGGATCAGGGGAGCGGGCCACCGTGAGCTTGTGCTCATAACTGGTTCCGCCCTCGGAAATCAGCAGGTAGTAGGTGCCGTCCACTTTGTAGAGATGCGGCCCTTCTGGCCAAATACCTCCCGTTCCCCCCCAAATCCTGCGCGGAGGTTGCGCCAACTTCCCCGTCTGGATGTCTATCTCTGCTTGGAAGATGGCGCCGTGGCGCTGCTCGCCGTGCCGCGTGTAGTAGACCTTGCCGTCGTCATCGAAGAACAGGGACGGATCCATCGTGAAGACGTCTTCCTTCACCCAGATGGGGTCGGACCAGGGTCCACGCGGGTCCGTGGCCGTCACGTAGAAGCTGCCACCTCCCGTCATGTTGCTGGTGACCAGGTAGAACGTGCCGTCGTGGTAGCGCAGGGTCGGCGCGTACACGCCTTGCGAGCTCTTGACCTTGTATAGTGGCAGCTGGCTGTCGCGGCTCAGCACGTACCCAAGCTGTCTCCAGCTAGAAAGGTCACGGGAGTGATAGATGGGCACTCCCGGAAAGTATTCGAAGGAACTGACGACCAGGTAGTAGTCGTCGCCGACGCGGATAGCGCTCGGATCGGGGTGCGTGCCCGCGAGTACGGGATTCGAGTAGTGGAGCGGCTTCTCGATGTCGGTGACGCTCTCCTTTCGGGCTGCGCCGACTTCACTCGATTCCTTCGTGCGAACGGAGACCGGCGGGTCTGACGCCCGAGAGTGACCCCCACTGCAGCTCCACCAGGTGGAGGCAAGAAGAACCATCCAGGCAAGCTGCGAGGCGCTTCCGTTCATCGTCGGCACGGTCCAGTTCGAGCTGCCCTCACAGGCTCTTGGCGATGGTCGACAGCTGCATGTTGCTGGTGCCTTCGTAAATCTTTCCGATCTTGGCGTCGCGATACAGCTTCTCGACCGGGTACTCCCGGGTGAAGCCGACCCCGCCCAAAAGATCGACCGCCTGCGACGCCACCCGCTCCGCCACCTCCGACGCCCGCAGCTTGGCCATCGCTGCCTCGGCCACGATCGGCTGACCCGCATCCTTCAGGCGGGCCGCGTTGTACACGAGCAAACGGGCCAGCTCGACGTCGGTCCTCATCTCCGCGAGCTGAAACTGAACGGCCTGGAAGTCCATCAGCGGCCGGCCAAACTGCTTGCGTTCTCGAGCGTGAGCCACGGCGTGGTCCAAAGCCGCTTGCGCGATGCCGACCATCTGCGCCCCGATGCCGACGCGCCCCTCGTTGAGGGTGTGCATGGCCTCGAGGTACCCCTTGCCGACCACGCCGAGCACCTGCTCGGGTCCGAGCCTCACCTCCTCCAAGACGAGTGGGCAGGTACTGGAGGCGCGAATGCCCAGCTTGTCTTCCTTCGCTCCCACCGAGAAGCCCGGTGTGTCTCGCTCGATGAGAAAAGCAGTGATGCCCCGATGCCCCAGGCTAGGGTCCACCGTTGCGAACACGATGAAAAGCTGGCTCTCGGCCGCGCTCGTGATCCAGAGTTTGCTACCGGACAGCACGAAGGCGTCACCATCCTTGCGCGCGACGGTCTTGAGCCCGAAAGCATCGCTCCCGCTCCCGGGTTCGGAAAGGGCGTAGGAGCCAACCCAGCTGGAGCAGAGCCGAGGCAGGTAGCGCGCCCGCTGCTCGGGGCTGCCCGCGCGCAGAAGCGTGTTCTCCACCAGAGTGTTCTGGACGTCGACGAGCACCGCCACGCTGGGGTCCACCGTGGCCAGGGCCTCGATCGCAACGATCGCGCTGAAAAAGGGCGAACCAGCACCGCCGAACTCCTCCGCCACCTCGATGCCCATCACCCCGAGGTCGAACAGGCCGCGCACGATCTCGGGCCGCATGACCGCCGCTTCGTCCATCGCCCGCACGTGTGGGGCCACCTCGCGGCGCGCGAAATCGAGCACCGTGTCCCTGAGCAGGCGGTCTTCCTCACTGAGCCACGTCAGAGGTGCCGAAGCTTTCGTCATGACGGCCATGAAAGCGCCCCATCCGGGACCGCCGCAAGGCAGGCCCGTAGAAAGCCAGCGGACCGCCGCAAGGGCGCGCAGTTTCGCGCCCCAGGGCGGCGGCCAATCCCAAAGCCCCACGTCAACGGCTCACGCTTGGTCCGGAGGCACGGGCAGTGGTAAGCGCCCAGCCATGGCAGGCAGCAGTTTCGGGCAAACGTTCCGGGTCACCACGGCCGGTGAGTCCCACGGACCCGGCAATGTGGTGATCATCGACGGCTGCCCGCCGGGGATTCCGCTCAGCGTCGAGGACCTCTTGGTCGATCTCGACCGGCGCAAGCCTGGGCAAAGTCGCGTGACCACGCAGCGCAAGGAATCCGACACGCCGGAGATCCTGGCTGGCGTCTTCGACGGCGAGACGACGGGAACCAGCATCGCCATTCTGGTTCGTAACGAGGATCAGAAGAGCCGCGACTACGCGGACATCAAAGACAAGTACCGACCCGGCCACGCCGACTACACCTTCGACGCCAAGTACGGTCGGCGCGACTATCGCGGCGGTGGCCGTTCGAGCGCACGCGAGACCGTGTCGCGCGTGGCGGCGGGCGTCGTGGCCAAGAAGATCCTGGCGCGTGCCAGTGGCACCGAGATCGTGGCTTACGTCCGCCAAGTGGGGGACATCATCGCCAACGTCGACCCAACTGCGGTCACCTTGGCGTCGGTGGAGACACTGCCCAGCGGTGAGCCAAACATCGTGCGCTGTCCCGACGAGAGCGCTGCCGCGCGCATGGTCACGCTCATCGACACGCTACGCAAAGACCTCGATTCGATTGGCGGCGTAGCCGAAATCGTGGCCAGGAACGTTCCACCGGGCCTCGGCGAGCCGGTGTTCGACAAACTGAAAGCCGACCTGGGCAAGGCGCTCTTCAGCCTGCCTGCCGTCCTGGGCGTCGAGTACGGCATCGGCTTCGGCGCGGCGACGCTCCGGGGTAGCGAGAACAACGACGCCTTCGTGCCCGGACCTGGCGGTCGGCCGACGACCGCCAGCAATCGCCACGGCGGCATGCTGGGCGGGATCTCGAGCGGAGCGCCCATCCTCCTGCGTGCGGCGGTCAAGCCCACCAGCAGCCTGCCCCGTGAGCAGCAAACGGTCACCACGAGCGGTGAACCCACCACCATCTCCACCAAGGGCAGACACGATCCGTGCCTCTTGCCTCGCTTCGTGCCCATGGCCGAGGCCATGGTCGCGCTGGTGCTCGCCGATCACTACCTGCGCCACCGCGCGCAGAACGGCTGAACCCTCGCTTGCCCGCCGCGTCTCGGCAGGCCGTGCGGGGAGCTCAGCCGTGGACGAAGCGACTGAGCTCGCCGAGTAGCCGCTCGGCGTGCTCGATGCCCGAGGGAAACGCCTCCGCCTTGCCGACGCGACGCGTGATGCGCCCGTCGGGGCTCAGGCTGTGCGTTCCCTTCTGCTGCGCCAGAAACGGCGCCAGGCCGGCCGGGGAAAGGGGCGTGTCGGGCGCCAGGTGCAGCGTGACCAAGCTCCGCGTGGCGTTGCAGGAAAGCGCGCGCAGCTTGCCGAGCTGCGTCTTGAGCCGCATGACGACGACGAAGCGTCGCACTTCGGGGGGCGGAGGGCCGAATCGATCCTCCAGCTCCTCGCTCAGCGCCAGTACCTCGTCCTCGCTCCTGGCCGAGGCGAAGCGCTTGTAGAGGCTGAGCCTGACACCAACGTCCTCGACGTACGACTCGGGCAAGAGCGCTTCAGCGTCCACCGCGACCTCGGGATCGATGTCCGCCACGTAGTCCTGCCCCGAAAGCTCGGCCGACACCTCCTCCAGCATGCGCGCGAAGAGCTCGTAACCGACGCGCGGCAAGAGGCCGCTTTGCTCGGCCCCCAGTACCTCACCGGCGCCCCGCTGCTCGAGATCGAGCGTCGCGAGGTGGAAGCCGGAGCCGAGCTCCGTGTAGCGCTCGAGTGCCTCCAAGCGGCGCCGCGCCTCGTCCGTGATTCTGCCGTCACTCGGCAAGAGCAAGTAGCAGTACGCCCGCTCCGAGCTGCGCCCGACGCGACCACGCAGCTGATGGAGCTGTGCCAAACCGAACAGGTCCGCGCGCTCGACCAGGAGTGTGTTGGCGCGCGGAATGTCGAGGCCGCTTTCGACGATGCTCGTGCACAGGAGAATGTCGGCCTCACCCTGCACGAAATCGTGCATGGCGCGCTCGAGCCGACTTTCCGGCAGCTGCCCGTGTGCAATCGCCACCTTCGCTCGAGGCACGAGTGCGCGCAAGAAGGTCGCACGTGCCTCGATGCCTTCGACCTTGGGCGTGACGTAGAAGACCTGCCCGCCCCGCGCGAGCTCGCGCGAAATGGCCCCTTCGATCACCTGTTCGTCGAAAAGAGCCGTCAGTGTGCGCACGGCGCGACGATCGACCGGAGCTGTGCCGATGATCGAGATGTCACGCAAACCGCTGATGGACAGGCTCAACGTGCGCGGAATGGGCGTCGCGCTCAGGGTCAAGACGTCGACCGTGCGACGAAGCTCCTTGATGCGCTCCTTGTGCGCCACACCGAAGCGATGCTCTTCGTCGATGACGAGCAAGCCGAGCGTTCGATAGTGCACGTCCTTGGAAAGCAGTCGATGCGTACCGATCACGACGTCGACGCGGCCGTTCTTGAGCTCGAGCAGTGTCTTCAGGACCGCCTTCTTGCCCTGAAACCGGCTGACCACCCGCACGGTGACGCCCAGTCCCTCGAGACGGGCGGAGAACGTGGCGTAGTGCTGCTCGGCGAGGACCGTCGTGGGACACAGGAGCGCAACCTGACGCCCCCCGAGCACGGAGAGGTAGCACGCGCGCAAGGCCACCTCCGTCTTGCCGAAGCCGACGTCGCCGCACACCAGGCGATCCATGGCGATGTCCTTGGCCAGGTCGGACAAGGCGTCTTCGATCGCAGCCAGCTGGTCAGCCGTTTCCTCGTGCGGAAACGTAGCCTCGAATGCCAGGTACTCGTCACCCGGCGGGGAGAGGGGCGGCCGGCGGGCGCTCTTGCGCTCGGCGTAGAGTCGCAAGAGCTGATCGGAGAGCTGACGGACCTCCTTTCTGACCTGCGTCTTGGTTTTCGAGAAGGTCGAGCCACCCAAGCGATCGAGGCGGGGTGATGCTTCGGCACCTGCGTAGCGCTGGACCTGACTCAGGCGGTACACCGGCAAGAGGAGCTTGTCGCCGCCGACGTACTCGATGCCGATCAAGTCCACCGTCGTGCCGTCCACCACTCGGTGGAACAAGCCCAGGTAGCGCCCGATGCCGTGCTCGGCGTGCACGACGTGGTCCCCGATCGAGAGTGAGCGCAGCTCGTCGGACAGGCGAGCCAGATCGGCTGCCTTTTCTGCCTTACGCAGCGGGACTCGGCGCCCGAAGATCTCCTCCTCGGTGACGACGAACAGGCCGGCGTCGTCCAGCGCGACGCCGGCTCCGAGCGCCAGCGCCGTGACGTAGACTCGAGCCTGGCCTCCCTCGCGCGCGAGCGCGGTGAGATCGACATCCTGCCTGGTAGGTCGCAGACCGTGGTGCTCGCAGAGCTCCGCCAGCCGATCGGCCTGCGCGTGCGTGCGCAAAGCGAGGACCACACTTGCTCCGCGCCCGAGCTCCCGCTCGAGCGCCTGCCAAAGCAGAGCAAGACCCTCGGTCAGGCCGTGACCCTTGCGCGCGGCCTCCAGACGCTCCCTGAGCTCGGCTTGCGAGCGGGCGCCCAGCGTCAGCGCCTCCTGTCCGACGCCGGCGCCCGCGATCGCAGCAAAGCCCGGTGCTGCACCCGCCTGCAGCCGCCCGGGCTGGGTCGACAGGACCAGCCGCCCCGCAATCGATCGGTCGAGCTCCGCCCGATCGAGGAAGTGGGCCGCCGGTGGGAACGTGGGGCCCGTCGCAGCTCCGTGCGCCTGCTCGATCTGCTCCAGATAGTCGAGGCTCACGCGCAGCACCGCGGGAGCCTCGTCGAAGAGCAGCACCGTGTCCGGCGTCAAGTAGCTGGTGAGCGGGCAGAGCTCGTGGTGCGCCGGAAAGAACGCGTCCGTCAGCGAGCCTGGCGCGCCGGCGAGCGCGTCCTCGATCAGAACCCGGGCCTTCGCCGACGGATACCGCGCCTGATCGCACAAGTCCCGCAACGCGGCGCGCGCTCGCTCTGGCGAGAAGAAGGCCGGAGCTGCCTCACGCGTGGGCCCGATGGTGACGAAGGACTCTTCCGCCTCGGAGCTCGAGCGCTGCGTGCCGGAAGCGAAGCTCTTGATCTTGCGCACCCGGTCGAACTCGAGCTCGACGCGCACGGGCGCAGGGCGGCTCGGTGGCCAAACGTCCAAAAGATCGCCACGCACCGCGAAGTCGCCTGGATCCTCGACCACCGAGGCGCGTCGATACGAAAGGAGAGAGAGCCGAGCCACGAGAGCCGACAGGTCGATCTTCTCCTCCGCCTCGACGCGCACGGACGCTCCGTCCAGGAGATCCTTCGGGATCGTCTTTCTCAGCCAGCCGTGAGCGCTCGTCACCAAGAGCTCGCACTCGCCCCGGGCCAGGTCCGAAAGCACCCCGGCTCGCGCCATGAGTAGGCGCTGATCCGGGCGCACTCGCTCATACGGCGTCACCTCCGAGGCTGGGAGCAGGCGAATGGCACGCTCCGGGCAGAGCACGCGCAGGTCCGCTTCCATGCGCGTGGCGGCCTTGGAATCGGTCGCAACGACAGCCAGGCGCACGCCACGTCGCGCCAAAGCAGCCGCAAGCAAAGCCACTGCGCCCCCAGCCGCGAGATCGATCGCGAGCACGCCTGCTCGAGCGCCCGCCAGATCGGCATCCCGGAGCTGAAGCACCCGCTCCACGACCGAAGCGAGCCCACTCGTCGGGCCGAGCTTCAGTGAGTCGCCGAGCGCGCTCATGGCGAGGACAGCGCCAGGAGGAGGTGGTTTCGCGCGAGGAGGCTGTACGGACCGGAGTCCGAGCGCTGCAGGTGAGCGCGAAAATGTGCGGCGGCTTGCTCGACCTGACCTGCCGTCAGAAGCAGCGACCCGACGGCAAAGTCCGCGGGATAGGACGGGTCGACCTGCCCGAGCGCTCTCGCATAGGCAACACGCTCGAGGGCCCTGCCAACTTCGTCGGCGCCGGCCAGCGGTGGATGTAAGAGGTAGAGCGAGTAGTAGGCGCGCTGCTCCTCCAAGGTGGGGCCGAAGGGGACCTGGCGGTGACAGCCCACCAAGGTGCCCCAACGCACACGAAACAAGAGTCGCAGCGCGTCCGGCGGCACCGACACGCCACCCCCGGCAGGTTCGAAGCCGAGCCACCCGCGGTCGAGCAGCCGTCCGAGATCTCCGCCCAGCTCTTGCAGCTCCATGCTCGGCCCTTCGGCGCTCGCCGCGGACGAAAGCGCCTCCACGAACAGCTGGCTCTGGAGTGAGCGCAGGGCCAGGAGCTCCTCCACCTTGCCCTGCCCGAGCTGGCTCTGGAACTGTCCGCGCAGATCGCGCAAGATCGCCTCGACTCCAGGCGCGCCCTGCCAGAGCAGGGCGCCGCTTTTCCGAAACAGCTCGCCGACGGTACGCACACCCACGGAAAGCTCCGTCTTTGGTGCGCCGTGTGCGGACGTGGATTCGATCTGCTCGCCGGATTCGGCGTCACGCACGAAGCGCGCTTGCTCCACTCGGTCGATTTCGAGCAGGCGCGCCCGATCGAGCGCCGGTAAGGGCAGAAACCGGCTCCTCGAGGCGCGCGGGAGCAGGAGTGCCACGAAGAACACCATCGAAACCGCAAGCGCTACCCACACGCGGGGCACGCTGAGGGCGCGGAGCGCGCGCGAGGACAACCGTAGGGCGGGTGAGAGGTGAAATGCCAAGGTGCTAGCCGTGAGTTCTGTGCGTCATGTGTCTGTCACAGGGCGCGGCGAAGCGCTGAGCGCGAAGCGGCGATGTCTTGACAGAAAAGAGATCGGGTTCACCATAGTTGAGCTGCGGCTGATGGACTTCCACGACCGGACCGGCGCGATCCCGGACCGGTCAGTCGTCCGGAGGCCGCTCTCCTCGACCGCGCATGCCGGGTCGGGGCGAGCTGGCAGCCGGCTCGCGGGTCGCGACCACTTCGGTCGACAGCGAGACGGGCAGCGCGCCGAGCCTGTGATCGATCCAGATTGGAAACCACGAAACGTGCGAGAGAAACGTGAGCACCACAGGGCTGAGTACGCGGCGACGGTCAGGGTCGAGAGGGCGGGGAGCCAACCCGTCGAAGTGCAGAGCCGTGACATCAGCCAAGGGGGCATGTTCCTGATCAGCGACGTGCCACTGCCGGTCGGGACCGAAGTCCACCTGGCCCTCGAGCTCCCAGGCTGTGGTGCCTGCAGAATCCCAGGCTACGTGCGCTGGCTCAAATCGGACGGATTTGGCGTGCAATTTGGCCTGCTCGGCGCACGCGAGACGCACGCGATCGGCAAGATCGTCCGCACCGCGCAGGCTAGCTGACGCTGCCCGAGCTAACAGAGTCCAGCTGAGGGAGCCCAGCTGAGCAGCCCTCGCGCGCTCAAGGCTTCTTGGTTGTTGCGGGCGGCAGCGGATCCCAGCGCAGGCTTTCGCCAACGCTGCCGATGACCTTCTGCGTGGTGAAGCGCTTGAGTGAGAGCACGTAGAGTCCCTTGCCCTCCTTGCGGTCGGAGAAGAACGCGAGCATGCGTCCGTCGGGGCTGCACGCGGGATAGGTGTTGGACCCCTGGGCCTGCGTCAGGCGGGAGAGCCCCTTGCCAGTCTCGCTCGACATGACCAAGTCACTCCGCCCACCGCCGACGCCCACCTGGTAGACGAGGAAGATGCCGTCCTCAGTGTCGCAGAACGTGGGGGCGCTGGCAGAAAAACCAGCAGGGCTGACGACCTTGCCGTCTACGTAAATGCGATGCGAGCCGCTGGTCGGCTCACCCCCCACCCAGGCGAGCTTGCCACTCGGGCTGAAGGACGGGTGGGTGGCAATGGCGGTGCTGGAGACCTTCGTGAAGTTCTTGCCGACATTCTTGTCGTCGACGTCACCGACGTAGATCGCGCTGCCGTGACTTTCCGCGACGGCCAGCGCCATCCTCTTGCGCGCTTTGTCGAAGGCCACACCGTAGACGCTCTTCTTGAAGGGCAAGTCGAGCTTGATCGGCTCAGGCTCGCCAACGGGTGTCAGCCGGTGCGGACGATAGGGCGAGTAGTTCTTGGAGCGGGAGTAGAACACGTCGCCAGCGGGGCCGAAGGCAGGGGCAATCGCCGTCTCCTTGGCGCTGGTGTGGTAGGCGAGTCCGTTGCCATCGGCATCCACGCTGAAGATGCGGCGGTTGCGTCCCCAGGCACCCGAGAAGGTAAAATGGCTGGAGAAACCACCGGGCCGGCCCGTCAGCGCGCCGATCAAATCGTCCGTGATCTTGTGGGCGGTCCGCCGCACGAGCCCGCGTTCGACGGCGACCTTCGTCTCGTACACGGGCTCCTTCCCGGCGCTGGGAAAGTAGGCGATGCCGAGCAGCTCGATCTTGGTGCCCACTTCCCGTGCAGCAACCTTCACGATCGCCTCCGCACCCAAGCTCTGCCAGACCTTGACGTCGACCGGGTCGCTAAAGCCGTAGCGCCCGGCGGGCGCATCCTTGTCCGGGATGACCTCGAAGAAGCCGCTAATCTCGAGGTCTCGGCGCACGACGCTGCGCACGACGACATCCTCCATCGCCGGCGAATGCGAGGGCAGGATGGCAATCTTGGGCACGTGCTCCTTGACCACGCCCGTGATCAGGAGCTCTCCGAGCACGCTCTCATCGGGCGGAGGCGACGCCTTGGGCGGCGTCTGCGCCGCCGTCGTGAGGGCAAAGCACGCGAGGGCAAAGCACGTGAGGGCAAAGCACGCGAGGCCGAACGCGATGCGACCGGGACCAAAGGCTCTCATGCGAAGGCTCATAGTCCGAGCCGGCGACTCCGCAAAACGTCCCCAGCGTTTCGAAGGTTCCGTCCCCCTCATGGGCCCGCCCCCTCCCCCTGACACGCGCCCGAACCGGAGAGGCGCGTCGACACGGACTGGCCCAGGATATCGGGGTACAGCTCCGGCGGCGGGGGCAGGGTTTGTCCAACTGCAGCGCTCATGGCGGCTTGTACGCTGCCATCGAACACCGCATTCCCGCTCGGCGAGATCACGGTAAAGCTCTGCACCGAGCGATCGCCGGAAACCTGCACGGTCACGGTCGCGGACAGGCCACGCAAGACCTCGCAAGGGATCTGGTCCTTCGGCGGGTGAAACCGAACGTTGAACCAGCTGACGATCTTGATGCGATAGAGGTCGACGGCTCGTGCTTTCAGCGGGTCGGTCTCCGTACCGCCCTTCATGCCGGCCTCGTCGCCCTCTTCGGTGAGCTCGGGCGCCTCTTCTTGGGGCTCCTCCTCGAGCGTCTGGTCGACCTCCTTGACCAGCTCGTCGTCCTCGTCTGGCGCCGGATGGTCCGGATCCGCCAGCTCACTCTTGGGGATTTCATCCGGCCGATCCTGGGCCTTGTCAGAGGGGGCGCTGCGCTCCTCCAAGCGACGCACCGGCACGGGATCGCGCTTCTGCCACATGTCGGGCAGGCGCGGCTTCAGCTTGTCCTTCTTGGAGCCGAGCTTGAGCAGCGGCAGTTCGTCGAGCACCGGCTGCACGGCGATCGGAATCTCCATCGCTTGTGGCTCCTCCTGCGCACGAATCTGCACCTTGCTGCTGCCGGACACCACGATGCCGACCAGGAGCAGCGCTTCGAGCAGCAGGCCGAAAACCGCACAGAGCACGATCTCTCGCGCGGAGAATGCACGCAATGCCGCTGCGGCCATGCGGCTACGGACCTCCCTCGGCCTCGCCCTCCAGCTCCGGCTGCACCAAGAGGTTGAGCGAGGAAACACCGCTGCTTCGAGCTGCAGCGACGACCTCGGCCACCACGCCGTAGCGAGCGTCCTTGTCGGCGCGAATGTAGAGCTGCTGCTCCGTCTGCACGCGTTGGCTCTGTCGGAACGTCTCGGGCACTTGGCCCGTGATGTCTTTCTCGCCGAACAAGACCCGACCCTCCTTGGTGACGGTCACCAAGAGCCGGGCGTCCTTCACCGGTGTGGACGCGGCTTCGACCTCGGGTAGGTCGATGCGCAGGCCAGTGGTCAGGAGCGGCGCGGTGACCATGAACACCACTAGGAGCACCAGCATCACGTCGACCAGCGGCGTGACGTTGATGTCAGAGAACGCGCCGCGGCGACGACCGCGCTTGATCGCGCCGCCGCCCACGGTCAGCCCCTCCCGGCGTGCCCGTGGACCGACGTGTCACGTGCCACGTCGAAGCCCGGCGCAGGCGCAACCTTGGGGCTCTGCCGAACCATCGCCATCTGGGCAACCCAGATCTCGCTCGATGCCGTCAGCTCGTCGACCAAGTCGGCGATGCGCCGATCGACGTAGTTGTAGCCAATCACGGCTGGGATCGCCGCCACGAGCCCGAAGGCCGTGGCGATGAGCGCTTCACCGATGGCAGGCGCAACGACCGGAAGCGACGCGCTCTTCTCCAGGCCGATGCGCTGGAAAGCGAGCATGATGCCCCAGACCGTGCCGAAGAGGCCGATGAAAGGCGAAGCAGACGCAATGCTGGACAGCGTGGGCATCAGAGCAGCAGCACGCTGCTCTTCGGCAGTGATCGCCCGACGTGCCACGGCCGCCAAGAGCTCGGGGGAGGTCGGGCCGTCCTCGAGACGCGCTGCAATGGCCCGGATCACCTGAGCACCGGGCGCCGCGCGCATCGCTTCGGCCACTTCCAAAAGCTCACGCGGTCCACGAGCTGCATTGGCCGCCCGCTCGAGCTTCTTGTGCAAGCCCTCTAGTCGACCCAGCTGCAGCCACTTGGCGAGCCAGATCATCCAGACCAAGAGCGAGGCGATCACCAAGAGGGCGAGCACGATCTGCCCCGGCAGTGATGCTCCGCGCATCACCGAGACCAGATCGATACCGCCCGCTTCAGCTAACAGCACTCGTGCCTCAGCCTTCGTCCGAAAGCATCACGTCGACGCGACGATCCTTGGCCCAGCTTGCCTCGTCGGTGCCCGTCGAGTCCATCTCTCCGCGAGAGCTGGTTTCGAGCTGCCCTTCTGGGAGACCGGCTGCCTTGATCGCTGCACCGACGTTGTCGGCGCGGCGGCCACCGAGCACCATGTTGTACTCGTCCTCACCACGCGGATCGGCGTGGCCAACCAGGAGCATGGTCTTGCCCTTGAGCGGACCCGTTGCGAAGCAGGTGGCGAGCTTCTTGAACAGCTCACGGTCCGAGTCGTGAACGTCGGCCGAATTGAACGCGAAATGCGCGTCGGTGTCGGTCAGCCCGCAGGCCTTGCGAATCGCATCGGAGATGTTGATGTCCGACTTGGTCGGATCGTCGCCAGGCTTCTCTGCGGCAGGGGCAGGGGCGGGCGCGGGGGCCGGCTTTTCCGCGGGTGGCGGGGTCTCCGGTTCGGGCGGCGTCTTGGAGGCGCACCCGAGCGACAGCGCGGCACAGGCGAGGAGAGTGGCAGAGCGGATGCGTGAGTTCATTGGTCGTTTCCTTGTTTGAGGACGGTGCTTTCCCGAAAACGAGGGGCGCGCCGAGGCGCGCGCGAAGGAAAAGCCAAAAGGGTGCGAGGAAGAAAACAACGCTAGAGGCCCCGAGTTTCTTCCTTCGCCCTGCTAACCGACCTCATGCCGAAGCGCAAGGCGCGGACCGTCAGCGGCGCACGGCCCCGGCCAGAAGCTGCCTTGTGCCTAGCCAGAAGCTGGCAGCTGCCGCCGGAGCTGGGCCGCCGACTCGCGCGTGCTCTCTTCGTCGGCGTGATCCTCAAGACGGCGCAAGCGCTGACGCAAGACCGGCAACTGCCGCGGCCCCTCGACTGCAATGATCTCACGCAGGATGGCAATCGCACCGGCGGCTTTGGTCTCGTCGAAATGTTCGAGCAACTTCAGCTGCGCGTCCTGCTCGCGAGGCAGCGCGAAGCCTTCGGCCAGATACGCATCGATCGCCCGACTGATGGCCGCTCGACCTTCGGCCGCCATCAGCCGACTCAGCAGGCGCAAGCGGTTCTTCTCCGTTTCATCCGGGGCGCCCGTCGCTCGCACCACGATGCGCGCCTGGCGGCGCTCCTTGCGCAGCGTGCCCTCCTCCTCGACCTTCACCTCGGCCTCGGGCTTGCGCTCCTTCGCCGCTTCTTTGGGCACGACCGTGGCACCGTTTCCGCGCGGACGCGCGGATGCGGCCTTCATGCGCCGCGTCGGCTTCTCGAGCCGTGGGGAATCCGGCCGGCGCGCGACGATGAACACCGGCTCGACGGGACCGGCTTTGGGGGAATTGGGCTTCTTGCGGCGACGACGGCGACGTGCGCCGTGATTGGGCTGTGCATCCATGAGAAATTCGAATCGCTCTCTTCGACTGTCTTTCGTGGGAGTTCGCGTGCCAGGGCGCCTTGTTCGCGCCGTTCTAGCGCGGGCCGACGCACCGTAGGTGCAGTTGGAATCGGCCAGGGGCCCCGCCAAGGACGGGGACCGGGGAGGCAGCGCATAACGCCACTGCCTCGACCCGAATTGCACCCTAACACGGGATTTCCGAGCGCGGTAGTCGGCCGCTGACTGGCGGCCGGAAAGGGCCCGAAAAGGGCCACTGGCGGGGCATCCCTCGCGAGTCAGGCCGAGAGCGCGAGACGCTCTACGCGGCCTGTGATCTTCGCCGACGGCGCACCGACGACCACCGTGCTGCACTGGGACGGAGCGAGCACCTTTTGGGCAGCCGACAGCACGTCCTGTCGCGTGACCGCCAGCAGCGCCTCGAGGTGCTGGCCGGGAGAGCGACTGCGCTCGAGCTCAGCGAGCACCCAGTGATCGAGCAAGCCGTGCAGGTGATCGGTCATGCCCTCGTACTGCCAGCGAGCACGCTTCTTTGCGCGCTCCAGCTCGCTCTCGGAAACCGCTTGCTGGGCTACCTCCTGGCAAAGCTCCCGGATCTCGCGAACCACGCGCTCAGTCGAACCATGCTCGGTCTCGGCCTCGAATTCGATCAGGCCCGCATCCTCGTGCGCCGAGTACGATGCCGAGGCGTCGTAGCAGAGCCCAGATTGATCACACAGGCGCTGGTAGAGGCGCGTCGACATCCCATCGTCGAGGACGCGAAGCACCATTTCGAGAGCTGGATCCTCGTCCGCGAAGTGCCCGCCCGTGCGGAAGGCCACGTGCACGGAGGTCTGGCTGCTACCCCGACTGCGCACGAAGCGAAAGCGCGGCTCGGTCTGCACCGGCGGCTCGACCAATAGGGGCAGGTCCCCCGTTTTCACACCAGCGAAGTGTCGCTCGAGCTCCGATAGCACCTGCTCCTCGTCGAGGTCGCCAGCGGCTCCAACGACCAAACGACTGGCCACGTAGGTGCGCTCATGGTGAGCACGGAGGGCGCTCTCGGTGAGCGACTCCACCACGCTGGGCGGACCGGTGATGGGCAGGCCCAACCCGTGCTCTGGAAAGGCCAAGGCCCGGACCAAGCTCGGTCCGTCGATGAGCTGCCCCGCGTCGTCGAAATCCTCCAGGATCTCCTCGCGGATGATCGCGCGCTCGACCTCGATTTGCCCGAGTAGGGGCCGCTGGAACACGTCCGCAAGCGGCTCGATGACGGCGAGCAGGTTCTCGCGCGGAAGCGAGATCGACAGATTGCCGTAGGACGTGCTGGTGCTGGCCTCGAGCGTGCCTCCGAGGTCCTCGAACGCCTGGGCCAGCTGTTCCGAGCTGGGGTAGCGCGGCGAGCCGCGGAACAGCATGTGTTCGAGAAAGTGGCTGGTTCCGTTCTCGCTCGGCGTCTCGAAGCGCGAGCCGGTGGGGAAGTACAAGGTCAGGACGGCGCGCCTACGCCCCACGCTGCGAAGCGCAAGCGCGGTAGCACCGTTTTGCATCACTCGCCGCGTGGGCGCGGGGAAGGTGAACGTCATGGGCCGCCGGGCGGGGTGCTGCCCTGCGTCTCCTCGGGAACGTACGTCGCGTCGTACACAATGGGGCCCGCCTTCTCCAAGAGGTCGGCCACGAACGCTGCCAGAGCCTCCTCGGCCTTCCTCGACCAGAGCTGCCCCATGACCTGGCCCTTGTCCTCTCGGAACGTCTCCTTGGTGGCCAGGTCCTTCTCCTTGAGCTGGAGCACCGCAAAGCCGGTGCGAATGGCGACGGGCCGCTTCACGACCTGATCGGGCTTCTCGAGCGCGAACACGAGCGACGCTGGAGACTCCGCGTCGGTCGAATCGTAAAGCGGGCTCTGCTCGATGTTGAACGGACGCGAGATGTCGGAAAGCGGACGATCGCTAGCGAGCCGTCCTGGGTGCTTTTCGTCGGGAAGGACCTCCGCGATCGCTGCTGCGGTTGCTGCCTCGGTCGCCTCTCCGGCCTCCAGACGCACGATGACCTTCTTGGCGAACTCCTCCGCCGCGGTCTTTGCCAGCTTGGCCGTGCCGTCGCGCAGGAGCACGTAGGCGTAGACGAGGTCGTTCTTGTTGGCCTCGGTCACGCGGTCTTCCAGCCAGAGCAGGGTAGGACCGCTCGCTGTGGCCACGACCTTGGAAATCTGACCCGCGGGCAAGTCGGCCACCGCCGCTAGCAGCGCCTCGCTGTCGATGCCGTCAGCAGCGTCCAGACAGCCCAGAGCGCCTCCGAGGCGTGCGGAATCCGCCTGACTCAGGCGCCGCGCAGCGGCAGCAAAGTCCTGCGAGGTCTTGAGCTGCGGCCTGAGTGCCTCGAGCTCTTGGACCGGGTCGGTCGATGCGGCGTCGCTCTCGTCCTTGGGCGCCAGGCGGAGCTCGCGCACGATCGGACAGCCGAGCGCAAAGCCCGACTCCGCCTTGATTGCGGCTTCGAGCCCTGGCTTCTGCTCGCTGGCGTAGGTTGCAAGCCCCGCTTTGCCCGGGTCGAGGACATGCTTGGCAAACCAACTGTCGGAAATGCGAACGACGCGTGCGGTCACCTGCGAGCGCGCCCGTGAATAGGCGAGAAACGCCTCGGCCTCGGAGACCTTCACCTGGCTGCGCACGAGTTCGCGCATGCGCTCCGCCGTCATCTCGGCCTGCTGCATCTCCTTGAACTGGCCGGGGCTTCGCCCCGTGGCCACGCGGACGCTCCGCTTGTAGACGTCGATGTTGAAGGCGCCGTTCTTCTTCACGAGCAAGGAGCGAAGGCCAATCGTGCCCGGCTCACACCCGCCCATGCCGTCGACACAGGCTGCTAGGCTGAGGGCCAAGCGTTCCGCACCTTCCGCTGGGAGCGACACTCGCGCGTGCCCTTCGAAGAGCTCGTCGTCCACGTCCGCCTCGCTGCTGGCGATGCCGAGCGCTCGCGCTCGCTCCACCAAGACCTCCCTCTCCACCAGGCCGCGCGCCACTTGGCGGCGCAGATTGAGACGCTTGACGGCTTGGTCGCTCAGGCCAACCGACGTGAGCAGGCCGAAGGCCGCCTGGAACTCCTTGGGCGTGATGCAGGTGCGACGCACCTTCACGGCACAATCGGTCACCATGGCAGTGGCTCCACCTGCCCCCGACCCGGTGAGGGCAAAGGCCAGGATGATGGCGAGTACGATGGCACCCAGGGCAAGCTGCCCGAACAAGCTTTCGCGGAACGAACGCAACATTTGGATCGGCACCGAGGAATGGCACCCCGCCCCAGACAGGGGCCGGGCAGCTCGGCCCGGCGCCCATACCACGCCGCTCCCTGATCAGCGCGCCGAAAAACACCCCCCAAAGCGCCCGCCTTGCGAAAAAGAGAGCGAAAACGGAGGGCGGGGCAGTCCGAGCGGGCCTGCGCGAGCGGCCCTGCCCGAGCGGCCCTGCGCGAGCAGCACAGTCCGAGCGGCCCTGCCCGAGCGCCACAGCCCCGCTAGCCGTCGGCAGAGCTGCGGGGCAGCGAGAGAGCCACCCGGAGCTCGGCCAGCAGCTGATCGAGGTCAGCGAGCGGGCGAACCAGCGGGATCTCCACGATGGTGTCCAGCGTGCGGTCGGGGTGGCTGGGGTCCCGGATATCGCTGGTCGCCGGCTCGCCCGCCGCATAGCCACGCCCTTCGAACGCCCGGGCCAGGTCCCACGCGTGCTGGAGGACGATCTCCCAGCTGGCGCCTGGAAAGTGACCAAGCTGAGCGCGAACGGTGACGAAGACGCACGGGCCACCACTTGCCTCGCCCGTTCCAGCGGCGGCGGCAACCGGACCAGCGGCGACGCCGCTGTCCATGATGAGATTGTCGCGGACCCGTTCCGCCAAAAGCACGCGGCCTTCCAAGGTGCGGTAGATCTCGAACCCTTCGGCGCGGAGGCGGCGTTTCAGCTCGGCAGTGTCGACAGCGGGCATCATGGGGAGGTCAGCGCCGGGGCCAGGACCGGCGTGCCCGCGAGCTACGCGCCACGCACGCCGTCCGCCAGGGAAGAGCGGGGAGGAAGGAGCCCATTGGAAAAGAGCCGGAGGGCCGAAGCGGGCGTTTTTCCAAGGCTCTCAGAGGGATTCAGCGCCGTCAAGGGATGCTGTACGCTTGGCCCGTGTCGCAACGACGGAGCTTTGGGGGACCGCGGCGCGAAGCGTCCGAGAGGGTAACCATCCTTGGCTTGGAGGGGGAAGTCGAAGCCTGGACGCTCAACGTGAGCCGCGGTGGCATCCGCGTGATCGTCGATCAGGCGGTGACGGTCGGCGCCGACTATTCAGTGCGCGTGGGCGACGGGAACACACGCCCAGCGCGCGTCGTCTGGGTGCGTGACGAAGCCGACGGGCAGATCGCTGGCATGCAGTTCCTCGACGTGGAGGGCGGCACGGTCCCGGGCTCGGAGTACCCGCCCCCTGCTTGATCAAGCTGGGCGGGCACTCTCGAGTGAGGACCCGAGCCTGCACCCGAGCACCGTCAGCGACGTGTTTCGCGCCGGCGGCCCCCTGGCGCTTGGGCTGAATGACTATGAGCCCCGCGAGGGCCAGGTCGCCGTCGCGAAGGCCGTGGAGCGCGCCCTCGCGGAGGATGGGATCCTGATTTGTGAGGCGGGGACCGGAATAGGCAAGACGCTGGCCTACCTCGTTCCTGCCCTCCTGTCTGGGCGGAAGGTCGTGATCTCCACGGCGACGCGAACCTTGCAGGAGCAGATCTTCCACCGAGATTTGCCGCTGGTTCAGGCGCTCCTCGGCACGAACGTGCCCGCAGTGCTGATGAAGGGGCTGTCGAACTACCTGTGCCGACGGCGCCACGCCGAGCACGTACTGGAGTCGATGCATCACGCGGGAGACGGACCGGGAAGCGAGCTGGAAGAGCTGGGCCTCTGGACCCTGCGCACCCGGAGCGGCGACCTGAACGAGCTCTCGAGCTTCGCAGAGGACACGCCGCTGCGAAGGCGCGTAGCATCGGGAACCGACACGCGTATCGGGCCCGGTTGCCCGTACTTCGACGACTGCTTCGTGACCCAAATGCGCAAGGACGCCCAGGCGGCGCAGCTGGTGGTGGTGAACCATCACCTGTTCTTCGCCGACCTGGCCCTGCGCGGACCGCACCCAGGTCATGTATTGCCCGACTACGATGCGGTGATCCTCGACGAGGCACATCGCATCGAAGACGTGGCGGCGGGGTTCTTCGGCAGTCGCGTCCGTTCCTCGTCGGTGGAGCGCTGGCTCGCAGAGGTGCAGACGAAGCTCGCCCGCGCAGGAGAAGACGCGGGACGAGCCGCCGGCTCGCTCGTGGAGCGGGCCCGCACCGCCCAGCGGGGATTCTTTGCCCGCATCGCGGCCAGCTGCGCCCCCGGCCGCAGCGAGTTCGACGGAGCCAGCTTGGGCCGCGAGGAGAGAGCGCTGTACTTCGAGCTCGACGACCTCTTGTCCGACCTCGGTTCGGTCCTCGTGGATCGCGCTGCGAGCGACGTCGGTCGCGATGGCGACCGAGCCGGGAGCGAGGCGCTCTTGCAGCTGTCCCGCCGCGGGGAGGGCATCCGCGAGCAGCTACAGGCCACGCTGGAGCCGAAGGCGAGCCATGTCGCTTTCGTCGAAGTCGGCAGCGGCGAAGTCAGCCTGGGCACGACGCCGGTCGACCTGGGGCCGATCCTCGCACCCAAGTTGCTCGACGTGGTGCCGAGCGTCGCGCTCCTGTCGGCCACTTTGTGCTCGGAGGGACAGGGGGACACGGCGTCGTTCGCCTACGTCAGGCAGCGGCTCGGTGTCGAACCTTCCGGCCGCTTGATCGAGCTCAGTGTGCCCTCGCCGTTCGAGTTCGAGAAGCAGTGCTTGCTGTATTTGCCGCGCGACCTGCCCGCCCCCGGAGATGCCGAGTTCCTGGATCAGGCCAGTGAGCGGGTCCGCGAGCTGATCGGGCTCACGGGTGGCGGCGCCTTCGTCTTGACCACGTCCCTCGCGTCGATGAGAGGGTTCGCCACGCGCCTGGGGCCACGCCCGCTAGGGCTGAACCTCCTCGTGCAGGGGCAAGGGCCCAAGGAGGCCTTGCTCGACGAGTTCCGATCGGATCGCGACGCGGTGCTGGTGGCCACGGCCAGCTTCTGGGAAGGGGTCGACGTCCCTGGCGACGCGCTGCGTCTGGTGATTCTGGAGAAGATCCCGTTCGCCGTACCGACGGATCCGCTGGTGCGCGCGCGGGGGACCCTGCTCGAAGAGCAAGGTAAGAACGCATTTTCTCATCTGGCGGTGCCAGAGGCCGCCATCGCGCTCAAGCAAGGTTTTGGCCGGCTCATCCGGCACAGGCAGGATCGCGGGGTGGTGGCTCTGCTCGACGGGCGCGTGCAGAGCAAGGGTTACGGTCGCCGCTTGCTCGCCGCACTCCCCCCCGCGAGCCGCACCGACGAGCTCGAACGAGTGCGGGCGTTCGTGCACTCGTGGCCGCCCGGCCCAAACGGCACGTCGCGCGCCTAGCAGGGTGCTGAAAAAGCACCCTGCCAACGACGAAAGCCGTGCCCGCGCGGACCAAGAGACGGCGGAGGTGCGAAAACCCCTCGCGAAGAGGGGGTACTTCGCACCGATCTGGCTCGACTGACCGGCGCGGAGAGCACGCAGGCGCGCCGCCCCAACCGCCCGGATGGAGCGGCACGGCGGTCGCACCGAGCGCCGAGGCGCCTACTTCGCGCCCTTGCGCTTCTTTGCCTTCTTCGCGGGCTTCGCTGCGGCCTTCTTCGCAGGCTTCGCTGCCGCCTTCTTCGCGGGCTTCGCTGCCGCCTTCTTCGCGGGCTTCGCTGCCGCCTTCTTCGCGGGCTTCGCCGCCGCCTTCTTCGCGGGCTTCGCTGCCGCCTTCTTCGCGGGCTTCGCCGCCGCCTTCTTCGCGGGCTTCGCTGCCGCCTTCTTCGCGGGCTTCGCTACTGCCTTCTTTGCCGGCTTCGCTGCTGCCTTCTTCACGGGCTTCGCTGCCGCCTTCTTTGCCGGCTTCGCGGCCGCCTTCTTCGGGGCCGCGGCGGGAGTGGCGGAAACAGACCCCGCGTCGTCCGCGCTCGGAGCGACCTTCTCCTTCGTGCGCCGCGGTTTGGCCGCGCGCAGGCCGCGCTCTGCCGCCTCCGGCGTAGGACCGCTGGTCACCTCCGGCCGGCCCAAGTCGCCCTTCGAACGCTTGTCGAGGGTCTCCTCGACCGCGGTGACGAGCTTGGCAAACTGAAACGGCTTGTCCATGTACACGTCGGCACCGTAGAGGGGGGACGTGAGCTCGTTGAGAGTATCGCCGATGCCGGTGAGCATGATCACGCCGGTATGCGCCAGTGAGACTGCTTCGCGCACACGCCGGCACACTTCCCAACCGCTCATCCCCGGCATCATCACGTCGAGAACTACGAGGTCGGGCAGCTCGCGCGTGCAGAGGTCCCACGCCTCGTCGCCATCCGCTGCCTCGATGACGCGGTAGCCGCGTGCTCGCAAATGATTCCCGACCAGCGCGAGCGTGCTCGGCTCGTCGTCGGCTACCAGGATAAGGGCACTTTCGTTATTCGCCATCGATGCGTCGGCTCCAGTCTGTGTGGGGTCGCGTTTTGGTTCGGACCTTCTTCTCCGCGCTCATTGACGCCCAGCCACAGCCGCTTGGTCAAGCGGCGAAATGCTCTAGGCGCCGGACCAAGCTACACTCGCGCGGTGCCAGCCCGCCATGTGAAAGCCCGACCTCACCGCTCCTGGCAGGTTCCGCCCGGAAGCCAGGGCCAGCCCCAGGACCCCGCCCTCGGGTCCGGAGCCCTCGACGCCTGGGTCGGGCGTGCAAGGCGACGGCTGGGCGTCGGGCAGGGGCTATCGATGCTTTGCCAGGCGGGACTCTGGTTGCTGCCCCTCCTTGCGCTCGCGCGCTTCGGCCTGCTGCGTCGCGGCGGCGACCTTTCGCGGCCGGGTGCCGTGGCGATCGCGGCGACCCTGGCGCTCGGGATTGCCTTCGTCCTCGGCTATCTGAAGCGCCCGTCACGCCTCGAGAGCGCCGTGCTTCTGGACGAGCGGATCGGCGCGCAAGGCGCCGTAGCCGCCCTCTTCGAGCTTCGCCAAAAGGACGACAGCGGGTACCTCGAGCTTCTGGGTCAAAAGGCGGCCGCCCACCTGTCGGACGTCCGGCTCGACCGCGCATTGCCCTGGCCCAGACCGCCGGCGCTGGGGCCTTTCTCGCTGCTCGTCCTCGCCTTCGCCTGCGCGCTCGCCATTAGGCCGAGCCCACGGCCCGAAGCGCTCCTAAAGCCAGGTCCGGCGGCGACCGAGAGTGGGCCCAGCCCCCTGGCGCTGCCCGAGGAGGAGCTCTCCCTCCTGGCTCGGCGCGCCGAGCGCCTGCTGTCCGCTGCGACCAGCCAAGAAGGCCGCCAGCGCGCGCAGGAGTACGCTGATCTGGTCGAGCGGCTGAAGAAGGGGACGCTCGACCAAAAGCAAGCCCTCTCCGCCGTGGCCGCCCTGGAGCGAGAAATCCAGGAACAGTCCAATGCGGATGGGAACCCGGATCGGGGCGCCACGGATCGAGCGAACACGAAAACCCCCGAGGCAGGCGAGAAGACAGGCCGCGCTTCGGAGGACGAGGCCGACGCGCTGCGCCGGCTCGCGGAACGCTTGGCGCAGGAAACCGCGCCGCCAACCGAGCGAGAGCTCGACCAGATTCGCAAGAGCCTGGAGCAGGCGCGGGAGCAGAATCAAAAAGAGCACGAAGCAGCGCGCGCCGAGACGGAGAAGACCGAGCAGCGCCTGCGAGACAAGGAGCGTCGGCTGCTGGCCAAGAAGGACGCGGGAAACCTGACCAAGGGTGAGGAGGCCGAGCTCGATCAGACCAAGCGGCAACTCGAGCGCTTGGACCGTCAGAAGAACCAGGAGGCCGAGGAAGCAAGCGAGCTGGATCGCCAGCTGGCCGAGGCGCTGCGTGAGCTCCAGGGCGACCAGCAGAAGGCCAGCGAGTTCCTGGACAAGGCCGCCGACGCCGCCAGCCAAAGCGACAGCCGCAAGCTGACCGACGCCGAGAAGCGCGAGCTGCTCGACCAGCTGCGTGCCCTGAAGGAGCGGTTGCGGCAAGGAGAGCAGCAGGACAAGAGCGAGCAATTGAGGCAGTTCGAGCGGCGTGCGCAGGGAAGGGGCCAGCAGGAAGGCCAGGGCGAAGGGCAAGGCAAGCCGGGCGGTGTATCCCTGGTCCCACGCAGCGGGAGCGGCACAGGACAGCCGGGCGCACCGGGCAGCCCAGGCGAGGGCAGCGCAGAGGTGCAGGCGGGCACGGGGATGTCGACGGAGCCGGGCAAGAGCCACGATCCGAGTTGGCAGGGCGAAGCCACGCCGGGCCTCGATGCAAAAGTCGAGAACAAAGCGGCCGCCGCTCGGGACACCGGGGAAGGGAGCTCGGAGAGCGAGACCATCCTGACCGCCGCAGAAGAGGGGTTCCGAGCCGGCGACTACGAAAGGCTCTACAAGGACTATCAAACCGTGCTCGAAGAGATGGTGCGCGGCGAAACCATCCCCCGAGCTCGCCGTACCGAGGTCGAGCGCTACTTCGATCTCATCCGTCCTCGCAGCGATTGAAGGCAAACATGACGACGAGCAGCGACCCCAGAAAAGCCCCCGCCGATGAAGCAGCGCCGGAGCCAGCAGCGCTGGAGCTGGCGCGCGCCAAGCTCCAGGACCTGACCGAGACCACTGCGCGACTCGAGGCCGCCCTCCGCCGTGTCATCGTGGGGCACGACGAGGTGATCCACGGCGTCCTCACCTGCATCCTCGCCGGCTCGCATGCATTGCTCGAAGGTGTGCCGGGTCTGGGCAAGACGCTGCTCGTGCGTACGCTTTCCGAAGCCATCGATCTGCCCTTCTCACGCATCCAGTTCACGCCGGATCTCATGCCAGCGGACATTTTGGGCACGACGGTCGTGCTCGACGGGAAGAGCGGCGGAGAGCGCTTCGAGTTCCGCAAAGGACCCATCTTTTCTCCGATCGTGCTGGCAGACGAGATCAACCGCGCCACCCCCAAGACGCAGAGCGCGCTGCTCGAGGCCATGCAAGAGCATCGGGTCACCATCGGTGGTGTCACCCACGAGCTGGGGCAACCATACTTCGTGCTTGCGACCCAGAACCCGCTGGAGATGGAAGGCACCTACCCGCTGCCGGAAGCGCAGCTCGATCGCTTCTTCTTCAAGTTGAAAGTGCCGTTCCCCTCGCGAACGGAGCTCCACGAGATCCTGGACCGCACCACGGAGGCCGAAACGCCCACGACCCAAGTCGCTCTCGGTGGCTCCGACATCGTGCGCCTGCAGCGCATCGTGCGCGAGATTCCGGTCGCGCCGCACGTCAAGGACTACGTCGTACGCTTGGTGCGGGCGACTCACCCTGACCTGGACGGCGAGAGCCCCGACATCAAGCGCTTTGCCGCCACTGGCGCGTCTCCGCGCGGGGCGCAAGCCCTGATCCTGGCGGCAAAGATCAGAGCTCTGCTCGCCGGGCGGGTGACGGCAGGCATAGCGGACGTGAAGGCCGTCGCGCTGCCCGCGCTTCGCCACCGCCTGCGCCTCAACTTCGAGGGTGAAGCGGAGGGTGTCACCACCGATCAGCTGCTGTCACGCCTAATCGATCAATTGCCCGACGTGGTGGCTTGAGCGCGCCGTGGCCCCTTCGCTCGTAAGCCGCCTGCTCGGGAAGAACTCCCCACCCGAGCGTACCGCTTCGGCGATGGAGGATCTCTTCGACCAAGAGTTCCTGCAAAAGCTCGAATCCTTGGCGCTGGCCAGCCGGCGCGCAGCGGCGGGCCTGCGTCGCGGCGACCGTCGCATGAAGAAAAAGGGGAGCGGCGTCGAGTTCGCCGACCACAAGCCGTATGTTGCCGGCGACGACATTCGCCTGCTCGATGTGAGCATCTACCAACGCCTGGGAAAGCTCCTCTTGCGCGTCTACGAAGAAGAAGAGGACCTGAGCCTCTACTTCTTGATCGACCGGTCCGCTTCCATGGCGCACGGCGCCAAGCTTGCGCAAGCCGTTCGACTTACCGCTGCACTCGGCTACATCGGCCTCTCCGCATTGGATCGAGTGAGCGTCGTCGCGCTCGGTGACGAGCTCTACCAAAGACTGCCCCCGACGCGCGGCAAGCAGCGTCTGTTCCGACTGCTCCGCTTCCTGGCCACGCTGGAGCCTGGAGGCAGGACCAACCTTTCCGCTGCCTTGCGCAGGTTTGCGCTCATGCATCCCCGGCGTGGCCTGGCCGTGCTGCTGACCGATCTCTACGACCCCGCCGGCTTCCAGGCGGGGATCGATGCCCTCGTCCACCATCGCTTCCAGGTCGCCGTCCTCCACATCGGCTCGGAGGCGGACCTTGCCCCCTCTACACGCGGCGACGCTTCCCTGATCGACTCCGAAACGAGCGAGCGTGCCGAGGTCACCATCACCGACAGGAAGCTACGCGCTTTGCGTGAGGGCGCGCTCGAGGAGCGACAAGCGGTCCGGCGCTTCTGCGCCAAGAAGCAGGTCGCCTACTTCAACATCGACTCGGGCGCTCCGTTCGACGAGGTCGTGCTCTACCTCTTGCGCCGCGGGGGCCTACTCGAGTGATCCTACTCTTTGCCCTCGCCGGTGTTGCCGCGCCCCTTCTGCTGGGCATTTTCGCGGCCATGTCGGTAGCGCTCACGCTTCTTTACTTGTTGCGCGAGCAGCACCGGCCCCTCGTCGTGCCCTTCGTCGAGCTGTGGCGAAGGATCCTGGAGAAGCGGCGTGCCAGCGCACCCTGGCAGCGCCTACGCCGCCTGCTCTCGCTGCTCCTGCAGCTGACGCTGCTCGCTCTGCTATTGCTCGCGCTGGGCGATCCGCGCTCGGACGCAGAGGCCGAGCGGGCGCGCACGGTGGTGCTCTTGGTCGACGTGAGCCCCTCGATGGAGACCCGCCTCGGTGGCAAGACACGGCTCGACATAGCCAAGGAACGTCTACGCGAGTGGGTGGACACGCTCGGCCAGCGGGACCGGGCCATCATCGTGTCCCTGTCGGCGCGTCCACGGGTGGAAACGGGGCTCACCAACGATCGGCGCGTGCTCCTGCGCGCGATCTCTTCACTCTCCATCAAGCACTCCGCGGCCAACCTTTCGCGCGGACTGCGCCTGGCGCGCGAGATCGTGCCCACACCAGCGAACGCGGACATCATCGTTTTGGGAGACGGCGCCTACGCCGATGTCGAGGCGGAGGAGGCCAAAGGCCTTCCGCTCAGCTTCGAGCCGATCGCCATCGGCTCCGCCGAAGGGCCAGCCCTGGAGAACGTCGGCATCAGCAACTTCTCCGCTCGGCGCTTCGAAGACGAGCCGAGGCGCTTCGAAGCCCAGCTCGAGCTCAACTCCACTGCAAAGGCGAGCGTCGAGGTGGAGATCGTGCTCTCCGCCCTCGATCCCACCTTCGCGCGAGGGAGGACGCTCGAGGTGCAGCGCGCAATCCTGCCGCCGGCCGGACATCTACTCATTCCCTTGGCGGAACTCCGCGGGGCTAGCGAAGGCGTCGTGGCCGAGGTCCGTCGCGTCGACGGCGGCAGCGACTTTCTCGAAGCCGACAACCGTGCCCAGCTGCTCCTCTTGCCCCTGCCGCCCCTGCGCGTGCTGATCTCGGGCCCTCCCAATCAGTTCCTGGACGCCGCGTTGCTCACCGAACCCGACGTCGTGACGTACCGGCTCGGCGAAGCGGCACCCACCCCCGAGCAGACCCCCGACGTGGTGATCCACGACGGACCGCCCAGGCCCGCCCCGGCCAGTCACGCGACCCTGTACCTCGGCCCGCCCGACGATGGCGCCCCCTTTCCCCTTCGCCTCGGACGAAAGCTCCGCGGCTTCGGCTTCGATCGTTGGCAGAAGGACAGTCCTCTGTTCGATGCGGTGGATCCCTACGACGTGCAGGCTCTCGAAGGCCGAGCCCTCTTGCCGGGTCCCAAGGACAAGGCGCTGGCCTTCAGCGGCCAGGATCCGATCGTGGTCATGGGCGAGCGGCCGGAAGGACGGTTCGTAGCCGTTGGCTTCGATCCGAAGCAGAGCGACTTCTTCCTTCGCGCGGCCTGGCCGCTCTTTCTCCACAACACCCTCTGGGAGCTTGCGCCTCGCGTCTCGGGTGAGGACGGAGTCGCGCTTTCGCCAGGCCGACAGTGGCACCTGCGCACGCCGAGGAACGATCCCAGCGCGGAGCTCCGCGGACCTCTCGGTCAGCCGGCAGGGAAGCAGAGGCGCGTCGCGGTGACCGAACAGCGCACGGCCGTGTTCGGAGAGCTGGCGGGCTTCTACGAGATCGCGCAGGGGGACGGCTCCCGGCGCTTCGTTGCCAACTACTTCGACGAAGCAGAGGCGCAGCTCTTGCCCAAGGCGACGATCTCGATCGAAAGCAGCGGCAGCGTGCTGTCCCGTCCGCGTGCCCCAGAGCGCCCGAACGAGTGGACTTGGTGGCTCGTGCTCCTGGGCGTCGCCCTGGCGCTCTCTTTCTCCGAATGGTGGAGCTACCACCGGCGGTGGACCGTCTGAGCATGCAGAGGCGCCTCTTCCTCTTGCCGGCCCTCGTGCTCACCAGCCTGCTCGTGGTCTGGCTCGTGGTGCGCTTTGCCCTACCAGCCGGCGAGACGCTGGCCTGGTCCGCCTTCGGCAATGACTTTCATTTGGCCGAACCGCGGCCGCTCCTCTTACTCGGGCTGCTTCCCCTCTTGGCTCTGGGCCCGGCCTTCTCGCTCACGGCCTTAGCGCCCGCGCAGCGCTACCTCTCGCTCGCGCTCCGCGCCAGCTTCCTCTTGACCCTGGTGCTCGCCCTGGCGCGCCCGGTACGCACCTTCGACGCCACGCGGGTCTGTCCCACGCTGCTGATCGACGTGAGTGAGTCCGTGGGAGAAGCAGCGCTCGAGCGCGCGCTTGCCCGCGCGGTCGAGATCGAGCGCCTCGAGCCGGAGCTCCAGCTCATCGTGTTCGGTGCCGACGCTCGAGTGATTCAGAAGCCACCGGAGCGCGGTTTTGCTGCGCTGTCCCCGAAGGACCTGCGGGCCAAGGTCACGGGCTCCGGCACGGACCTCGAAGGTGCGCTCGAGCTCGCGCGAGCGTTCACTAGCCCGTCCTGCCTGCCGCGCTACCTGTTGATGAGTGACGGCATCGAAACTCGCGGCGATGCGGCGGCCGCAGTCACCGAGGCGCGCGCGCTTGGCGTCAGGGTCAGCACCGCACCGCTCGCAGATCGTCCGCCGGCGGACGTCGCCATGGTCTCGGTCGACCTGCCACCCGAGATCACCCTCGGCGAGCCGTTCGACGTCAGGGTCGAGCTCAGAGCCACCACGGACGCCGTGGGCACGCTCGAGCTCATGCAGGGGGAAGCGGAAAATGGCCTGGGTGGGCGTCGCGAAGTGAGACTGACCAAGGGACGTCACGTCGAGACCTTTCGCAGCGTGGTGCGTGTGCCGGGCCCCATCACATACGAGGCCAAGTTCCGCGCCAAAGCGGCCGATCATTTTCCAGGCAACGACGCCTTCGCGGCCCGGGTGGACGTGCCCGGCCCTCCGCGCGTGCTCGTGGTCGACCGTCATCCCGAGCAGGTTGGCCAGGTGACGCGTGCTCTAGCCGCGCAGCAGTTCGACGTCGACGTCAGGCCCCCGAGCGCACTGCCTCGGACCGGGCGCGAGCTCGACGCCTTCGCATTCGTCGTCCTGAGCGACCTGCCCCGAGCCGTCGTATCCCGCAGCGCCGAGCAAGAGCTCGTCGCCTACGTGCGCCGCGGCGGTGGACTCCTCTATTCCGGCGGCGAGGCCGCTTACGGCCCCGGTGGCTGGCAGGGCTCGGATCTCGAGAAGATCCTCCCGGTCCGCATGGACGCGGAAAAGGAGCGAGAGAAGCCCGGCGTGGCCATGGCACTGGTGATCGATCGCTCCGGCTCGATGACGGGTCTGCCGTTGGCCATGGCGAAGGAAGCGTGCATCGCAACGCTCACTGCCCTTTCTGCCGACGACTTGCTCGAGGTCATTGCCTTCGATTCCCAGCCCTCCAGAGTCGTGCGCCTGCAGGCGGCTCGCTTCCGCGCGGCCATCCAAGCGGCGGTCGCCACCATTCAGCCGGGTGGCGGCACGGAGATCTTTCCCAGCCTGGACATGGCCTACCAAGACTTGGCCGGCACCGAGGCGCGCAAGAAGCACATAGTCTTGCTCACGGATGGCAACGCCCCGAGCGAAGGCATCTACGACCTCTCCGTGGCTGCATTCGCCGAAGGCATCACGCTGACCACGGTCGGTCTGGGGCAACAGACCAACCGCGAGCTGCTCACCATGATCGCGGAGGCCGGCGGCGGCCGCTACCATTTGGCGGAGGATCCAACGAGCCTGCCGCGCATCTTCACGCGTGAGGCGGAGCTCTTGTCGCGGGAAGCCGCACCGCTCGACTACCTGCCAGTCTTGGCCGCAAAGCGACCGGACTTCCTGGCCGGGCTCCATCTCGAAGCACTCCCCTACTTGCGGGGACTGACGCGCACTCAGCTCGGGCCGAGCCCGAGCGAGCTGGTCCTGCGCAGCGATACGGGGGATCCCGTGCTCGCGCGCCGGCCGGCCGGCAGAGGGTGGACGGTGGCCTGGACGGGGGACTTGAAGCCGCGCCTTGGCATCGAGTGGCTGCGCTGGCCTCAGTTCCCTCGCTTCTTGGCGCAGCTCGTCCGGGCCCACCAGAAGCGCGACGACGACCGGGTCGTGCCACTCGAGGCAGAGCTCGAGGATCGCGAGGTCGTGGTGTCGTTCGACGCCAGCACTCCGGACGGGCGCTTCGACAGCACGTGGGTCTCCACGCTCGTTCTCGAAGGCGAGGGCGACAGCCAGGGTGCAGAAGCGCCATTTCGCCTGCAGGCCCCCGGGCGCTACGTCGCCCGCCTCCCGCTGCCTGCCTTCGGCGCCTATTCTCTGCTCTCGCGTCACCAGCGCCCTGGCCCAAGCGGTCAGCTTTCGCCCGCGGGCACGGGGCGCGCCACGGTCTCATTGCCCTACCCCGAGGAGTATCGAGATCTGGAGCCGCGGCCGCTGGCGCTCTCCGCCTGGGCAACTGCGGGCGGTGGAACGTTCGACCCCGATGCGCCGGGCTTTCTTGCCCGAGGGCAGGATCGCATGCGTGCCGACGAGCCGGCCCAGGCGCCTCTCGTTTTCGCCGCGCTCGCCCTGCTCTTCCTGGACGTGCTGTCCCGTCGGCTGCGCATTTTCGATCGCTCGTTTCGAGGCGCCCGTAGCTGAGAGGGTGCTCCAGGCGAGAGTGCGCGGAAATGAACGAAGCACCCTGCTATGGTTCGGCGCGACCCATGACCGCTACCGAAGGAGCCCCGCTCCTCTTGCCCTTGCTCGCCGACTTGGACGCCCGAGGTCTCGTCCACCAGACGACCAACCGAGCCGAGCTCAGCCAGCACCTGACCCAGCCGCAGCGGGTCTATTGCGGCTTCGATCCGACGCGGGCGTCTTTGACGATCGGCAACTTGGTGTCGATCCTTCTCTTGCGCCGCTTCCAGCTGGCGGGCCACGCGCCCGTCGTGGTGATGGGGGGCGGCACGGGGCTGATCGGTGACCCCAGTGGAAAAGACGCGGAACGGAAGCTGCTCACACCCGAGCTGGTGCGCGAGAACATCGCAGGCCAGCGGCCCATCTTCGAACACGTGCTGGATTTCGACGGTCCAGCCGCCGCCACCATCGTCGACAACGGCGACTGGATCACGGGGCTTCGCTACGTGGAGGTGCTGCGTGACGTCGGCAAGCACTTCTCGGTGAACATGATGATTCAGAAGGACTCGGTGCGCGCCCGGCTCGAAGAGCGAGAGCATGGCATCAGCTACACCGAGTTCTCCTACATGATCCTGCAGGCCTACGATTTTGCCCATCTGTCGACCACAGCGGGTGTCACGGTGCAAACGGGTGGCTCGGATCAATGGGGCAACATCGTGGCCGGCGTCGACCTGGTGCGACGCCTTCACGGACGTGAGGTATTCGGGCTCACCACGCCGCTCTTGACCAAGAGCGATGGCGGGAAGTTCGGCAAGACGGAACAGGGCGCGATCTGGCTGACCGCCGACGCCACCAGCCCGTATGCCTTCTACCAATTCTGGATCAACGCCGCGGACGACGACGTTGGCCGCTTTCTTCGCGTGTTTTCCTTGCGCCCACTGGCCGAGATCGAAGCCATCGTCGACGAGCACACGAAGGATCCCTCCCAGCGCAAAGCCCAACAGGCACTGGCAGAAGAGCTCACGCAGCTCCTGCACGGCAAGGACGGCCTGGCGGATGCGAAGCGGGCAACTCAGGCCTTGTTCTCCGGGGAGGTGACGGAGCTCTCCGCGGCTCTGCTCGACGAGGTCTTTCGGGGTGCACCCACCGTCGATCTCGATCGCGGGCTCCTCGCCGGCGAGGGCCTGCCGGTGGTCGACCTACTCACCTTGGCGGAGGTCGCCAAGAGCAAGCGTGAAGCACGCCAGCACTTGTCGAGCGGAGCCGTCAGCGTGAACGGACAGCGGGTGTCGGAGGAGCACAAGCTCGGACCCGGTGACCTCTTGCATGGGCGGCTCGTCCTGGTGAGGCGCGGAAAGAAGACCTGGCACGTTTGCCGCTTCTAGCCGGGCGGCGCCGGATGGTGGCCCTTGCGCTGGAGTTGACGGCCTGGGCCAAACCGGCGATAGCCTCCCCGGGTTCCAATGGGTGAAAGCGAGGAGGACTCGGCACTGGAGGGGAGTGATCGGCGTCCCGCGAGTCCATCCGCCCCCGAGCCGACCGCCGCCGAGCCCGCGATCGACCCCACCACCGCCGAGCCGGTCGCCGAGCCTCCGGTCGCCGAGCCCGCGATCGACCCTCCCGCCGCTGAGCCGCCCACCATCGCGCCCTCACCGCCAGCGGGAGCACCTCGGCGAAGCTGGCCGCCGGGGCGCGCGGAGCTCGTGAGCTCGGTCGTTCGGACGCTCATCGTCGTGACGCTGGGCATGGCGTCGCTCGCCCTGGGCCTCGGGCAGCTCGTCCTGCCCGGCGGCCCGAAGACCTTCCTTTCCCAGAACCAGCTCGATCTGCCCCTGCGCTTGGGGGTCATCGGCAGCTCCTGGCTCACCGGCCTTGCCGTGGCCGTCGGCCTTCTGCTCGTTGCCCGCCGCAGCCCCAGCGCTGAGGAAGCACGGCGCTCGGCGCGGCAGTTCTTCGCCCCGCTGAGCCTGATGGCGTTCGTTCCGGCGCTCTTCGTCAGGCAGGTCTGGGAAGGTCGAGAGTTCGCCTATCTGAGCTATGCCCTGGTACTGGGGATTGCCTTCGAGCGCATGGCCGGGCCGGCGCTCGCCCTGATCCGAACGGCGCCTCTGCTCGAGCGGCTCTCTGCCTGGAGCTCGAGCCTCCGGGGCCAAGCCGTGATCCGCTGGAGCTGCCGGGCGATGCTGACGGCGCTCGTCGCCTACTACTTCTTTCGCATCGGATCGCTCGCCAACCTGAGCCACCAGAAGTTCCAAACCGCCAGCTCCGATCTGGCCGAGTACGACAACCTCTTCTTCAACGCCCTGAGCGGTCACCCGATGCGCGCGCCTGCGGTGGCGGCGCACATGGCGGATTGGAGCAACCTCGCCAATCACGCAGAGCTCTGCGTGTACCTCCTCTTGCCTTTCTATGCGCTGTCACCCGGCGCGCACGCGCTCTTGTGGATCCAAACGGGCCTGGTCGCGCTGACCGCGGTGCCCGTTTACCTTCTCACCAGCCGGCGCCTGGGCCCTGGCGCCGGTCTCTGCATGGCCGTGGTCTTTCTGTGCATGCCGGCCGTGCAACAGCCGAACTTCTTCGACTTTCACTTCACGCCAGCCGCCATGTTCTTCGTGGCCTGGCTGCTCTTCTGTCTGGAGGTCCTGCGCACCCAGCCACAGGCGCGGTGGGCGCGCATCGGACTCTTCGTCAGCCTCGCCTGTGCGCTGTCCTGCCGCGAGGACATCGGCATCGGCATCGTCGCGCTCGCCCTGTTCCTGATCTTCAGCGGGACCCTGGTGCGCGAGGCCGTCGCCATCGGGCTCATCGGTGGCACCTACTTCGTCAGCATGAAGTTCGCCATCATGCCGCTCTTCGGCTCGTGGTGGTTCGACAACATGTACGAGGATCTGAAGGCGCAGGGCGTACGCGGCTTCGGCTCGATCGTGATGACGCTCCTGTCGAACCAGGCGTTCGTGCTCAAAACGCTGATGACGGAGCCGAAAGCGCTCTACCTCCTGCACATGACGGTGCCCGTGCTGGGGCTCTGGCTGCGTCGTCCTCTGCTCTTGATGGCCGTGTTGCCAGGCTTCGTGGCCACCCTGCTCGTCACCAACCGGCCCCCGCTCTTCCAGGCCTCGTTTCAGTACACGTATTTGTGGGTGGCCTACGTGCTCGGTGCCTCCATCTTGGCCATCAAGCCCCGGTACAAGGCAGCGACGCTGCTTTCGCTTTGCCTGGTGGCGCTGTCCTTGGACGTACAGAAGGGCCTGCTCCTGGGCGGTGACCGCATCGTGGGCGGCTTCGGCACAAAGACGTTCGACATCGACAAGGAGGACGTGAAGCGCCGCAAGCATTTCGAGGAGATCGTGAAGCTCATCCCGAAGCGGGCTTCGCTCAGCGTCACCGAGGCAGAAGGACCGCACCTGTCGGCGCGTCCGGTCATGTTCAGCCTGAAGTACTCACTGGGCGTCGACCCAGAGTACCTGCTCGTGTCCAACCCTGGGATTCGCTCGGAGGCCGCCCACGTGCGCCAGGCGCTGGAGTCGGGGAAGTACGGCGTCGTCGCCCAAAAGGGACCGTACACGTTGGTTCAGCGCGGCGCTCCGACCAAGAAGAACTCGTCGTTGCTCCGGCGAGTGGGGGGCCGAGCCCGCCCCTGAGCGGCCCGTGCAGCTCGATGGGACAAGCCGAGCGCGCCCGCGCACAAGCGCCAGCTAGAGCTGGTTCAAAAGCCCACCGCACCGTTCTATAGACGAAGGGATGCGCGCCGCTCCCCGCCTCTCCCTCGTGCTGCCAGTCTTCAACGAGGAGGAAACCCTGCCCGAGCTGCATCGTCGCCTCGATGCTTTCCTGGGCGACATCGGGGTGACCTGGGAGGTCGTGCTGATCGACGACGGGTCCAGCGATCGCTCGCTCGAGCTGCTCCGAGCCATGGCAGAGAAGGAGCCGCGCTACCGAGTGCTCAGCTTCGGTCGCAACTTCGGTCACCAGATCGCCATCAGTGCGGGCTTGGACGAGGCCGAAGGGGACGCCGTCGTGGTCATGGACGCCGACTTGCAGGATCCGCCCGAGGTCGTGCGCGACATGCTGGCCAAGTTCGACCAGGGTTTCGACGTGGTGTACGGCATCCGCACCAAGCGCCACGGCGAGACGATCTTCAAGCGCGTCACCGCTGCCGCCTACTACCGCATATTGCGCGCGCTCCTGGGCTTCGACATTCCGCTGGATGCTGGCGACTTTCGCCTGATGTCGCGACCGGTGGTGCTCGCGCTGCGCTCCCTGCGCGAGCGGCATCGCTTCGTGCGCGGGATGGTGGCGTGGATCGGTTTTCGCCAGACCCGCGTCTATTACGAACGGCCGGCCCGTTTCGCAGGCGAAACCAAGTATCCGCTGCGCAAGATGGTGCGCTTCGCCGTCGACGGCATCACCTCGTTCTCGATCATCCCGGTGCGTCTGGCCACCTACCTCGGTGTGTTCACCGGCATCCTGGCGGTCCTGATCGGAGTCTGGGCGGTGGTGCAGAAGCTCCGCGGCGCTCCGACCGTAGAGGGCTGGACCACCATCATGATCCTGATTGCGCTCTCGTCGTCCGCCCAGCTCTTGGTCATGGGAGTGCTCGGTGAGTACGTGGGGCGCATCTACGAAGAGGTGAAGCGGCGCCCCCTCTACACGGTGGCCGAGCGCATCAACCTGCCCCAGCGAGCAGAGGGCACGGCACCGACGGACGCGCCGCCGTCCATGCGCTGAGCCGGGATCGTGCTCGCCGACCCAGGCGGGCCGTTTCGCTCGGCTGGTGCGTCAGGCCCCTTTGCTGGGTTCCGTCGCCAGCTCGCCTTTGAGCTCGTCCTTGGGACGGGCACGTCGGAGCACGAGATAAGGCAGCGCGCCGAGCAGCATGGGCCCGATGTTACCGACGATGAAGAGGTTGAAGGCGTTGGCGCCACCGGTCAGGCCGATGGCAGAAAACAGCTGGTCGAACGCCAAGTGACCCACGCCCAGGCCTGCCATCGACACCGGCAACACGAGCGTCAGCGTGCCGATGGGGAAAATCACGGATACCGCCGGGACCGGAGGTGGGAAGCCGAGCAGCGCGCTCGTGACCAGGTAGAAGTAGCTGAGGTTACCGGCGTGAATGAGGAGCGAGATCCCGAAGATGAGGAGGGCCGACCGTGGCTTGTCGCGCAGCACCCTCACTGCAGCACTCAGTTGCCGTAGGATCCCGCCGAGCGGGCCAGACCAGGCGCGTGGCAAGAGGCGCGGCAAGAGCAGGACGAGCACGAGCGGTCCGACGACGCTGCCCAGCGCCAGCACTGAAAGGACGCCCATCCACGGCGCCAGCTCGGGCTGCGAGAGGACATAGCTCAGGTTGAACAGGGCGATGAGGAACCCGGCCCAAATCAAGGCGATCATGCCGAGCAAACGCTCGGTCACGGCCAGCGCAACGACGTCGACCGGGCGGCCGCGGACGACGTAGAGGTTCTTGACGAAATCGCCACCCAGGTTGCCCGGGATGACGGCGTTGAAGAAAAGCCCCATCAGCTGCAGAGCCAGGGCGCGCCCAGGGTGGACCGAAATCCCGTACGCGCGCAGCAGGATCGTCCAGCGCAAGGTGGCGGAGGCCAAGGTCACCACGGTGAAAAGGAGCACCGTCCCCAAGAGCACCTGCGGCTGACCCAGCACGCGCAGGGAGCTGGCGTCGAGCGTTCGACTAGAAAGGAGCCAGTAGCCGAGTCCTAGCGTGACCAGCAGCTTGAGGGCGAAGATCAGGGTGCTTCGCCTTGTATTCTGATCCGAAGCCACTTGGGTCGACCGTCACTCCCCGCTCGCCGCTCACTCCGAGATCGCGACCCAGCGCGCGGGACCGAAGAGCGCGCCATCGTCTAGCTCGAAAGCGCCAGATGCTGCAAGCGACCCGGCCCGAGCGGGTGAGCTTCAAGGGTGCGCGGCCGGCGGCGTCGAGCTTGGTGCTGCCTCCGGCAGCGAGGAGCCTATCGCTGTCTCCGGCGGCGGCGCTGCGTGGGTCGCGGCCTTGCTTCCCTTGCCTGCAGGCGCCTTCTTGCTCGGCGCCAAACGATAGACGCTGAAGTCTTCTGCGCTCGCGCTCGGGCCACGGCTCGAAAACATGCGCTGCATGGTGATGCCGGCAGGCGGCAATGCGCCAGCGAGGCCGACCGTCACCAAGAGGACGGGAGCGTTCCGTTCCTTGGCAACATTGCCGGCCTTCTGCACGAGGTCGCTAGTCGAACACGGTCGACGCCGGCCGTGGAAGACTAGTGTCTGATTGTGCTCCTCGGTCTCACAGCTGATGAAGTTCCGATCGAGATGTCCCATCACCGCCGGCATCGCCCAATCGGGTCCGCCGACGATCGGCGCCTTGGCCAGCGAAGAGCGACGAATGAACTGCGCCGTCTCGCCACCACCCGAGAACACCCAGTTCTTCTCCTCGCGCAAAGCGACCACGAGCGACTCGAACTGAAAGAGCCCCACCGTGAAAAGCAGCCCCGGCAAGAGATAGCTCCATCGGCCTGGGTGGCGGTTGCGCCCGATCCAGACCAGCGCAAAGTAGAGTAGGAAGTAGTGGCCCCAGTGACGGATCGCGCCCGGGTAGAGCGCCAGCTGGACTACCGCCATCAGCGTGGCCCCGATCACGAAGGCGAGAAGCTCGACGGGGAAAGGCGCGAGGCCGACGATCATGACGATCAGGAGCGACCAGCCCGCGAAGGTGAACAGCGCAGGGTGATCACGCCACACATAGTCGATGCCGCCCCAATAGTTGATGTCGTCCGTCACGCGCAGCGGCAGGGTCGCCCACGTCATGCGCGCGATCGCCTGCTCGAAGCCGGAGTAGTTGACGGCACTCCAGTTGATGACCGCCGCGTAGGGATTCGGATCCGGCGGTCTGCTGGAGAGCACCGAGAAAACGACCGACAGCAGCACCACCCCGACGGCGATGACGCTCTTGAGGTCGAAGCGCAGCTGCCCCGTTCCACGGGATGCGACGGATAGGTCGACGGCCGATCCCTCCACCGCCAGAACGAGTGCGAAGCAGAGCGCCATGATGGCGCCGTACACGCTGGAAAGCGCCAGCCCGACCAGGCACAGCCCGAGCTGAAGCGGGCGAGAGCGGAGGGGGCTCAGCCACGCGCAGAAGAGGAAGGTGCAGAGGACGCCCAGGCAGTAGTTCCGCGAGAGAACCCCGTACTCGAACGCGAACAGGAACGAGAACGTGAGCAGCAGACGAATGGGCCTTGCGAACGGCGCGTAGCGCAAGACGAGAAATCCCGCAGCCAAGCTCGCCAGGATCGTGGCCACGTGCAGGCCGATGGGATCGCGGGTGAAGAACGTGAAGAGCCGCAGGTACCAGAACCAGCCGGGCGGGTGCCCGTCGTAGCGCCGGTCTCCACTCACCAACTCGCCGAAGCTCTCTGCCTGGCGGGCGAGGATCCACGGGTGTGTTTCATCACGCCAAAGCTCGTGGTGTACGTGCCCGAAGACGAGGAGCGCCAGGTAGAGCGCGGCAAAAACGAGCGCAAACCACGGGCCCGACTCTCGAAAGCGGAAGATCGCGCGCAGCACGAAGGAGCTTGGCTGCACGCGGCGCGGTCGCCCGGGCAGACCGACCAAGACGTGACTAACTCGCGTGAGCCAGGAAAGGACCCGGTAGAGCGGACGTTCGGTCATTCGAAGACCTCGATCTCCGCCAGGTGCAGCGTGCCCAAACCGGGATGGCGCAAGCGCAGGCGCTGTGTCCGAACTCCGTCCGTGTTGCAGGTCCAGGTCGAGAAAGGCGTGCGCCGTTGGCACAGGAGCCGCGGCCCTTCCTTGCCCAGCGCCTCGACATCGAGGGGGATGGCACGCTCCTGACAGCAGTCCTCCCGGTTCCGAATGCGCACCCGGCGCACGAGCGCAGGACGAGGGAGTGCGATCGTGATCGACGCGTTCGTTTCCTCGACCGTGTGGAAGAAGAGCGGCCACGGACTGCTTGCGCCGACACCCCCGGACGGCGTGCCGGGGAACGCGCTGGAGGTCTGCCAGCCCGCGCGGGCTGCGAGGTTGGGTGGGAAGAAGTAGTGGCGTGCGGCAGGAGAAATCGCCGAGGCCACGCCGATCAGGAAGCCCAAGCAGAGCAGGGCCAGGGAGCAGACGAGGAGGCTCGAGCGCAAGAGCGCGCGAATCGGTGCCGCGCCTTCCCGCAGGCGGCGCTGAATCGTGGGGGCCAGCTCCTGTGCGGGGAGCGAAGGATCGGCGAGCGGGTCCATGCGCCGGAGCAGGTGCCGCCTGAGGCGACGACTCCGATCCTCGAAGCCCGCGGGTGCCTTGAGCTCGAGCCGACGCGCGAGCCGCTCCAGCCTGACCAGGGGTCGAAGGTGCCTAAAGGCCTCGAGGGCCGCTCCGAGTGAAGCGCGGAGGGTGCTCAAGCTTTCAGTCGACGCCCCGCCAGACACACCAAGGCGCACGACCGCTGGCCCAGAGCTCTTCGAGCAGCATCTTCTCGCGCAATGTGTCCATGCATTGCCAGAAGCCTTCGTGCCGGTACGTCATCAGCTGTCCTTCCCGGGCCAGGGCTTCCAGCGGATCCCGTTCCAAAATCGTGTCGTCGCCCGCGATGTAGTCGAACACCGCGCGGCCGAAAACGAAGAATCCTCCGTTGACCCAGCCTTCGCCTAGCTGCGGCTTCTCGCGGAAGGAGACGACGCGATCCCCCTCGATCTCGAGGCCGCCGAAGCGGGCACTCGGGCGGACGGCGGTCACGGTCGCCACCTTGCCGTGGGCGCGGTGAAAGGCGACCAGGGAGGGGATGTCGACGTCGGCCACGCCGTCGCCGTAGGTGAGCATGAAGGTCTCGTCATCCTTCAGGTGGTCTCGTAACCGAAGCAGGCGGCCACCTGTCATCGTCTTTTGGCCCGTGTCCAGGAGGTGCACCTTCCAGTCGAGGCGGGCGGGCTTCTGAATCTCGGTCGTGCCGCTCCGCAGGTCGACGCAGAAGTCGCTGTTGAGCAGGTGATAGTCGCGGAAATAGCGTTTGATTTCCTCGCCCTTGTAACCGAGCGCGAGCACGAACTCACTGTGGCCGAAGTGCGCGTAGCTGCTCAGGATGTGCCACAGGATCGGATGGCCGCCGATCTCCACCAGCGGCTTGGGGCGCACGCTGGTCTCCTCGGCTAGGCGGGTACCCATGCCCCCGCACAGGACCACCGTCCTCACGGGCAACCTCCAAGTCCGAACCGACGTGTGTGCTGCATCGAGGTACCAGCGAGTCTAGGCTGGGCGACGGCCGTGCGCTACAGGTCCGGCGAATGTCCCGAAGTCCACTTGCAGCGCTCGACGGCGTCGTCATCACCCCGAAGAAAAAGCTCTTCGACGACCGCGGCGCCATCTACCACATGCTGCGCGCCGACGAACCGATCTTCCGCGCTTTCGGCGAGATCTACTTCTCGGAGATCTACTCCGGGGTGGTGAAGGCTTGGCACCTGCACCAGCGGATGACCCTGAACTACTTCCTGGTGCGCGGCGCCATTCGACTGGCCCTCTTCGACGATCGCGAGGGCTCGGCGACGCGCGGCCACGCGCAGGAGATCGTGCTCCGCCCAGAGGACCCGAAGCTCGTCACCATCCCGCCCGGGATCTGGAACGGCTTCAAGTGTCTGGGCACAGAGTCCGCGCTCGTCGCCAACTGCGCGACCGAGCCGCATTCCAAGGAAGAGATCTCCTACGCGCCTTGGGACGATCCGCGCTTCGGCTACGACTGGGGTCAGCGCAACGGTTGATCGATGCGGAGCACGCGCCCGGAAAGGCCTACTCCGGAGCGCGCCAGTCTCTCCGGTAACGCTCGAAGAAGGCATCCCAGTCGATCGGGATCCGCTCTGCCGAGGGATTCTCGAAGCGCACGGCCGGCGCCCGATCCGCCTCGTCGGGGACACGAAGCTCCAAAGGATGCCCCAGCGGCCGTGCGAGCCGCTCGTCCACCTGCTCTGCCCAATCCCCCGCCGAAATGACCAGGCCGGAGGGCCGGAGGGTGCGCCCAACCCCAAGAGCCAGGCCTTCATCGACGAGGTCCGCGTACTGCTCCCCGAGCTCCTCACCGGGAACGAGGTCCATGATCGAGTCCGGCGAGCGGAGCACGAAGGGCTCGGAGCGCTCGGCGCTTTGCAGCAAGAGGGGCGTCAAGCGGTCGGCATTCTCGAGCGCGCCGGTTGGAGCTGGGATCACCACACGAGACAAGGGCAGACGGGCGGAGCGACAGGCGGCTTCGATTTCCTGATGCACGCGCGCCTTGAGGTCCGCATACGGCGTCACCGCGGCATCCGCTGCTTGGCCCCCTTCTCCAGCCTCGAAGTAGGTCGAGGAATGAATGACGAGCCGTGCGCCCTGCGCACCGAGGCCGCGCACGAGCGCGGGGATCGAGCCCAGAACTTGCGCCTCGGCCGCTGCACGATCGTAGGTCGGCGAGCGAAAGTTCTCCATCGGGTGATGGTGGTGGATCCACGCATCGAGGTGCTCCTGGGCCACCCAAGCGGGGAAGGCGCTGGCCTCGAGACCAAAACGGAGCGTCGCGCCCGCTCCGGCCGCCCCGTCGAGCCGCCTGGCGGCCAGACCGGCGTAGTCGCTGCGCTGGCGACGGCAGAGGCCGAGCACGTCGTGGCCCCGGGCCGCAAGCGCCCCGGCAATGCAGGCCCCGGTGTAAGAGCTCACCCCCGTGACGACGACTCGAGCCATGGTAGCGAAAACAGGCCGGCACCTTGCTCGGCCGACGCTGCGCTATCATAGTCGCGCACAAAGCCCAGCATGAACGCCGAAGAGCTCAGAGCAGAGATCCTGGAAAAGTGTCGGGCATTCTTTGCCGCGGCGCACGAAGCAAAGCCCTTCGTACCCGGCCAGACCTACATCCCGGTTACGGTGAAGTCGATGGCGGCCGCCGACCTGGTGTCGTTGGTCGATTCGTCGCTCGACCTGTGGCTCACTGCCGGGCGCTACTGCCGCGAGCTCGAAGCAACGCTGGCGCCTCACTACGGCAAGACCACGCAAGCGCTCTTGGTCAACAGCGGCTCCAGCGCCAACCTGGTGGCGGCGAGCAGCCTAGGCGCACCGATGCTGAAGACACTCGGTGGCAAGCCGCTCGAGCCTGGCGACGAAGTGATCACGGCGGCGGCCGGCTTCCCGACCACGGTCAACCCCATCGTGCAGAACGGATGGAAGCCGGTGTTCGTCGACGTCGACTTGGCAACGCTCAACGCGCTGCCGGAAACGATCATGGCGGCGAAGGGTCCGCGCACGCGCGCGATCATGCTCGCGCACACGCTGGGCAACCCGTTCCGCGCGGACATCTTGGCCGAATTCTGCGCCAAGGAAGAGCTCTACTTGATCGAGGACTGCTGCGACGCGCTCGGAGCCGAAATCGGCGACCGCCGGGCGGGCAGCTTTGGCGACTTCGCCACCGCGAGCTTCTACCCGGCCCACCACATCACCACCGGCGAGGGTGGCGCCGTGATGGCCCGCTCCGGTCGCCTCAAGCGCGTTGCCGAAAGCATTCGTGACTGGGGCCGCGACTGCTGGTGCGAAGGCGGCAAGGACAACACCTGCAACAAGCGCTTCGAGTGGGAGCTCGGTGAGCTGCCGGCCGGCTACGACCACAAGTACATCTACGCCAACCTCGGCTACAACCTGAAGATGACCGACATGCAGGCGGCCGTCGGCCTGTCGCAGTTGTCTCGCGTCGACAGCTTCATCGAGCTGCGTCGCCGAAACTACGACAAGCTGAAGAGCGGCCTCCTCGCCTCGCCGGTGCTCAGCGCTGCGCTCACCCCGGTAGAGCCGACTGTCGGCACGAACCCCAGCTGGTTCGGCTTCCCCATGCACGTAGCCCCGGGCCTCTCCCGCCACGCCCTGGTCCGCTTCCTGGAAAATAGCGGCGTGGGGACGCGGCTCCTGTTCGCCGGCAACCTCACCCGACAGCCGGCGTACGCGGGCGTCGACTACCGCGTGGTCGGTCCGCTCACGGCCACCGACGCCATCTTGGAGCGCACGTTCTGGATCGCAGTCCACCCACTGCTCGACGACCAGCGCATCGCTTACATGCTCGAAATGCTCGAAGCCGGCGTGCACGCACAGGCCCAGAAGCGCTCCTTGGAGCAAGTCTGATGGACCCAAAGGCGCCCTTGCCGTCGTCGCCGCTCGGCTCGTCACCGGCAGGTTCGTCACCGGCAGGCTCCTCGCCGACGGGCTCGTCCCCAGAGAGCGCCCCGGACAGCGCGGCCGTGCGCATGGAGAAGGTGGTGATCTACGTGCCGGCGTACAACGCTGCATCGACCTTGCCCCGCGTGCTCGATCGCATCCCGCCGGTGGTGCGCGAGCAGGTGCACGAGATCCTGATCGTCGACAACAATAGCGAGGACAATACCTATCTGGTGGCGGCCGGCTACCGCGCTCAGAAAGGCATCTACAACCTGCAAGTCCTGCGCAACGACAGGAACGAGGGCTACGGCGGCAGCCAGAAGATCGCCTACCGACGCGCCATCGACCTCGGCCTGGGCGGCGTCGCCATGCTCCACGGCGACGCGCAGTACGCGCCGGAGCTCTTGGAGAACCTGCTCGCACCAATCCTACGTGGTGAAGCCGACATGGTGTTCGGCTCGCGCATGAGCGGCGATCCGCGCAAGGGCGGCATGCCGCTGATCCGCTACCTGGGCAACCGTTTCCTGACCACCATCCAGAACAAGATCCTGGGCACCAGCATCAGCGAGTTCCACTCGGGCTACCGCATCTACTCGGTCGATGCGTTGCGCAAGGTTCCGTTCGAGCGCTTGTCGTCCGACTACCATTTCGACACGGAGATCCTCATCCTGTTCGTCAACGCGGGCCTGCGCATCAGCGAGATGCCGATCCCGACGCACTACGGCGACGAGAAGAACTACGTGAACATCTGGCGCTACGGCTTGCGGGTCCTGATCACGACGCTGACCTACGCGCTGCATCGCCGCGGCCTGCGTCGGTCGCGCAACTGGAGCCGCATCCTCGCGGACTGAAGGTCGACGGGAGAGGGGGATCAGGCTCGTGCTCACAGGCAGCCTTACAGGCAAGAAGGTGCTGGTCACGGGGGGCACGGGCTTTTTGGGCCGCCACGTCACCACAGAGCTCGAGCGTCGTGGGGTGGGCAGCATCGCCCTGCCCCGCAGTCGTGAGGTCGACCTGACGGACGCGGCCAGCACGACGGCGCTCATTCGGCACACGGCGCCTGACCTCATCCTGCACCTGGCGGCGAAGGTCGGCGGCATCGGCGCCAACCAGAAGCACCCGGGCACGTTCTTCCGCGACAACATGGCGATGGGCCTGAATGTTCTCGAGGCAGCGCGCCAGGCGCAGACGCCCAAGGTCGTCATCGCTGGGACCATCTGCGCCTATCCCAAGTTCGCCCAGGTGCCGTTCCGCGAAGACGATCTCTGGAACGGCTACCCGGAGGAGACCAACGCGCCCTACGGCGTCGCGAAGAAGGCACTCTTGGTCATGGCGCAGGCCTATCGCCAGGAGTTCGGCTCGAACTTCGTCATGCTGTTTCCCGTGAACTTGTACGGGCCCCACGACAACTTCGACCTCGAAACGTCCCACGTGATCCCAGCCATGATTCGCAAGTTCTCGGCCGCGCGCGCTTCCGGCTCGGAGGAAGTGGTGCTCTGGGGCGACGGCTCACCGTCGCGCGAGTTCTTGTACGTGGAGGACTGTGCGCGCGGCCTGGTGCTGGCGGCCGAGCGCTACGACGAGCCGGAGCCGGTCAACCTGGGCACGGGCGCCGAGATCACCATGCGCGACTTGGCCGCCAAGATCGCCGCGCTCGTGGGCTACACCGGCCGCATCGTCTGGGACACCACGCGCCCGAACGGACAGCCGCGTCGCATGCTCGATGTCTCTCGCGCGCGCGAGCGCTTCGGCTTCTCCGCAGAGGTCGACCTGGATTCTGGCCTCCAGCGCACGGTCGCCTGGTACCAAAGCCACGTCGCAGACGTCTGACTATTCGGCTCAGGTCTGACTATTCGGCTCAGGTTTGGCTATTCGAGAAGCCAGTCGGTGGAATGCTGCCGACGCCGTGCTTGCGCCGATGCACGACCTCCAGATCGGCGTCGACCATCATGCGAATCAGCTCGTGAAAGCCGACCTTCGGCTGCCAGCCGAACGTGCGCTTGGCCTTGCTCGCATCGCCAAGCAGGAGGTCGACCTCCGTTGGCCTGAGGTAGCGCGGATCGAGCTCCACGTGACGCTGATAGTCGAGCCCGACGTGCTCGAACGCCACTTCGAGTAGCTCGCGGACGGAGTGCGCTTCACCCGTCGCCAAGACGTAGTCGTCGCCCTTCTCCTCCTGCAGCATTTGCCACATGCCGACCACGTAATCTCCGGCAAAACCCCAGTCGCGCTTGGCGTCGAGATTGCCCATGAAGAGTTTGTCTTGAAGGCCATACTTGATGTGCGCTACCGCGCGCGTGACTTTGCGCGTGACGAAGGTTTCGCCACGCCGCGGCGATTCGTGGTTGAACAGAATGCCGTTCGAGGCGTGCAAGCCGTAGGCTTCGCGATAGTTGACCGTGGAGTAGAAGGCGAACGCCTTGGCGCAGGCGTAGGGGCTGCGCGGATAGAACGGAGTGAGCTCGGTCTGCGGAACCTCGCGCACCTTGCCGTAGAGTTCCGAGGACGAGGCTTGGTAGAATCGGCAGTCGAGCTCCGTTTCGCGAATCGCTTCGAGCAAGCGCACGCAGCCGACGCCAGTCACCTCCGCCGTGTACTCGGGAATGTCGAAGCTGACGCGCACGTGGCTCTGCGCGCCGAGATTGTAGATCTCGTGCGGCTGTACCCGGCGCAAGATCTGGTTCAGCGAGCTGGCATCGTGCAGGTCACCGTAAATGAGCCGGAGACGCACGCCTTGCTCGTGCGGGTCCTTGTACAGGTGGTCGATGCGGTCCGTGTTGAAGGACGACGCGCGCCGCACGATGCCCCAAACCTCGTACCCTTTCTGCAGCAAGAGCTCGGCCAGGTACGACCCATCCTGCCCCGTGATCCCCGAGATCAGCGCCCTCTTCATCGCCCGACGATAGCATGCTCGGCGACAACGGAGCGCAGAAGGGGACCGAAGCGCCGAGCCTTCCGCACCCGCCGCGACTGTGCTCCCCTACCTGGATGGCCTACGCCAAGCTCCGCGACCGACTGAAGCACGGTCGTCCGCTCGTCTTGGATGCAGACGTGGGAGCCAGCTTGCGCGCGCGTGGGTTCGAGATGGACGCACCCGGCGCGCTCGGCGCCATCTTGCATCGCGATCCGATGGCGGTGACGGCTCACCATCGTTCCGAGCTCGCGTGCAAAGTCGACATCCTCTCGGCGCTCACCGCCGACACGACACCCCGCGCGCTGGCCGAAGCCGGCATGGAGCATCGATCGGCGCGCCTGACCGGCATCGCGCTCGAGCTGATCGGGGACTTGGCCGCGTCGTGGCCACGGCCCGTCGGCGTCGCCGGTGTGCTCGGCAGCGAGCTCGTCAGCGCAACGCAACGCGGCCGCTTCGAGGATGAAACACTCGAGCATGCAGCCCGAATCGCAGCGGGCGGCGCCGAGCTGATGATCATCCGCGGCATGGGCTCGCGGCTCGACTTGGTTTTCGCGGTCGCGGCCGCCGCGGCGTACGGCAGCACCTGGGCGGTCGTCGACGGCTACATGGCGAGCGACAGCGAGCTGCGCGGATTGGTCGGGTCCTTGGCCGACGCCGGCGCCGAGGCGGTGCTGTTCGAAGTGCATTCGGTGGAGGACGGCCTGCGGCGCCTGCACGGGCTCGACCAGCTCGGGACGAGCGTCTTCTTCGGCACGCTGCTCTCCGCGGCGCCCGACGCCCTGCGCGGCTTCCCCAGCCCACTCCTTTCCTCCTGGGTCGATCGCGCCGTCGAGCTCGCCCAGAGCGGGGCGCGCATCGTCGGCGGCGGTGCAGGAACGACCGAGGACCATACCCGCGCCCTTGCATCGCGGCTGGGTATGATTCATCCATCGGTCGCCGCACCCTTCGGCCCAAGCGATGGCTGAGCTGAAAACCGCCTTTCCAACCGATCGCGAATCACCCGAGCTCGAGCCTCCGCTCGGGCGCGCGGACCTCGCCCGCGTCTTCTTGGATGCAGAGAAGCCAGCGTCCGAGTTTCGCATCGGCGTCGAGGAGGAGAAATTCGGCGTTCACGAGGAGACTGGGCGCCCGCTCGCCTACGACGGCGCCTTCGGTGTGCGCGCAGTCATGGAGGACTTGGCCGAAAGGCACGGCTGGGAGCGCGTGCGTGAGCAGGCGGACGGCCCGCTCATCGCCCTACGGCGAGGCCAGCAGAGCATCACGCTCGAGCCTGGCGCCCAATTCGAGCTGAGTGGTGCTCCGCTCTTGGACCTCTACCAAGTGCTGGCCGAGCGCGACCAGCATCAGCGTGAGCTCGAGCCGATCTCGAGCGAGCTCGGCATTCGCTGGCTCAATACCGGCTTCCACCCGCTGGCAAAGCTGGACGAGCTGCCGTGGGTGCCCAAGGAACGCTACCCGGTCATGCGGGCTTACCTGCCGACGCGCGGCATCGCCGCCCACGACATGATGCAGCGCACGGCGACCGTGCAGGCAAACTTCGACTACGCGTCCGAAGAGGACGCGATGAAGAAGCTCTTGGTGTCCTTGCGCCTAGCGCCGCTCCTGCACGCGCTCTTTGCCAACGCTCCTTTCAAGGAGGGCCAGGTCACGGGGCGCGAGAGTGAGCGTGGCAACGTGTGGCTGCACATGGACCCCAGCCGCAGCGGCCTGATCCCCGACCTCTGGCGCGGCACCCTGCCCAGCTACGACGACTACATCGAGTGGGCGCTCGACGCGGGGATGTTCCTCATTTGGCGCAGCGGCGTTCCCCTGCGCAACACGGGCCAGACGTTCCGCAACTTCCTCGCCTACGGCTACCAAGGCCACCGCGCCACGCTCTCGGATTGGCGACTGCACCTGGCCACGCTCTTTCCCGAGGCCCGGCTCAAGACGACACTCGAGGTACGCCCCCTGGACGCGCTGCCCCGCGAGCTCTCGATTGCGGCGATCGCGACCTGGACCGGGCTGCTCTACGACGAGCAGGCGCTCGATCAGGCATTCGACCTGACTCGGGCTTTCGAGCACGCCGCCGTCAGCGCCGCCCGCCCCGAGCTCGTGCGCCGCGGTCTTTCCGCACCCTTTGCGGGGCACGAGCACGGCTGGGCGCTGGCCGAGCAGGTGCTGTCCATCGCGCGCGGCGGACTAGAGCGGCGCGCGACAGCGATCGGCATTTCCACGGAAGCCCCCCTCCTGGAGCCGGCGCTCGACCTGGTTGTCCAGCGCACCTCGCCGGCTCGCCTGGCCAAAGCGCGATTTCTCGAGCTCGGTTCGCTCATCGGCGCCACGGCCACTCCGCGCTGAGCACATCGACCTCGCCGCCAGACCTGCTCGCCCACACGCTCACCGAAGTGGCCTTCCACGTTCTCCGGCTGGAGGAGATTGCTGGAAGCGCTGATCCGAGGCACAACGTCAGGCAGGCATGGCGCATCGTGCGGAGCAGTCGACACGGCGCGCGCGCTCCCGCTCATGAGCATCGCGATCGGTCAACTCATCGACGCCAAGTACCAGATCGTCCGACTGATCGGCGAGGGTGGGATGGGCGCTGTCTACGAAGGGAAGAACACCCTGATTAGCCGGCGCGTGGCGATCAAGGTGCTCCATCCCGCCACGGCAACCGCCGACGAAGGCGCAGTACGACGCTTCGAGCGCGAGGCCCAGGCTGCTGGGCGCATCGGCAGCGACCACATCCTGGAGGTGCTCGACGTCGGCATCTTCCCCGACGGGGCGCGCTACATGGTGATGGAGTACCTCGATGGCGAGCCTCTGTCCGAGCGCATCCAGCGCCTGGGCCGAATGTCGCCGCACGAACTCCGGCCCATCCTGTCGCAGGCGCTGGTGGGCCTGGGCGCAGCGCACAGGGCGGGCATCGTGCACCGCGATCTGAAGCCCGACAACATCTTCATCCTGAAGGAAAAAGCGGGCCGGCAAGACTACGTCAAGCTGATCGACTTCGGCATCTCGAAGTTCGCGGTGCTCGGCGGGGACATGAGCATGACGCGCACGGGCGCGCTCATGGGCACGCCCTACTACATGTCCCCGGAGCAAGCGAAAGGCGCCAGCAACGTCACCCAGCTCTCCGACATCTACTCGCTCGGCGTCATCGCCTTCGAAGCGCTGACCGGCAAAGTGCCGTTCGACGGCACCACCTTCAACGAGCTGATGTTCAAGATCGTGCTCAACGAGGCGCCCGATCCGGAGGAGCTCGTGGTCGGCCTCGATCCCGCCTTCTCCGCCATCGTGCGCCGCGCGATGCATCGCGACGCCACCAAGCGCTTCCAGTCGACCGAAGAGTTCCTGGCCGCGCTCGAGCGCTGGTCGCCGATGGCGCGGACCGTGTCCGACGGCACGCCCTTCCAGGTGCAGGCATTCGGCGCCGATGGGATGCCGATCTACGAGCCTTCGACCAGCCTGCCGCCGACAATCCGTAAGGGCGCCGACACCGAGGCCCCGCCCGCTGGCGTGCCTCTGAAGGGGTCGCCCACGCTCCTCTTCGCGGGCATCGGCCTCGGGGCAGTGGCCCTGATCGCGGGGCTCGCTCTCGCCTTCTCCGGAGGCGACGACGAGGCAGCCGCCGCAGCGGCAGCCAGCGCGAGCGCCGAGACGCCCCCGGCGACGCAGCCAGCGGCGCCCCCTGCCAAGGCGACCCCACCGGCCCCCACGCCTACGCCGCCCGCTCCGGTCGCTGCCGTCCCCCCGGGTCCCCCGCCGACTGCGCCGCCTGCGCCTGCGACCCCAGCCCCCCCGCCGACTGCCCGCCCGAGCGCCAAGCCCGCCCCTACGGCCTCGAAGCCTGCCCCAGCCAAGCCTGCGCCGGCGCCGACCAGCAAGCCGACGACCACCGCTGCCCCAGCTCCCAAGCCGAAAGCCAAGGGAACTCGGGATTTTGGCTACTAGGGTGACAATCGCTCGGGTGACCCGTTGACACCCGGCCGTCCATCCCTACCTTGCGCTCTGCTAGCACTCTCGACCGGCGAGTGCTAATTGAACTCCACAATCATTTCGCCGATTTACGCTAACCAGCGCTGAAAAATCGGCCTAGCGGGCCCCGGTCCCCGCCGTTCCCAAAGAACCGCACTGTCTCGAGACAGCACTCACAGGAGTCTCCGATCATGAGCACCAAGATCCGACCACTGCAGGACCGCGTCATCGTCAAGCGCATCGCCGAGGAAGAGAAGACCAAGGGCGGGATCATCATCCCCGACACCGCCAAGGAGAAGCCCATCGAGGGTGAGGTCGTGGCCGTGGGCCCCGGCAAGGTGGAAGACGGCAAGCGCATCGAGCCAGCCGTCAAGGCGGGCGATCGCGTCCTGTTCGGCAAGTACGCCGGCACCGAGGTGAAGCTCGACGGCGAAGAGCGCCTCATTCTGCGCGAAGACGACATTCTCGGCGTCATCGAACGCTGAACCGCGCACCCCACGAAGATTCACAGCAAGGAGAAATCAGTCATGGCTGCCAAGGAAATCGCATTCGACGAGTCCGCACGAAACAAGATCTTGAACGGCGTGAACGCCCTGGCCAACGCGGTCAAGGTCACGCTCGGTCCCAAGGGCCGCAACGTGGTCATCGAGAAGAGCTTCGGCTCACCCACCATCACCAAGGATGGTGTGACCGTTGCCAAGGAAATCGAGCTCGAAGACAAGTTCGAGAACATGGGCGCACAGATGGTACGCGAAGTCGCCAGCAAGACCTCGGACGTTGCCGGTGACGGCACCACGACCGCCACGGTGCTCGCTCAGGCGATCTTCCGCGAAGGCTCGAAGCTGGTCAGCGCCGGCCACAACCCGATGGAGATCAAGCGCGGCATCGAGAAGGCCGTCGCAGCGCTGGTGGCCGAAATTGCCAAGCAAGCCAAGGCGACCAGCAACCCCGACGAAATCGCACAGGTCGGCACGGTGTCGGCCAACGGCGATGAGACGATCGGCAAGCTGCTCAGCCAGGCCATGGAGAAGGTGGGCAAGGAAGGCGTGATCACGGTGGAGGAGGCCAAGAGCGCCGAGACCAGCCTGGACGTCGTCGAAGGCATGCAGTTCGACCGCGGCTACCTGAGCCCGTACTTCGTCACCGACACCGAGCGCATGCAGGCCTCGCTCGACGACGCCTACATCCTGCTCAGCGAGAAGAAGATCTCGAACATGAAGGACCTCTTGCCGGTGCTCGAAGCCATTGCGCGCCAGCAGAAGCCCCTGCTCATCATCGCCGAGGACATCGAGGGCGAGGCTCTGGCCACGCTGGTCGTGAACCGTCTGCGCGGCACCCTCAACTGCGCCGCCGTCAAGGCCCCCGGCTTTGGCGACCGCCGCAAGGAGATGCTCAAGGACATCGCCATCCTCACCGGTGGACAGGTGATCAGCGAGGAGCTCGGTCTCAAGCTCGAGAACGTCACCATCAGTGACCTCGGCCAGGCCAAGAAGATCAACATCGACAAGGACACGACCACCGTCGTCGACGGCGCCGGCTCGAAGGACAAGATCTCGGGCCGCCAGGCGGAGATTCGCGCCCAGATCGAGAACACCACCAGCGACTACGACCGCGAGAAGCTGCAGGAGCGGCTGGCCAAGCTGGTCGGCGGCGTGGCGGTGATCAAGGTCGGTGCCGCCACCGAGACAGAGATGAAGGAGAAGAAGGCACGCGTCGAAGACGCCCTGCACGCCACGCGTGCTGCGGTGGAAGAGGGCATCGTCCCCGGCGGCGGCGTGGCTCTGCTCCGCGCTCAGCATGTGCTCGACAGCCTTCAGGTCAGCGTCGAGGAAGCCGTGGGCGTGCGCATCATCCGCCGCTCGATCGAGGAGCCCCTGCGTCAGATCGTGGGCAACGCCGGCCTCGAAGGGTCCATCGTCGTGCAGAAGGTCCGCGAAGGCTCGGGGAACTTCGGCTACAACGCGCGCACCGACAAGTACGAGGATCTCGTGGCCGCGGGCGTGATCGACCCGGCCAAGGTCGTGCGCTCTGCTCTGCAGAACGCGGCCAGCGTGGCGGGCCTGATGCTCACCACCGAGGCACTGGTGGTCGAGAAGCCGAAAGAGGAGAAGGCCGGCGGCGGACACGCTCACGGCGGCGGCGGCGACTTCTGAGTCGACGGCCGGACACTGCCCCAGCGGCAGCAAGGGCCACCTCGCAGGGCACCCTCTTCGAAAGGGGGTGCCCTTTTTCTTCGTCCAGCCAGGGCGGCGCCGTGGACGAGGAGGCCCTTACAGATCTGAAATCAGCCCTTCCCCAAGTCGCCTCGTGTCGCGTTCCCCCTCCGACCTGCGGACCGGCGAGCCAGGCGGGTCGCTAGCAATCTCCCCACCCCGACCGCGCAGTTTCACTACCTGAACCCCCATAGGAGCCGGTAATCCTACATGTTCCGTTGGTCATTTCATTG